>ERZ1046568.2938-NODE-2938-length-10618-cov-13.067784_pt1 | contig 10618 bp, 12 predicted proteins | sample MGYA00383092_ERZ1046568 | MGnify/ENA primary metagenome ERZ1046568 (study PRJEB29581, sample SAMEA5548362) | metagenome | biome: marine; feature: coastal; material: water | depth 1 m | study: Short-term variability in the microbial, nano- and picoplankton... | reverse complement strand
TGCGCCAAAGCCTGTCGATTTATTCGGCCAAAGACATTGCGCATATGACCACAGATAACAATGAAGTCACTGCCGATTGTCAGTTTTGCGGTGCGCATTACAGCTTTGATCCCGATACACTTGGGTTTGAGGCCAAAACCTCCGGTGAAAATGATTCTGCAACAAGCTGATATTCTCCGTGCTTTGGCGCGACCGGGTCGCGCTTCGTCGGATTTTGATCTTAATCCGGGGGTGGAAGCGCCCGGACCAGCAAAGAAAGAGGCGGGTGTTTTGGTGCCCTTGATTGAACGCCCCTCTGGCGTTCATGTGGTTCTAACCAAACGGGCCGCGCATCTGTCCTCTCATCCCGGGCAGATCTCCTTTCCTGGCGGTAAGCGTGACGTGGGCGATGTGGATATTTCCGCCACAGCGTTGCGCGAGGCGCATGAGGAGATCGGGCTTGATTCATCCTTGGTACAAATTTTGGGGCAATTGCCAGCGCATGAAACGGTGACGGGGTTCAATGTCATGCCAACCGTCGGTTGGATCAACGCGCCTTGGGTGGTTAAGGCGGATCCTGGCGAGGTGGCCGAGGTGTTCGAAGTGCCCCTGTCTCATGTGGTAAAGGCGCAGAATTTTCAGATTCAAACGCGAATCTGGCGTGGACAGAAGCGCTCTTACTATTGTGTCCCTTATGGGCCCTATTACATTTGGGGCGCAACCGCGCGGATATTGCGTGGCCTGGCCGATCAGATGAGTCCGCTATGAAGATTGATCTCACCACGCTTGACACCCAGACACTCGCACCGCTTTTTGCGGCTTTTGAGGAGTCCGGCGCGCGACTGTTGTATGTGGGCGGCTGTATTCGCAACGCGGTGAGGGGCGTTGCGGCGACGGATATTGATTTGTCCACTGATGCCACACCAGATCAGATGCGGCGGATTGCTCAAACCTGTGGAATACGGGCTGTCGACACTGGAGCAGATCATGGGACATTGACGTTTTTGCTGGGAGGAAAATCCTATGAAATTACCACCTTTCGCAAAGATATAAAGTCTGATGGTCGGCATGCTGAGGTTGTGTTTGGTATATCTCTGGAGGACGATGCCGCACGCCGCGATTTCACGATGAATGCTCTTTATGCTGAGGCTTCTGGTCAGGTGATCGACCCATTGGAGGGGCTTGCCGATGCGCAAGCAGGTCGCTTACGCTTTATTGGGGAGCCGCAGGCCCGCATTGTGGAAGATTATTTGCGTATCTTGCGGTTCTTTCGGTTTTGGGCGTGTTATGGCGATCCCCTCGAGGGTGTTGATGTTGAGGCGCTTGCCGCCTGTGCGGATTTGCAATCGGGCTTGGATCGAATTTCAAAAGAACGGATCGGCGCGGAGGTTCTCAAGTTATTGGCCGCCAATGACCCGGCTCCAGCGCTGGCGGCAATGGAGGCTGCCGGCATCTTGGGGCGCGTGCTGCCTGGCGCTTCTGCGCGCTCGGTTTCGCTTTTGGTGGCGCTAGAGCAGGGGCTTGCACCAGATGCGCTGCGCCGCCTGGCCTGTCTGGGTGCTGAGGCGGTTCAAGAGCGTTTACGGCTGTCGAATACCCAGGTGCGCCAGGTTGAGGCGCTGCGGTTTCACGGGCAAAATACGTCACAAGCTTTGGCGCATGGATATGCGCTGGGCGTGGAGCAGGGCTGGTCGTCGTGGCTTCTGCGCGCGGCTTGGACAGAGCAAAGGGTTACAAAGGTGGAGCAAAAGGCGGTGCGCCGCGGTGCTCAATCTGTTTGCCCCGTTTCAGCCGCTGATTTAATGCCAAGGCATCAAGGTCCAGTGCTCGGGGCTGCTTTGCGGCGCGCGCAAGACATTTGGATCGCGTGGGATATGCATCTGACCAAAGATGAGATTTTGGCGCATTTAGACGATCTTGAGTGAAATGCCCTGAATGTGAGGGCTCCTACAACTATATTATTTCATTTGCAAAATTTTATAGCCACAGTATTCTGTGACGCCATGTTTAGATTTTTCGAAAATTTGGTTGATCCCTATCAACCCTACCCGGTCAGCAATCGTCCACCGCGCGCGCTTTTGCTCTTTTTGCGTGATTATCTGCGGCCGTTCAAAAAGATATTTGGCTTTTCCATTTTTTTCCAATCGCTTGTTGCGACGGTCCAGATTTTTCTGATCTGGTATTTTGGGCGTCTGGTTGTTCTGATGACAGAGGCAACGCCGTCTGAATTTTGGGACAATCATTGGGTAGAGCTTGCTTTGGTCACCGGGTTTATCCTCTTGATTCGACCTCTGATTGAGACGCTTTCAACCCTTTTGCTCAACAATACAATTTTGCCAAATGTGGGCACTTTGGTGCGTTACCGCGCGCATCGTCATGTGCTTGGACAGTCTGTTGGCTGGTTTGAAAATGATTTCGCTGGTCGCATTGCCAATCGAATTATGCAAACCCCGCCTGCGACAGGCGAATTTGTTTATCAGCTGATTGACGCGGTCACCTTTTCGTTTGTCTATTTAATCGGGGCCTTTTTTCTATTGGGAGAATCTGATCCTCGTTTAATGATCCCACTTGCGATATGGACGGGGCTGTATTTCGCTTTGGTCGTCTGGACCGTGCGGCGCGTTAGCCCGGCATCGGCGGCGGCGTCGAATGCGCGCAGTGCCGTGACGGGGCGTGTGGTGGACAGCTATACCAATATTCATGCGGTCAAAATGTTCTCACAGAACCATCAAGAGCTGGCCTATGGAGTCGAGGCGATTGAAGAGGCGCGGGTGACCTTTCAAAAGGAAATGCGGCTTTATACGACCATGGAATTTGGTTTAATACTGTTGGACGGTTTTTTGGTTGTCAGCGTTGTGGGTTGGGGTGTCTACCTGTGGAGCATAGGCAGCGCAGATGTGGGCTTGGTTGCCGCTGGTGCAGCGCTTACCCTGCGGATGAGCGGCATGTCTCATTGGATCATGTGGGCATTGACTACGCTTTTCAGAGAAATGGGTGTTATTCGCGAGGGGATGGAAACAATTTCTGCTCCGATGGAGCTGGTTGATGCTCCGGGCGCTGGGGAGTTGCAGATGAAAGCAGCGCATATATCCATTGCCAATCTCACCCATCGCTATGGCAAGGACATGGGTGGGCTTGAGGATGTTTCACTTGAAATTAAAGCAGGTGAGAATCTGGGATTGGTTGGGGCCAGCGGTGCAGGCAAATCAACCCTCATCAAGCTACTGCTGCGGTTTTATGATGTGGAATCCGGGGCCATATATTTTGACGGGCAAAATATTTCTGAGGTCACACAGGACAGTTTGCGGGCGCAAATTGGTGTGGTGCAGCAAGACAGTTCGCTGCTGCATCGCTCAGTGCGGGACAATATTCTTTACGGCAAGCCCGATGCGACTGAGCATGATATGATAGAGGCTGCAAAAAAGGCGGAAGCGCATGACTTTATCTTGCAGCTGGAAGATCTTGAAGGGCGCAAAGGCTATGATGCGCAGGTTGGTGAGAGGGGTGTGAAACTCTCAGGCGGTCAAAGGCAGCGGGTTGCTTTGGCGCGGGTGATCTTAAAAGATGCGCCGGTTTTGGTGCTAGATGAAGCCACTTCAGCATTGGACAGTGAGGTAGAGTCAGAGATTTTGGAAACACTTTATCGTGTGATGAGTGGCAAGACGGTGATTGCAATTGCACACCGACTTTCAACCATTGCGCGTATGGATCGCATTGTGGTGCTTGACGAAGGCCGCATTGTAGAAGAAGGAACTCATGCCAGACTGTTAGAAGCCAATGGGGCCTATGCTGGATTTTGGAAGCACCAATCTGGTGGTTTTTTGGCAATGGAAGAGATCTAATGGAACTCACTATCGAGCGTTTAGGGCACCTGGGCGATGGTTTGGCCGCAGGGCCGATTTTTATTGATCGCGCCTTGCCGGGTGAGGTGGTTTCTGGGAAATTGCTGGGCGATCGGTTGCACGATACACGAATTGTCACGCCCTCCGAGCATCGCATTACTCCTCAGTGCAGCGCATTCAAGCGTTGTGGTGGCTGCGCCTTACATCATGCGCACCCCGATTTTGTGGCGCAGTGGAAACAAGAGGTTGTCGTGCGGGCCTTGGCGGCGCAGGGAATTACAGCGAAAATCCAAGCGATTCACACGTCGCCAGAAAACTCCCGTCGCCGCGCCAAACTCACAGGCCGGCGCACGAAGAAGCATGCCACAGTGGGATTCTTCGGCAAGGCCAGCGATACGATTCAGCTTATTGAGCCCTGCCGGGTTCTGGTTCCTGAAATTTTGGACATCATACCGGCGCTTGAGCAATTTACGGCGCAATTTGGGTCTCGCAAAGGCCAGCTTGGTTTCTGGGTATTGGCGTCAGAACGCGGGATTGATGTATCTGTCGAGGGATTGGGTCACCTTGCGGACGCTGATTTTGGTCCATTTGCCCAATGGGCAGGGTCCAATGGGCTTGCGCGGCTGTCCGTGGGACATGAAATCATTTGCCAGCATCAGGCGCCACAAATGACCTTTGGAAAGGTGAAAATCACTCCGCCACCCATGGCGTTTACGCAAGCCACCGAGGCGGGCGAGCGTGCGCTTCAAACCGCGGTAGCGCGTGCATTGGCGGGGGCGGATCGGATCATTGATTTGTTCTCTGGCGCTGGTACATTGGGACTACCATTGGCGGATGTGGCGACCCTGCAGTGTTTCGAAAATGATGCCGCGCTGCTTGAGGCTTTGGCTCATGGCGTACGGCACACACAGGGGATCAAGTCTGTAACAACGTCCACCCGTGATTTGTTTCGCAACCCCATTGATCAAACGGATCTCAAACCGTTCAACGCCGCCATAATCGATCCGCCCCGCGCGGGTGCAGAGCAGCAAGTGGGGCAATTGGCACGAAGTGATCTGCGCGATATTGCTATGGTGTCGTGCAATCCCGTCAGTTTTGCGCGGGATGCGGCCTTGCTGTGTAACGGCAGTTATTCGCTAAAATGGATTGAAGTGGTTGATCAATTTAGATGGTCGCCGCATATCGAGATTGTTGCTCATTTCAGCAAGGTCTAAAAATTGATGATAAAACTTCAAACCGCTCTTGAGTCAGCCGGAGCTCGGAAATTCATTACTGCCGTAATTTTATTTAATGCGGTTATTCTTGGTCTGGAGACGTCTGACATGGTCATGGCAAGCGTTGGTGTCCTCATCGGAGTGTTGGATCGCGTTTGTCTGGTAATATTCGTGGTGGAACTGGCTCTGAAATTGTTGGTGTACCGCTTGAGGTTTTTCCGCGACGGGTGGAATATTTTTGATTTTGCGATTGTGGCAGTGTCACTTGCTCCGGCGGCTCAAAGCCTGTCTGTCCTGCGGTCCTTGCGTATTTTGCGTATTTTGCGCGTGGTCTCGGTGGCACCACGTTTGCGCCGGGTGGTTGAGGGGTTCATCACTGCTTTACCGGGTATGGCGTCAGTCTTCTTGTTGATGGGCATCATTTTTTATATTGGATCGGTGATCTCAACTAAACTGTTTGGCGCCGATTTCCCGCAATGGTTTGGCTCGCTCGGGCGCTCAGCCTATTCGTTGTTCCAGATCATGACGTTGGAAAGCTGGTCGATGGGAGTCGTGCGCCCGGTGATGGAAATATACCCCTATGCTTGGGTATTTTTTGTGCCTTTTATTATGGTCACGACTTTCGCTGTGGTGAATTTGTTGGTGGGTTTAATTGTGAATTCCATGCAGGATGCGCATTCTGAAGAAGCCGATCAAAGAACAGACACCTATCGCGATGAGGTCTTGGCGCGCCTTAAAGCGATTGAGGAGCGCTTAACCCAAGATTGATGAGTTGTATTTTAATCACTCTAAGGTAGAGATGGGCAAGGTGACTTAGGGTAACGACAATGAGAGTTTTTAAAATCGCAGCGATGTTTTGCACCGCTTTGGTCTTGGCGGCCTGTTCCGATCCCAAACCTGTTCTGAGGACAGACCTGCCAAAAGCGACAGGCTTGGTTTTGTATAAGGCTGAGCGCCGCATGCTTTTGTTACAAGGCAATACGGTCCTCAAAGAATATGACTTCAAATTGGGCTTTGCACCAATTGGACATAAGCAATTTGAAGGAGACGGCAAAACCCCCGAGGGGCAGTACTTTATTGACCGCAAAAACCCAAATAGCCAATTTCATCTATCAGTGGGCATATCTTACCCCAATGCGGCGGATAGGCGGGCCGCTGGGAGGCGCAGTCCGGGAGGTGACATTTTTATACATGGGACGCCCCGACCCTATCGCTTCTTTTTCAAAGATTGGACCTGGGGGTGCGTTGCGGTGAGCAATAGAGAAATTGAAGAAATCTATGCCATGGTTGATATTGGCACACCGATTTGGATTTACCCCTAAGGTCTGTTTCGCGCGCGTAGCGTATGTCTTAGTGGCTGCGCAATAGGGGCTAACTCGGCGCTTCGATGCCGGTGACCAAAGTCCACCAAATTTTGCCGCCTGGTTCTTGATACCAGCTGAAACCCATTTCTTGTGCTTCTGGTGCAAGGATGATCGTGCGCGTGGCCGGTGTCACCATCCATGCGGCGAGGGTTTCAAGCTCTGACTCAAAGGTTTCTGAAATATTTTCTCCAAGAAGCGTGCCCTCATATCCAACGCGTTCCATACGGTCGAGCGGAGAGGAGCCGTCAGAGCCAAAATGCCAGGCCCGGTTTTGAACTGACATATCGCGCGCATGGGTGGCGGCGGCGGCATTGAGCTTGGCATTAAAGATCAATGTTTGCAGGCCCGCTGCGCGACGCAAGCTGTTGACACCATCTAAAACACTGAATTGGGTTCGCGAGGCGTCAGCAGGATTTATGACATATACCGGACGCAATGGACGATCTCCAGGACCGAGGCTGGAGCCTGTATCTGGTGTACATCCTGTCAAAAGGAGTAAGCCAAGCGCTAGAGCGACCCGATAAATCATGTTGAACCCTCAATTATATGCAGGCTACATAGCGGCAATGCGTTGCCAATCAAACCCAATATTAAGACAAATGCTGCAAATCACGCGTGTTTGATTTGTGTGTTGCCAGTTTTCTTTGTAAGCACACGCAACACATTTGGAGTAAAAACATGGGCAGAGAGAAATTTCATTTGCCAAGACGGGCGTTTTTGGCCGGGGCAGCGTCCTTGTCTGGCACATTTGCATTGTCGCAGGAGACAGGGGTGTTTGATGCGGTCGAGGCAGAGGCAAGCAAGACGGTTTTGCGCAATATCAGTAGTTTTCGAATGTTAGATTGGCGGCCGTATTTTGACACGCTGAAAAATGGGGCGATTTTGTCCGATATAGACTCGCGGGCACTGCATTACTGGTCTGAAGACGAGTCGATTTACAAATTATACCCCACATCTGTTCCGATGACCGCTGATTTAACACGCAAAGGCCGGACGAAAGTGGTGCGCAAAGTCGTTGGCCCGTCCTGGCGACCAACCCCTGAGATGCGCAAACGTAATCCGGAATGGCCTGAGTATGTTGGCCCAGGACCGGACAATCCATTGGGAAGCCACGCGCTGTATCTTTCCTGGACCTATTACCGGATTCACGGCACGCATGATACGCGAAAGATTGGCCGCAGATCCTCCAATGGCTGCATCGGACTTTACAATGAGCAAATTGCCGAATTATATGATCTCACGAAGGTCGGCACACAGGTATTGCTTATTTAACAAGTGTCGCGGTTTTTGGCAAAAAGACGCCGAAACTGCATTTGCAAAACTAAATTTAATTTGCTTTGTCCGGAGCACAATTCGGATCGAGCTAGCTTTAGGTTCCGCCATGAGATTCGTGAGAACCAAAACAAATGGAGAAGAACATGAAAAAACTAATTTTGGCGACAGTCTTCGCAGCAGCAGCCACCACAGCTTTCGCGGGCGGTATGAGCGAACCAGTCATGGAGGCACCTGTTGTTGCATCCACAATGGACCAAGCAGCTGGTTCTTCAGGTTCGCTGTTGGTCCCACTGGCGTTGATCGCAATCTTGGCGTTGGCAATCAACTAGTTTCTGGTTTGCCAGTATCGATTGGAAAAGGGCCGCTGTTTCAGCGGCCCTTTTTGATTAAATCCAGCCTTGCAGGTTTTCTGAAATCACGTTGCTCAAGGTTTCAATATGTTCCTTACTGTCGTTTAGGCAGGGAATATATGTGAAGTGCTCGCCTCCGGCGTGCTCAAAGCTTTCTTTGATCTCTTCGTTAATCTCTTCCAAGGTTTCGATACAATCTGCCGAAAAAGCTGGGGCGCAGACTGCTATATTCTTCTGACCCTTCTCAGCCATACGCGCCACCTCTTCGACCGTATAGGGTTGCAACCACTCCTCTGGGCCGAATTTTGATTGGAAAGTGGTTACGATTTCCGTGTCACTCCAACCCAGGCGCTCCTTCAGCAAACGCGTGGTTTTTTGGCATTGACAATGATAGGGATCGCCCTGCATCAAATAGCGTTTTGGCACACCATGATAGGAGCAGACCAAAACTTCAGGGCGCTGATCGGCGGCTTCATAGGCCTGCTCAATCGAGGTCGCCAATGCGTTGATATAATCGGGACGATCAAAATATGGGCTAACTGTCCGAGCGGCAGGTTGCCAAGTTTGTTTGATCAAGCTTCGGAAAAATTCATCATTGGCCGTGGCGGACGTGGCCCCGGCAAATTGAGGGTAGAGCGGAAAGAACAAAATTTTCTGGCAGCCAGCCTCGACCATTTTTTGCACAATGGATTGGGTGGAAGGATTGCCGTAGCGCATGCAATATTCAACCATAACATGACCGTCGTAGCGTGTCGAAATTTCTGCCCGAACGGCCTCGGTTTGCGCCTTTGTTATGGTGGCCAGGGGGCTTTCATTTGCCTCCATATTCCAAATTGATTTATAGGCCGCGCCAGAAGAAAACGGTCGCTTTGTTAAGATGATGAGCTGGAGCAACGGTTGCCAAAGCCAAGGGCTATAATCAATCACCCGCCGATCCGACAAAAACTCGCCCAGGTATCGGCGCATGGACCAATAGTCATAATTATCTGGTGTGCCCAGATTGGACAGCAAAACCCCAATCTTTGGCACCTTCACCTTTGGGTGATCTGCTGGTGCAGCGGATAAGGGCAAATAGGTGGTCTCTTGATCTGTCACGTTGCGCTCCTGAACTTGTTCCCTTGCAAATAACTGGAAAATGGGTCTCGTCAATTGCCCAAGGAGCTTTTTGCCTCTTCTAAGGCTTGTTGGAGCGATTTCGTCACGGATCCGGGCTTTAACGCTTTAGGTTGGCTCGCGTGCGGTGCCCAACCCGACAGAAAAACCAGATCGAATGTGCAGGCAATGCGGCCCTCATCAGCAGGGAATTGGGCGGCAAAGATCTCTTGGGCCCGCACAAAAAGTGATTTGGCGGTGAAAGTTTTTTGCCGCGCTGTCATGATATTGGTCTCGCCCATGTCGCGTAAATCTTGCATCAGGTGATAAATATCGCTGTAGGCCGTCGGTATTTTTAGCGAATCCGCCACGGGCAAGGCGAGGCCGGCCCGCTGCAAGAGGGAGCCAAGCTCTCGAATTTCCGCCATAGGGGTGACCCGCGGTGACAGACCGCCGCGCAAATCCGCCTCTGCTGTTGATAGGGCACTGCGCAGCTCCGTAAGGGTCTGACCTCCGAAACATACCCCCATAAACAGCCCGTCGGCTTGCAGCGCGCGGCCGCATTGCACCACTTGGCCTATGGGGTCATTGCAATGATGCAGCGCCATTGCGTGGACGACGAGATCATGCTGCCCGGGGCTCAATTCCAGCAGATCCTCATCGCGCACCAGTTTTGCGTTGGGAAAGGCACCCGACCAAACCTGTGGAAAACCGGTGACGATGGCGACGGATTTAAACTGCCTGTTAACCGCTTTCAGTCTTTCTATGATTTCAGCGCAGGCCAGCTCTTGCAAAAACATGCCGGTGGCGCGGGCCCGGGCGCGGGCTTCGGCTTGAGCATCGGGATCGAAAAGTAGAGGCGCTGTCATTGCTCTGAGGTAGAAGGGAGCTGTGTGGTTTGCAAGGTGTGTTGCAATTGATTTATCTTCATCAATGTCCCGGCTGTCGGGTCTTAGTGCGAGATCACCTGCATCTTTGCCCAGAATGTTGGCGCGGATGGCAGGAATTGACTGCTTTTTAGACGGGCTAAAGAAGTGTCGCCGTACACCGGAACTTAAAGATCATACAGCAGGGGAACGCCGGAAGCTTCTGCATGCGTCTATGGCGGTGAACCCGGTGCGCGCTGGATGTGTGTCTGGGCGTGAGGTGGTACTGGTGGACGACGTTTTCACATTCGGGGCCACGTTTTTGGAAGCTGCGCGCGCGTGTCTGGAGGCTGGAGCGAAAACTGTCTCTGTGATGGCATTGGCCCGCGCTGCGAAACCGGCTGATCTGGTGTGCAGCGTTGCGGGGATGACCCGCTTGGCGCAAATAGAAAATAGACGACGATAGAAAAAAATTGCTATCCTACGGTTGGATCATTTACAGACCGGTCAATGACTGGTGAGCAACAGGCATCAGCGTTAACCTGACGGGCTGTAATGGCAGCGGATCCAATGGAGTTTTAGTGAATGGCGATTATCGAATTATATACCTCACCGCTTTGCGGTTATTGCCACGCC
>ERZ1046568.2934-NODE-2934-length-10621-cov-9.325478_pt1 | contig 10621 bp, 5 predicted proteins | sample MGYA00383092_ERZ1046568 | MGnify/ENA primary metagenome ERZ1046568 (study PRJEB29581, sample SAMEA5548362) | metagenome | biome: marine; feature: coastal; material: water | depth 1 m | study: Short-term variability in the microbial, nano- and picoplankton... | reverse complement strand
TCAACAACTTAGAGAAGCCTCGTGCCGCAACGATTTCTCTAATGAGTTGAACCTTACTCCTCTTCTAGGGACTGTAAGAACCTAAATCTGCGCTCGTACTCAGACCCTTTGGCCTCACCAGTTAAGAACTCGGCACGTCTTATGTAACGCTTTAGAGAGCTGTCTGATATCTGATACGAAGAAAAGTCACCCTTCGCAATAGCCCTTGCGTCCTTGGTGCTGACACCGCCATTCTTAAGAACTCGAAGTACCATTGCCTCATTTAGCCCGGAGCTTCTGGCAGCACCAACCATCTTGATCATGTCTTCAAAGGCTCTACGTCTTGCCCGGGAAGAGCTTCGGAAAGCACCCTCAAGCTCAGAATTAGAAACATCATTCACACTGCGGAATGCATCTGTCAGAGTCTTGGTCGCGTTGCGCTTGCTCTCGTTAAACTCAAAGGACTTGTAATACAAAGACACCTTCGGGTCTAAGGTACTTACTCGGAACCCAGCCAAAGCTGCAATCTCATCTCCGACTTTATAACGTCTGCCTGTAGCACTGACATCATCGTCGATGGCCTTCATCATTCTATTTGCGTTGTTGATTAGGCCCGGCGAGAGCTGTTTGAACAAGTGCCCTGTAATGTCCGCAAGTTGATCAACCGCAGGCTCTGTCGGGTTGTAAACTTGAGAGCCAGTTTCTTTCTTATTGAACCAGACTTCTTCAACCGCTCCAGCACCAATGTCCTTACCAAAGAATGGTGTCAGCAGTTCGGCAGCGGCCTGAACAATTGCCTCATCCATCGGCTGGTCACGAAGTAATGCGTTAATCGGACGCTTCCAGTATGAATAAGGATCAAGAGATGAAAGGTCTATGTACTGGATGTTCCCGTCTTTGCGTGAAACGTATGCAAGGTCTGAGTTTTTAGACCAAGGAGGGGCTAACAACTTGATCGCTTCCTCTTCATCATCATCGATATCAAGAGATGACTTCAGGAATTCAGACAAACCAAACGCTCCGCCAGACGCCATTGCTAGACCGGCAACTCTCTTTGGCACAACACTCGACATGTCCGGATCGTTCATATCCTGTTTCAGATAACGGAGCATGTTGAATGACGTTCGAATAATTTCTGCGGGGAAAGAAACAAATGTACCAGCAAGAGGGAATCGTCTTAGCCACTGTCCACCCTTGCCTACCATCGAATAGGTCGGATAAGTGTTTCTAATCCTTTCAGCCGCTAGTGGCTCAGCCTCTTCTCGCGTTAAAGATTTGGCCTCCATGAGAATGTCAATCTCATTCTCAAAGCCAATGATCTTCCAGAAGTCATCACCGTACTGATAAAACTTAGTTGCTCTATCAGCAAGCTTCTTCGTATTGTCTGCGATGTTATTACCTTCAAACCGGTTCTGGTAAGTAAACTCCAGACGCGATTCCTCAAGTAATTTCATCATCTCTCCGGTGTAAGGAGAGTCATAAACAACACCAAGCTCTTTAAGACGCCTCATGTAGGCGACTCGATCACCTTCACGAGTAAAGAATGCCTGCTTGGTAGCCCACGCCTCCGACGCCTTGCTAATGTTGAAGTGACCGTTAGCCAGCGTGAAGAAGTATGCGGACATGTAGTTTCTTGCAACGGTAGTTGGCGACAGGACAGTCTTGCCGTACTTCACCAATCCGTTTGCTTGAACAACCATGCGGTACCAGTCGGCCATCTGCTCTTTTCCAAGCGCATCTTGGAATGCTTGAGATATCTCAGGCGTAGTTTTTAGACCGTTTAGCGGAGCCATGGCGTCAGAACTCTCTGCTGCCAGAGTAGTGAATGCCTGTGGCGGGGCATCATCAGCCTCAAAAAGGTAGACGCCCATACCGTCCTGCATAACTTTGGTTAGGAATCTGTCGTTAAACAGAAGCCGAGACATCTTGGTAACGGTTTTACCAAAGTTAATCCGGGGCTCTTGATACTCGCCTAATAGCTCTCTGATTTGCGGGGCAATGTCTTTTCTTGCCTTCAAGATCGATAGATCCTTTGCGCCTAGATTAGACTCTCGAATCATAGCCTCCATAGAGTCGTATGCAGTACCGTCCTTAAGAATGGTATTGATTACGTTCTCTACGTTTGTCGCCCCTGATTCCTCAAGGTAACTTCTAGCCCGATCCAAGACTGCATCCGGGACATTCTTTGGCCAGTTAGGGTCATCAAACGCACGATATGATCGATGGACATAGCTTCCTATGTTCTCCACAAGCGTATTGATTAGATCTATTTTGGCTTCTGCTTTGTCGGGGTCTCCGTCAAGAGCAATGCGCTGAGCGTCTTTAGCCACAACGATTGCGTAGTCCGCCGACATCTTATCGATATATCTACGCATCGTGACAATGGCATCTTTTATCTCGGGTTCAAGACCTAAAGATTCAATCTCACTAAACTTCTCACCGAGCGCTTCGTGGTGTAGCTTTTTCTGCTCGTCAGTAAGCTGTGTGTGATGCTTCTCAACCGCTCGATCATAAGCTGTAACAAGCTGACCGATGTCAATTTCAACGGCGCCCAGCTCTGAGTCTCGCTCAATCTTTAGCTTGAACACGGAATCAGGGAGAAGACCTTGTGGAAGTAAATAACGACGGAGCTGAGTCTTAACAGAATCGAGAAGGGTCTTATCCTCTTCTCGTATAGCTCTGTTTAGATCTTGATTATCTGATGGGGGTGGTGGCTCAAACCGCGAGTCTACTCGTTTTCGCTGAACATCGGCGGGAGCATCGATTCCTCTTCCCCCGTCAGCGGGTCCGCTTTCAAGTTCCTTTCTGGATATGCTATCGCCAGATAGTCCTCTCTCGAAGGTTGGAGTCCCAGCCGCTTGAACATCTTGATCGCGTCCTGATTCAGCCCAGTCGGGTCTGTCGAATCCTCCTGCATGTTCATTTACCTTAGTCCTTGCTTCTTCAAGCGTCAGTTTACCATTACTGTACTGCTTCCACACGCCTTCTGCGAAAAGCATATTTTGGTTGTTCTTGTACTTAGCAGTGAACAGACCACGTACGGCTTCCCATGTTATGGACTGCATTTCTCTAGCTAGTACACCGCGCTCTTTAGCTGCACGTCTGTATGCCTCTTCAAAAATAGCATACGTTCCTCTATACCCGCTTACTTTGGAGTTTGATGCGCCCGTTCCAAAGTTATGACTAACCTCTTTTGACTTTCCTGACAAAGGCTTAAACAAAGCCGCAGCGACCGCGTGCGTATCAATGGTAACAAAGCCTTTATCACTCATGGGTGCAAATATATTGTTGTAGAAATTGCGTACCTTGTTAGCCTCACCAAGTGACTGCGATATGTTTCTATCACTGCCGTCAATCAATACGGATACGGCCTTTCCTATTTCAATATTGCTTCCCCAACCTAGCTTTGCGTTTTGCCCTTTGTCTGTCTTAACGAAATCAAGCAATGTACCGTCTGGTGAAACCAACCGATACTTCGTGTTGTTATTTACTTGATCCCAAGTCCTCGTCCACATGCCAAGCTCCGCCAAGGAAGCGTCATTATCGATAAGGTCTTGCAAACTTTTTCCGCGTATTGCAGCTAAAATAATCGGGTTAACTTTTTTCGCCTTATCAGAAAGATCTTTCTTGTTTACAAATAACGCAAGAGCCTTAGCTTCCATTGCATCATTCCAAGTCTCCGTCCTATGGTTCGCCCAGACGTCGATTGTTCTTTCTGCAAGACTGGCGTTCATGTACCAATCTTTTTGAGGGGACAGGTTGGCTATAGCAGCTGAAGCTTGAGGGACGGTTATCCCATATTCCTCAGCAAATTGATTGGCTATTTTATTGGCGCCGACATACCAGAGTTTGGATGTGTCTCGGATATCCTGTGGAACCTGATCATAGATATGCAGCAGGTTGTCGACAGCATGCTGTATTAGTGATTCAGCTCTAGCTTTAGGAGTACGGCGCTGCTCGTTTTTAGTAAGGTTGTTATAGCTACTAATAGTTTTGGTGATCTTATCGAACTGCTCACCACCGTTTTCAAAGTTTTCGTAGTTGCTTACAACAAGAGTTTCGACTGGGTCTACTTCACGCTTTACCGCAGTAGGGAAGAGGGTAGATACCTCTTTGAGGTTTAGAGGAAGTTGATCAGTGTCTTGTCCTTCCACGTCTCCCATGCTTTGATCGGCTTGTTCTTGAACACTGCTAACTCCGCCATCTCGTCCAGCTCCTGAACCGTCTTCGACCTGAACAGGTGTGACGGGGGTAGGTGGCTGAACTTCTCCAGATACTTGTCCAGATTGGGGCTGAGCGCCTTCTTCTCTAATTGAACTTTCATTCTCTACGTCCTGTGCAGGAGACGTTAAGTCTCGCATAAATTGATACATCTGAGGAGCGTGTTTGGCCAGCATTTCAGGCTCAGCAAAGTAGAGAGCAGAGCTTTGAGCAAAAGCCTCACTCTTAAGCTCTTTCAAAACTGCTCTGTGTTGCTTGTCACGCTTTGGCTTTGATATTTCGCCGGCATCAAACGCCTTACTAATCGCGTCAAACTGCGACCAGAGAGTAGCGAAAGGGTAATTGAAGTAGTTACCTATGGGTGTGTCAGTTCTGTACGCTTCGTATATCTCAAACAAGACATCGCCCATATCGATTTCGATAGGAGCCTTAATGCTTCCAACTGATGTATTGCCTTCGGTTCCTTCCGAAACAACAGCGCGAAACTCTTCTCTTTCAGTAACGCCCTCTGCCCGGTCAAGACGATGACTAAGCTCATGAGTAAGCGTGTTGCGGAGTAGCTTCGGATTCTTTGCGGTGTTTTCCCCAACGCTAATGTACTGCTGTACAAAGTCATGGAAACCCCCTACACCCTCAAGCATTTCTCCCCGGCTATCGTTATGAATGCCAAATCCTGCGATCGAATCAATAATGCTTTGAGGGAAACCTGAACTAGCAATGTCCATAAGAGCTAACTTAAATGGCTCTAACTCTTCTCGCGAGCTTAAAGGCTGGGCTTCGTACTGAACGCCGCCCTGATTCCTACTGTATGAGAGGCCTGACTCAGTTCCACTAAGTACTTCCGGGTTCATTTCCTCAACAACGTATGTGTCGTTGGTCCCCTTGATAGGTATGTTCAAACCTACCAATCGGTTATGACGCTCCATAGCCACGTTGGAGTCGACGTTGTCATTAGTGCGATCCATTGAACTCCAAGTCTCATCGACCCGGCTCTGCATTCCTTGGATTGCTGGGGCAGACTCAGCATTCGCTGAGAAGAATGTAGCTGATCTTCTGACCGCTTCACCGATCTCCATGGCTAGCTGGTCTTGATCCTGATCTGGAAGCCTCTGAGCTATGCCCATAGCCTGAGCTTCTGTCAGCTGATCCGGCATGGACGTTTCACCAGCCTCCATCTGATCGGTCATTATCTGACGCTGAACAGGCATAGGCAGCTCGTCCATAAGAACCATCTGCTCAGAATCGAACTGTCTCTCGCCTTGCTCTACACCCCTAACGATCCTGTCTATGATCTCCTTGTTACGGAAAGTAACCTCTTGACCGTTATCCCCTATAGCAGTAACAGAGATAACTTCACCTTGATCATTGGTGTTGGATTTGGTGTATTTATATTTTTTCCCGCGCACAAAAAATTCAGCGGTGGCAGTGTCAAACTCTACCTCGTTCTCAAACTCAAGATCTTGTGGTGCGTTAGATCTTGTTATTCCGAGACTATCAGCAGATAGGCCTCTGTTTTGCCCTGACTCTACAAAGATATCTTCGTCTGGAGTAACGACAAAGACACCCTCATCTCTTTCAGTCAGTATTCCCGTCGCATCGCCATAACTTACTTCTTGTCCGATTAAGTCCGTGACGGTCTCTCGTGGTTCGTTACCGATCACGGGCTCGCCAAGATCAAGCTCTTGCTGAGATTCCATCATGATTCTGCGAGCTTCTTCTCGTGCTCTTAGATTACGCTCAATCTGTAAATCTTGAGGAATTATCGGGCCGGTTGTCTCGTCAGATGCCGGAGCTATTTCTGGAGCACCTTCTTCTGGAGGTTCTTGCCCTTTTGCTGGGGCGGGATCTGACTTAATACCGCTGGCGCCACCAATAACAAAGCCGCCTAACGCTCCAGCCAATGCTGAATTTATATATAGCGACTTGGCGCCTTCTTGTGCAACGGCCTCGTACATTGCGTCAGACAGCGAAGAGTATTCGTTGTCCACCAACTTAACTGCCGTTTCCTGAACAAATTCCTGCATCGCCTCGGTAACACCTTCGATGCCAGAGCTTTTTAATCCCTCCTGTAGCATTCTTTGGCCAATCTTGCGCTGCTTAATAACCTTTTCGCCTACCTCATCTCGAGCTTTTTTAAACTTGTCAGCCGGAAGAACACGCTTCAGCGCTCTCATTCCCGTCAAAGCATCCAAGCTGCCAGAAATAATTCCAGCGCCTAAAGCAGTTCCAGCTTGAAGCTCTCCGGTCTCTTGATAAATGGCAGCAAAGGTGTCTCCTGTCGACAGACCGATACTTCCACCAACGCCGCCAATAGTCTGGCCAAGAGAGCCAGCACGAGAGGCGGCTTTATCTGACAGTCCTTTGACTGCCGACCTGCTTTTTAGATTGGACGCGTAGTTCTTAACCATTGCATCTTCATCGAGCTTTTTAGCGGTGGCTTTGACTCTCCTATCCACAGCTTCTTTTGCTTTCTTTTTAACTTGATAGTTTACTGCTGAGCGACCACCAATCTGACCAGCGGCCCCAACAAGACCACCTGTTCCAATAACAGATCCTATAGTTGGAAGGAGGTTTCCAACCATATAAGCGGCATAGTCAGCGAAGTCGCCAATGCCCTCAATGTCCTCATAGGACATTACGTCACCACGACTCTCTGATGCCTCCTGCATTTTTTCTTGATAGTAAGCAAGACCCTCGGTGACCATATCGTCGTCACCAATGGTCTCTCCGTACCAAGCCTTGAGGCCACCAGCCAGCCCCAGCGTTTGATCGATGCCAGCCGAAACTCCAGCAGTGAAGTTCTGAAGCGGGTTTAAATCATCCCGCTTGTCTGATTGTCTTTGCCGGCGAGATGAAATTGGAGAATAGCCTAGTGCCTCTTGTAAACTTGGCATTTATTTAGCTCCTAGTTGCCGTAAGCGTATGGCGCTGGGACAATTCCGCCTTTAGGCGTAACTGGGACTGGTGATCCTCGTCTCGAGGTCGAGTCAGTATCGATGCCGTTTTCTCTTCGCCTATTGGCAATTCTTTCTAACACCTGCCTTTGCAGCCGCATAGCCTCTGCTTTGGGTCTGGAGTCCCTTCTGATAACCTGTATTTCCTGTAGCTCTTTCGGAGTTAAGGGCACCGACGATCCCAATGCGTTCTGAATCTCTCGTGCCTCTTTAGTTTGTCTAGTAGCCTCCATAAGCATCATGTAGTTGTCTTTACCAAAGGTCTGAGACTCGTAATCAAATAAGATTTCAACCTCAATGAAGTCATTCATAACGGTTGGGTTGTCGACAAACTGCTGCATGGTCATGTTAGGAATAGGAGAGGGGCGGGTGCCGTCGGCCGTCGCAATTGCATCGTAACGATTAACCTCGTCTTGCACTTCAGCCATGAAGTTAGACTGACCTTCCGGGCCTCTGCCATACTTTGCTATCTGGGCCGCTTCTTTCATTTGAGCTTTCATGCCGCCCATATCATTTCGCATTTTAGTTACAGCACCCAAGCCAGCCATAAGATCATCAATAGCAAGTACTAAAGGGGTTCCGTCAGAGGTGTTTCTGCCCGCCGTGTTGGGAGAGGTATACATGAACTGATTGCCTTCAGTATCCTCAACGACATTCAAGACTGTTCCTGTGATTCCTCCCTCAACCTCCCTAAAGTCAATAAACTCAGAGGAGACAACCTTGTAACCTCCGGATCTCATTTCTTCTGGCGCATTCACAAACGTCTCGTCAACCATTGCTCCGATGTTGAATTGGTTTGATGACTTGGCCACGGCATTAAGAAGGTCGACGCCGGAAGATCCCTCATAATTCCCATTAGCTAAATCTGACTTAAAGGTCTCAAGGCTCATATCAAACGAAGGATTAAAAACAAGACCAGCTTCTGTGATTGTGCCTTTGTTGAGTTCAAGCATCTGTGCAAACTGCTCCCGAGTTGCACTTCCATCAATCACGTTTTGAGCCGTGCCCATCATCAGGGTCATTGCTTCGGCGCCCTGAAGCTGCCTATCTAATCTTCCTGCAATCGCAGTGTCTTGATTGACTGATGCAGCGTCCGCATCAAGTTTTCCCCCTTGAGATTCTCTGAGGTCAATTTGCGACTCGACATCGGCGACACCCGTGTCTTGTGTTACTTTTGTATCTGCGTCAAGGTTATCGGCTTGAGAGCCCTGTAAGTCTCGTCTCGATTTAGAGTCCTCTGAGATCTCTTTAGTTTCTGCGACGATCTGATCGGATTGCGACCCTTGTAAGGTTCGTTTCGATTTAGAGTCCGCCGGTATCTCGGCCGTTCTTCCGTCAAGGTTATCGGCTTGGGCTCCTTGTAACGTCCGGGTTGCCGCAGCGTTATCCGGAATTTCTGCCGTGTCCGCGTCAAGGTTTCCCGCTTGAGCTTGTCCAAGCAGCTTTCTTACATCAGCTAGCTGCTGATCAATGCCAAGCTGTCTTTGCTTGAGATCATAGCTAAGATTGTTCTGGCGCTTAGTCTCATCTAATCTGCTTTGTTCTAGTTCAGTTTGACGCTGATCATTGATTGCGCCTTGCATGAGACCAAAACCACCTTGGAAGCCCTGTGCGAACCCATCGTAATTAACTGCCATGCTTCCCCCTTAATCGAATAACTTGTTGAGCAAGAACGCGACCCCAAGGCCTATCGCCACTGGTGCGGCAAGCGCACCGACTCCAGCCATAAGAGCTGATCCACCACCTGCGGCTGCACCACCTGCGGCTGCTCCACTTGCAGCTGCTCCGCCTGCCGCGGCTCCACTTGCTGCTGCTCCACTTGCCGCGGCTCCACTTGCTGCTGCTCCACTTGCTGCTGCTCCACTTGCTGCTGCTCCACTTGCTGCTGCTCCGCTTGCCGCGGCGCCACTTGCTGCTGTACCTCCAGCTGCTGCGCCACTTGCCGCAAGACCACCGCCAGCTCCCGCCTGCGCGCCGGGTACGGCAGCAGTCAACGCTGCACCGGCTTTACCCGTCGCCGCAACATTAGCTCCCGGAACGGCAGTACCAAGCGCCGCCGTTGTGTTAGTTACCGGAGCAGCTACAGCAGGTGACATACCACCCTTTAGAGCTGCTGCTTTAGTGGCTTTGTAGGCTTCAATTGCTTTTGGAGTTCCGACTGACGCACCGATGCCACCAAAGCTTCCGTACATCTGCATCTTCTGGGCCTGTCTGGCCTGCTCGAGGCCCATGCGTTGCTGGTTTTCCTGCGCCTCAAGTTTTGCAACTGCCGACATGCCTTCTTGCGCTCGGCGGCGCAAGCCAAATCCGGTGCCAATAATGCTCATTTATCTACCCACCTGTTGTGCTTTAGATGTAATTCCACCCATGCCACTTAAAAGCGCCAGCCTGCGATCAGAGTCACGCAGCCTTGTTGCATTGAGACCACCAACCAAAGCTGAGGTCATTGCATTGTTATCTAGCTGCTGTGCATCCACGCCGTAACGTGCTGCATCTCTATTCATTGTTCCTTGAACGTTTGCAGAAGAGGTTGCCACTGCGTCCCTAGTCCGCTGAAGGTCTCCCTCTAAGGCTTTTGTTCCAGTTGCAGTGATCTCGCTTGCTAAAAAATTCTCAACCGGGGCAAAGCGAGTCATATAGTCTTGTGTTTGCGCCCTAATAAGGTCAGCAAAAAGCTTGTCACCGGGATTTTCTTTAGGGTCCATTCCGGAGTATTGGTATGGGTTAATTTGTGCGTACGGATTGCTTGTTCCGCCGGCATACGTTGGCGCGCCACGGTAAGCAGAATCAGGATTGGGGAAAAAGAAGTCCTGTACGTTCTGGAAGCTAGGGTTGCCAGACTGGTACAACTGATCTAAATAATCTCGAAACATGACTAACCTCCGTAATTATTTCTAAGACCAAATGCAGTGCCGGCACCTGCGCCCGTGACTGTTCCGGCCAAGTTGCGAAGACTGCTAGACGCGCCGAAGTCTTGCTGAGCTTGAGCGCTTACTCTATCGGCCTGATTTTGAGCAAGATCCATCTGACCGGCCATAGTGTCTGTGGCAAGTCCTTGGCCCATCTTTACGATGTTGGCTAGTCCTTGATAAGCCTGATCAGTGTTGGTTAGACCCGCATCACTCATAGCCTGACCAACACCTCTAGCTTGAGCTGTTCTCAATGCCGCCGACTCTTCTTGGAATGCACCCATAGAAGGGTCTAAGCCGCGGCTCATTACGGCAGCGTTCTGCATGTCGCCAATACCGGCCTCGTAGACACCGGTTGCTTGAGTGGCCGCACGGCCCATGCTGCCCTGATATGCTTGATCGCCGAATTGATTAAGAGTGCTTTGGATGTAAGAGTTTTCTAAGGGAACGAAGACTTCTCCGTAGCGCTGAAGTGATATCGCCGCTTGCTCTGCGAGCGCCTTCTTGCTCTCCATCTCATCTATCTTTCCGCTGCCGCCGCCACTCATATCTCACCTA
>ERZ1046568.2932-NODE-2932-length-10626-cov-5.546874_pt1 | contig 10626 bp, 6 predicted proteins | sample MGYA00383092_ERZ1046568 | MGnify/ENA primary metagenome ERZ1046568 (study PRJEB29581, sample SAMEA5548362) | metagenome | biome: marine; feature: coastal; material: water | depth 1 m | study: Short-term variability in the microbial, nano- and picoplankton... | reverse complement strand
TTGACATACACCGTCAAAAGTCTTTTGATCTACATCTAATGGAATATACTTTTGTAGTTTACTAAGACCTTGTTCTTCCATAGCCTTATTAAACTGATCTACATCATCTGATTCTTCGCATAATACCACATGACACTTGTCCACATGACCTGTATAGATCATATCAACTAAGTCTTTATTTGTAAATCGCGGGATACCGAGAGAGTCTGTTTTCATAAGCATACATGTATTTTAACTGATATTAATCAGATTGTCAAGTCCTGATTCGCCTTGATCGTTCATTTCTTGCACTTTTTTCTTTGCAAGTCTTTCTTCTAATTCAATTTTATAAGTGTCTAATGTAATAATAATTTGATGCCGCACTTCTTGGTTGTGCGACATGTGATATGCTCTATTAAGTTTAAAAATCTTTTCTTCGACTTCAGAGTCTGAAAGAGTTTCTAAGTTACGTACTAACGGATGCATTATGCACCTGCATTTGGATCTATTGCTGCTGGTAAGTCAACATAACTGTACTTATTGACGTATACAGTATTACCTGCATCATAACTATATAATTCTATAATTGTTGGTTCTGTAACACTGCCTACTTGAATAGTTCTATATGCGCCCCATTGAGTGCTATCTACCTTAATAATACCACCAACGTCAGTGTTAATACTAATATTTAAAGGATCGCCACTACCTACATTTTTAAGTAAGTGTACTATTACTCTACCGTAAGTCCCTGCGTCTGGCCAATTAATAAATCTTAAATTTGTAGTAGGTGCACTAACTGTAATCTTGTGTATAGCAGCAATTTCGTAATCAACATCTACGTTTACTTCTTGGCTACTTTTTATTAGTACTTGTACTTCTTCAGACACATCTTGTAAGATTGCTTTTTTAATTTTATTTTCTGCAAAATCATTATCTGCATTTGTTTTTGCTGTATTTGTTTGTAAAGCAGAAATTTCTGTAGTGGCTGTCTCTAATCCTGTTTTGATACTATCAAAATTAGTTCTAAACCCCTGACTATCGTTATCTTGGCCTGCAACTGGAAAGTCTGCATTTATATTACTTACATTAATTTGACTTGTCATTATAATTTAATCTCCAATGTATTTATACGTTTAATTTATAGTCAGGAAATTTTAGATACTGCTCGTTGCTATTACCAACAGTACTATCTATTACATACCTATCTACTTCAAAATCTATACTCTTAAAATCAAAACTACTTGCTTCGATATTATTTAAAACTTGTTGACCTGTACCTGGTTTACAGTAGCACAGGGGAACTGCCTTTATGTAACCTAATTCTTGTAAACTACCTTCTTGAGCAGTTCTCATCCATTTAGGTAAAAAATCTCTTTCTGTGGATCCAACTTTACTTATTGCGTCACGCATTTTTTGTGTGTTAGAAACATATCTTACTTGATCATTGCCTCTACTGATTGTTACAAAATCACTATCAACTGTTATAGTGTCACCCTCTGGACGCTGTCGTCTTGTTTCAGGACTACTATAATTTAAATTAATTTCTACGTCTTCTGGATCATTTCTAACATCTAAACTAAAGTCATCAATTGGTACTAACAGACTTCCTGTTCTTGTAAATATTTCTAAAACTATATCGTCAATAGTATACACAGGGTCAAAGTTTCTACCATCAATAACAAGAGAAGTAATTCCTTCACCTACATTACTTTCATCGTCTATTGTTTCTAATTTTACCATATCAGCTGACAATTTTTCATTTACATTTATGTAAAATTGATCCATGACTGTGCCTGTTGTTGGCTCATTTGGATCACGAATTTCTAAGTATACTACTTCGTATACAATATTATTATTTGCATCTGTAGCAATTGCTTTTTTTAGATTGCCGAACTGCATTCGTTGTCGTCTTTTATTTTTTGCCATAGCAGGAACATATGATGATACTTGTTTAGTTTCGATGCCTGCATATACTAACATTTCTAATTTCTTAACTACACCAAAATTGTCATCATCTAATCGATAAATTAGATTGGGATTAAAAATATTACTGTCTTTAAAAAATGTGTTTAACTTATTACGCTGTATTGACCTTAACATTGGTCTAAAATATAAATTACTATATAGTGCTTCTGAAGGATCATTTACTTGTAGTGTAAATGTTCTTGTTGTTACATCATATCCGTACTTGTCTCTTGCACTAACAGTAAATGTAAATTTTCGATCAAAAGATGTAGTTGCTGCATCGAATGTAGTACTATTACTATCAAAGAAAATTAACCCATCTCGAGTATCAGTAGCAAATTGTGATGCTTTACCGATTATTTGTCCTAATTGGTTAATAGCTAAACCTGGAGGCAAACTCCCACTTACTAAGTTATAAGATACATTTGCATTAGGAACTGACGAAGTTGCTAATATCTCTAAATTACTTATAATGTTTGATCTAATAATTCCTAAATCGCTATCAGTGTTCCATACTATTTCACTGTCTACATCTCCTAAGAATTTAATAGAAAATGTTTTACTATTGCTTATAGTATCTACTTCTATACCAGTATTAATAACTTGGGTGTACTGTTGATTTTTTCTAATAACTGGAATTGTTTCTGCTGGATTTACTTCTGTTAATGAATCGTAAGGTACAATAGCCTGTGGGTCAGCAAATATTACTCTTTCTTTTATTCTTAGCTCGTCGTAATTTTCATTTAGTGTATTAATAGAAAGAATTGTTAATGTATTATTAAACGGAAATCTCCATATAGTTCCTATTAAACTTTGCTCAAGATCGATATCATTAAGTTTATTAATCTTAATAAAATGTTCTCCTACATTAGATCTTATTGCAGGATATACATCTTCAAATATTGTAAAAGTAACATTTTCTAAGGACGAGTTAGCTTTATATCTTGTTGCTCTAATAGTAAATTTATAGTCTTCGCTAATAGCTGCTTGATATGGAGTACGTCCAGCAAGTTCTCCTGTAAGTCCATCTAATAGCAATCCTGGGGGTAATTCACTTTTAGTGTTATCACCGTTTAATGGTAATAACTCATAAGTTATTAATCCATTAGAATTTGCAGGATCAAGTGTTTCTAAAAATATAGTCATATAGTTATTAGCTCGTCTAACACCTAACTTATCTGGTGTTAGCCATATAATATTTCTAAATGATGTTCCGTCAGCAGTAAATGTTCCACTACCTGCTGTCATTAATGTGTTGTCAGCTTTAAGGAAGTCGTCGCCTACAACAAATATTTTAAACACTCTGTTTACTTCAACGTCACCGTCTGTAACAGTTACTATAAATTCATATGTCCTGTTAAGTTTTTTTGGTGCTTTATCTCTTCTTGATGTATCGTATTGATCAATATCATAGAAAAAGCTATCAAATCCTTGTGTCGAAAGTTGGACACTATAATCATATGGTTGACTATCAAATGATGTAATATCAAAATCACCATTGGACGCTGCTGCTGCATCTAATGCTAATAAAGGATCAATAATACCTTGTATTTTTCCGTCCGTACTTAATTTTAATCCAGGCGGTAACTCGCCGTTATTTGATTTTATATAATACTCTAAAACATCACCTGCTGGTAAATCATCGTCAGTAGCAAATAATTGATAGTTAACTACACTATTATCTAAAACAAATGTAAGATCATTATTACCTACTGGAAGGCTTCCTTCTTGTGTTGCCCATACAGGTGCATCAGGACCTACAATAGTCATTGTAAATGTATTATCTTGAAACAGTACTCCAATTTGTGCTCTAATTACAAATTTATAATCTGTAGATCTTATTACTTGCATCGGAGTACCAACTAAGTTGGTTTCATCTATTTTTATACCGGGGGGAATTTCGCCACTTATTTTTTTCAATACAACTTGTGTACTATCAACACTGTCAGAAATAGGTAAAGGTAATTGAGAAATTGTTACTTCCTCAGAAAATGTACCTAAATTAACTTGATTTTCGCTCCAAAGATGCATACACGATTCCTTTATAATATTTATCGTATTATACTGATAGTTCGCCTAAGTCTAACTCTATTGCTGAAGGTGAAGTAACACTACCAAATTCAACATTAGATGTTGAAACTATTAAATCAAATACATTGTTGACTTGAATAGTGCTAAAGGATCCAAAATCGTATTCGGTAAGATATGGTGTAAAGTCAGTTCCACTCAATGTTCCGTCTACGTTGCCATAAAAGGTTTGTGTTTGGCTATCAATAATTAACGAACTATCATCACTTGCATATATGTCACCTTGCATATCTGCAACAACTCTATAGTCATTACCTTGTAAATTGCCTCCTAAGGATGGAGATAAATCATTAACTAATGCTGTAGCTATTTTTACTTTATTATCTTCAATTGTAACAGTATCAACTGTGCCTACAGATTCAACTTTAAGTAGATTATTATATGTACTAATATCAGTTTGCGTTGCACCATCGTCGCCCTGTACTGTAAATGCAGGTTGTGTATTAGCAATAGTTATTGTTGTACTATCAAATGTTAAGCCAACATTAGTTCCTGCAACCAGTGTTTTAAAACTTAAATTATTAGATGTTTCACCAGCAAATATTTCAACACCGTTGCCTGCATTACTTGCAGTAGTTTGGTCAAGTGTTGCAACTTCACTATTAATTAAATTTAAATTGCTATTTACTTTTACAAACGCCTCACGCAGATCATCACCTGTTCCGTCATTTGCTGAATTACCAATATTAATTAAACTTAAATCTGCCATGTTATATTCCTCTTACAGTATTTAGCTATTTCTCAAAGTTATATTAGTCATTACAATTGGTTTAGATCTTTGAAATGGCATATACGCAATTCTGTTGTTTCCACCTTGAATACTATCTTGGTCGTCAAAATCGTCTGTAGCGCCTTCGTATAATAACCCTGGTGTACTTTTGTCAATCATCCACTGTTTTAATTCAGCAGGAGTCATCCATGGATACAATTCAAGTACACATGCTAACATACCGCACACACTTGGCGATGCCATTGATGTACCGCTAATCTTCATTAGATAACTATTTGCGTCTAACGCATTTTGAACTCTTGAAGGTCCGCTGGCTTGTATATCATTTGTGTTTGCTGCATTGTCTGTACTACTAACACTAAAAATATTTGTTCCAGGTGCATATATGTCAACACCAGGGCCGCATTCGCTTGACTCTGCTTTATGTTCTAATCCGCCTTGATATGTAATATCCATATTACCTACTAATATAGCATCTGGTCCTGCTGGAGAACTTCCACGATGATAATACTCTGACCCATTATTTGTGACTACTAAGTTATTCCAGTCTGTGCCACCTGATCGATCTACTTTATGATATTTGTTTCCTGCTGCAACACAAACATGAACACCTTCGTCTATAAGTTCTTGCAAATCTACATCTACAGAACTAACTCTGTTGTTCATTTTATAATTTTGACCAGCTGCTGCGCCACTTAGTGGAACAAGGCCATAATTTTGATATCTGTAATTGTTGTTTGGTTCTTGCGTAGTATTTGTATCAGTATGTGTTGTACCTCTAAATGTTAAAGAAGTAACTGTGTTATAGTATAGTAAATATCCCCAACTCATGTTAACAATAGTAGGACGTTTATAACCTGTTGCAGGGTCAACTGGCTTTGCACGATGCCAAAGTTTAATTTGATCAAACGCAACACTTGGAGATATTCCGCCACCTTCGGAGCCTGTAAGTCCTGCAATTTTTTGACTATAAATTGCTGATCCTCTTGCCCATCCTACTGTACGTCCACATGCTGTTCCTGCAACGTGTGATCCGTGTCCGTCATAGTCAAGATAATGATTAGCTGGCATAGTTCCTGCTGTTCCACTGGCAGTATACCAATCAAGTTCTACACACCTTGATACTCCATTTTCATCTGTAAATTCAACATCGTCAAAATCTACTCCGCCGTCTTGTATAACAACATCGACACCCTTGCCGGTTAAAGTATAGTTATATGTACCGTTGTAATTAGTTACGCCACTGCCCCATGGATCAGCATTGTTTATACTTCTACCTATAGTCCAAGGTAGTTCACTGGCTGTTATAGAACTTGTTTTTCTAAAATTGCCTGTTTGTGTTGCTTTATGTTCAATAACTAAGTCTGGATTATCTTCTGGTGGAATATGTATATCATATACTCTGTCATCTAATTTTAATGCAGTTACTTCTTCATCTGTTAAGTTATAGTGTGTCATTCTATAACTACCCGGTCGAGCATTTGCAATGCCTACTGTACGTCCAGGTATAGCACCTTCACCAGTTTCTGCAATCATTTCTGTATTAAATTGATCGTAGTCTACATCTTTGTTTAGTATTACGATATATTCTTTTTCTGACATTTTAATCCTTAAACAATGTTAATAGTGTTGCCCATTCCAGAGTGTGCAGTGCATTGATAGTATAATGTTGACGGCGCACTCATTGGAATTATAAATACAACCCTACCAGTTTCGTTGTTGCCTTCTATCGTTACTCCGGTTGTATATGCTGCGCCACCATTAGACACTCTAATTTCAAACGGATGAGTTGACGCATTCATATCAAATATGTACACTTCTCCTCTACGCAAATGCAATACAGGATTATCCTCTGATGTAGGGAACCAATAATTGTCATCGTCTGTAAAGGTATATGCACTTGCACCATTATTGGTTACATCAAAATAATGTGATGCTGCTGAAAAATAAGTTAGATAATTGTTCCCGTCATTTGCTAACTGTCTAATTCTTCCGTCTGTGTGTGAAGTCTGCGGCAAAAATAAATCATATGCATCACCTAATGGTGCTGCTTTTAATGTAGTTGAATTACCAGCAACTGGCTTAAATGCTATACCAGTTACATTATTTAATGTATATTCTGCAACGTCTAAGTTTGCACTCAAAGTTGGAGATGTATCATCGGATACATTTGATATTAATCCTCCCCAACCTGAATTGTAAACAGTTAAACGGCTATCAGTTGTATTAAATGCAAGATCACCGTCTTGTGCTGTAAGAGCACCTAACTGTGCTGTTGTGTAAGATTTTAATCTTAGAACACTATTTGAAATTACAACAGCATCACCTGCATCTAAGTTTAAGTTAGTTGCTGCTTCAAGTGTTGCTGCACCTGTGCTTGTAGTTTCAAACGTGTCAGCTGTAACAGTTCCACTAAATGTACCTGCACCTGTTATGTTAACATCACCAGTACCAGTAATATCATTTGAGTTTAAATCTAAATTGCCTCCAAGCTGTGGTGTTGTATCGTCAACAACATCACCGCCACCACCACCAGACTGTGCTACCCAGTTGTAATCTGTACCAGTCCAACTTAAGACTTCACCAGCTGATGCACCTTGGAAATTTAAATGACTATCGACACCCGAAGTAGTTAGATATCCTTGAGTAGTTACATAATTTTGTGTTGCATAAGTTGATAATGCACTCGAAGTTATAAATCCTTGACCATTTACATAACTTTGTGTTGCATAACCTGATAATGCACTCGAAGTTATAAATCCTTGATTACCTACATAAGTTTCTGTTGCATAACTTGATAAATCTGCTGATACAAGAAATCCACTATTATTTGAAAGTTGACTGGTACTTGTTGGAATATCATTTGTAAGTGCTACTGTACCTGTTGCGTTAGGAAGCGTAATAGTTCTATCAGCATTAACATCTGAAGGTACAATAAAAGTTTCAAAGTCATCAACTGTTGCACCTTCAAATCTAATCGAAGGTACTGCGATTTGTGCAGCCGCATCATCTCCATTAGTAACTACGGTAGCTAAAGTAATAGATGCAATTAAATTGTTGACTGCTGCTGCTGTTAAAATTTCAGTATCATCATAATTAGCTTCGTCACTTGATCCAACTAATGTACCTGTTTGGAAGTCTGCTGTTGTAATTTCTTGTAGATATGTGCTTAGGTCTGGTGGAGTATAAGTAAACACACCAGTTCCACTTGCATATGTAAGAGCTGCTGTACCGGCTGCTGCTGTGCTAACACTAAGGTCTGTTAGTGCAATACCACTTGGCGATGATATCCAAGCATAGTCTGTGCCAGACCAACTTAATATTTCATTGCTTCCTGCACCACTTACGTTAATATGTGTATCTACATTACTATCTGTATATGCTGCTGGTATATCGGATGTAAGAGCTAATGTGCCTGTGCCAACTGGAATAGTATGAGTATTTAATGTTCCTGCGGTAATATTACCTGTAACACCTAAAGCATTTGTATTGGGATCAAATGTTACTCCTGCATCTGTATAAATCGTTTCTGCGGCTGCTGTAATATTATCATCTGGAACAAATGTTAAGAAGTGATTACCTGTTAGTCCGCTTTGCTGTATTGTTTTAACTGTGTTAGCTTCGGTAGCATTTGCAACAGTTGAAATACTTGCACTAATTGTAATTTTACCTTCAGCGTCACTTGATGTTGTTACGTTTGTGCCGCCCGCTATTTGTAATACTTCTCCAGCGCCTATAACTTGTTCTGTACTATCATCCGCAGCAACTACTAATTCTCCACCAAGTGATGTTGGCGTGTTTGCTAAGTTGTTATAGTTAAGAAAGTATGTACTATCAAAACCGTCTAATGTGTCTGCATCTGTACCAGCACCACCTGTTGTTGCATCAACACCTGGCACCCAGTTTGAACCATTCCATTTTAACACTTGTCCTGGTGTAGGAGGTGTTGTTGCTGTATCTACATCGCTCAGTGCATTGACACTTAAAGTTCCTATGCCTGAAATATATCCTGCATCATTTGTCAGTGAAGTTATGTTATCACTTGGTTGTACAGCTGAGTCTGCTAATGTACCCTGTGAAGAGGTTGCAGCGTTTGTAATACCGTATCCGGCTATAGTTGTTGGCTTGTTTGTTAACGCTCCAAATGTACCGTCGAACGCATCAGTAATACCATATCCTGATATTGTAGTTGGCTTACTTGTTAGATCTGCAAAAGCAACAGTTGTTAAAAACCCACTGTCATTTGTAAGATTGCTTGTAGCTGTAGGAACATCTGATAAATTAGCAAGCTCTATCCAATTTCCGCTATGGGCAAAGTAACCTTTACCAGTAGCATGAACATGTGCAAACATACCATGATATGTACTTGCAGTCGGCAAGTCTACCAAGTTAGCATACACATTTGAATATAAAATCTTATACGAACCAAAATCAATATCTGCGCCTGTTGTTATATATCCTGCATCGTTTGCAAGAACTGATACATTGTCGCTTGGCTGTACAGCAGATGTTGCTATTGTACCTTGTGCAGATGTTGCAGCGTCTGTAATACCATATCCGCTTAATGTAGTAGGAGTATTATTAACTCTTGCCCATTCTAAACTTGAAGTCTGATCTAAATAATTTGCATCGTTAACAAACGCACTTACGCCTGTAGGTTCAATATATGATATAGTTATATTACCTTCAGCATCGCTTGATGTTGTAATATCACCATTACCTACAAATTTTATACTTTCGCCGCTTGTAACTTGACGTATAGTTGAATCGTCTGCTGCTACTGCAAAATCAAAATCAGCAAAGCCGCCTCCGCCTGCTGGTTTGTCAACGAATGTAAAGTTTCCGTTACCATCTGTTTGTAGTATTTGACCGTTGCTGCCGTCTGCTATTCCTAAGTCTGACAATGTAGCCGGTATTGTTGGCGTGCCTGTTAGACTTCCATATGAACCATCGAAGTCACCTATTACTTCTATTGTTGTAAAATTATTATTTACAGTAGTAAATGCTTCTCTAATATCATCCTCGAATGTTAAACTTCCTTTTGCAAACTTGTTGACATTTATATTTGCCATTATAGAACTCCTACTGCTATTTCAATAATTTTTATTCCTGGATCGTCACTGGCTTCAATTGCTTTACCAATAACAGCACCGCCGATATATTCTTCACTTACCATTGCTACGCCTGCTGTGTTACTTGCAATTAATAAGTCACCTTTTTCAACAGTTCCAATTACGTAGCACGGAACACGACCTTTTAATGCAATCGGTTGTCCTTCTGCTGCGCTATTCATTAAGTATGCAGGATCTGTTGATATAACTCCTGCTACTTTTCTTGTTGCCTGCGGATATGCTGCTGTAACTTCTTGGTCTCCACCAAACATTACAACAGTACCTGGCTTGTATGTTTGATCAGTTGAATAAATCTCTGCCAAGTCAGCGTATTGTGCTGATGTTGCAGTACCGTAAACTGTCCCCCATGGACGACTTGACGAACCTAAGTTGTAAGACCCGTTTGTTGCGTTAGGTATAATACTGCTGTTTATTCTACCTGTTAATGTAATTGTGTCAGTTGCTGCATTACCTAATGTAGTAGTACCTTGCGTTAAGAAATTAGGAGCAGTAACAACAACGTCACTACCTTCGATCCTCAATTTCTCACCTGTATCAGTAGTACCGTTTCGCAGAGTTCTAAATGAAATTTCACCTTGAGCGGTTGCGCTGTTAACAGTTTTTGACATAAACTCAATCTCAGCATAAGGTCTGTCAGACAGAACGCTTGTTCTACCTTCAGCTCTTATATTAAGTATTACATCGCCGTCTGCCGGTGATGTAGTAGATAACCTTGAAAGGATAGTTCCGCCT
>ERZ1046568.2929-NODE-2929-length-10637-cov-5.182102_pt1 | contig 10637 bp, 6 predicted proteins | sample MGYA00383092_ERZ1046568 | MGnify/ENA primary metagenome ERZ1046568 (study PRJEB29581, sample SAMEA5548362) | metagenome | biome: marine; feature: coastal; material: water | depth 1 m | study: Short-term variability in the microbial, nano- and picoplankton... | reverse complement strand
CTGCACCAATGGTACCGCGCTCATCATAGTGCTCGCCATAGAAGTTAAGACGGGCCATCAGGCTCAAGTTGTCAGTCAGGTTAGTCAAAGTATTGATAACAAAACGATTTTCCGGATAGTTATTTTCAATATCTTCAACCAGTGAATCTCTAACTGGCGTGATGCCGTTGATCGTCTTCTGACCTGTCACGTCGATAGTGTTGTGGTTGTAAGCAAAGCTTGCAGTGGTCTCAACACCTTCAGACAGCTCGAACGAGGTAGTCAGTACCAGGTCGAAACCCTCATGCACTACATCCAATGCGTTAGTGTAAAAAGACACTGAACCACCAGTACCATTATCGATATCACCAGTACGGTAGATACGATCATCAACTTCAACTTTGTACATATCCAGTGTCAGAGTCGTGTTGTCAGTCACAGCGGCAGTTAGGCCGATGCTCATGTTAAATGACTCTTCCTCTTTCAATGGCGCACCACCCACAGCAAGCGCTGCCGCACTAGTCGGGCGCACTAGGCCTTCTTCAACCTGAAGTCCAGTAGTGCCATCAAACGTAGTGATTACTGTACTTACATTTGCCTGACCAGGGGTCGGTGCGTGGAAGCCGGTAGACGCAGAGCCGCGCAGAGTCAGTGAATCGCTTACAGTCAAACGACCAGCAACTTTACCGTTTACCGTGCTACCAAAGTCAGAGAAGTCCTCATAGCGCAGCGCATACTGCAGCAACAGGTCGTCGGTGACATCATGTTCCAAGTCGGCGTAAAGCGCGATGTTGTCTCTTGAAAATGCACCGGCATCCGCAGGCTTAACACTGCTCATACCACTGGTGTTCCCGTCGATAGCCGCCTGCTCACCGGGCACTGTAGTGAAAGTCTCTTCACGCCATTCAGCACCAAAGGCCAGATTCATATCCGCACTGAGTGCTTTGCTGAAATCAGCGTTGATGTTGGTTTCTTCCTGATCATAGCCGCCCAGATTAAAGTCACGCTGGAAGCTACCGTCAGAGGCCACACCCAAGCTGGGTGCTGTGGTGTTATTGAGGAAGTAACGCAGTTCATTAGAACCGGTACCAATACTCATATCATAAGAAATACCATTATCCATCTCACCTTTAACACCAGCAACCAATGACATATCAGTCTGAGAACCGTCGAGGAAAGGCGTGTAACCCTGGCGCAATGTACCTGCTACCCAGTTTGGATCCAGACAAAGCTCAGCAATAGTGCTGTGGCCCGTGGAGCAATCTGAATCATAACCAGCACGGTAGAAGAAACGGTAGCGGCCATCAGTCTCTGCAAAGCCACCGTGGACATAGGCTTCTTTACCATCGGCTAAATCAAAACCAGAGTTAAAGAACAAACGATCACCGCTAGTTTCAGGACGACCCCAAGTCTGTACAAATGGCGCATCACCGAAAGGTGAATCTGCACCAACATTGGGAACGCCAGCATCGATCAGACCTTGGCCTACAGAGCGCTGAATACCGCGCGAGAGCGCGTCATTATCAAGGCTTTCAAAGCTAACATTCAAAAAGCCATTTTCACCCAGCTCAAAACCACCGTTGGCAGCAACGCGAGTCGACTGCTCACCTTCATAAAACTCACCAAACTGCACCTGAATCGATCCACCTTCAGAGGCATCTTTCAATTGCAGGTTCATTACGCCAGCGATAGCGTCAGAACCGTATTGTGCGGCGGCACCATCACGCAGCACTTCAATATTTTTCAGGGCGATGCCTGGGATCATTGCCACATCAACACCGTGGGCGCCATTACCAGCTGCAGGTGCAAAAAATTGCACCAGTGCTGAACGGTGACGACGCTTGCCATTCACCAGAACCAACGCCTGATCAGGCGCCATGCCTCGCAGTGAAGTAGGACGGATAAACGCACTGCCGTCTCCAGTTGCAGGTGTCGCTGTGTATGAAGGAACCAGCGATTTCAGCGTATCAGTGATATCAGCCTGGTTACCAAAAGCGGCAAGCTCAGCTTCAGAAAACACATCAACAGGAACCGTTGAGTCAGTTGCAGACCGGGCTTTGTTACTTCTGCTGCCCATTACTACCACTTCTTCCAGTTCAGCAGAATCGCCACCCTGTGCAAATGCCGGTTGCGTAGAAACAGCAACCCCTGAAATAGCCAGCGCTAGCAGCGAGGCTTTTTTGGAATAAGTCATTATTTTTCCCCTAAATATAATTGTTAATTTTGTTACTTACTTGTAATCACCGCTAACATCACGGCTTTTAAAAACGACGACTCTCCAAGTCGCCCCCCTTATCTGCAGGTTCGCTGTCCCATACCCAGCATCATTCTTGCTTGATCTATTATCACAATATGGCGGCCCTCATTAACACAGTGGTCCGGCACCGCCGCAGCCTGTGAAATATGATCGGCATCAACTCCCCCAGAAACGAACTGTAAATTATTTTCACATCCAACGCGAGCATAGTCACCCATCAGAGCTAAGGAAAGTATGGTTACCAGAGATATCCAACATAGGCAGGATTTTTGGGCATCGATACAACATGGTTATCCGCACAATCTAAGAGCCTAGACAGGGCTCCACAGGTGATCCAAATGGTGCAAAGACCCGTAAGTCTGATAAGGTAGCAATAAGCAGTGTAGGCATGTTGAGAAAAAATATAGATATCGTGGACGATAAAGCACAGGTTAAAAGCCGTGTAGCCGTATTGAACACCTCTGAAAAGCGCTCAGATCAGTGGACTCTGCTGCTGGTCGCTGTGGGGGCTGATCGCGATCGTCAAGCTTTTGCTCAACTCTTTAGTCATTTTGCACCATTGCTGAAGAGCTTCGCTCAAGCCAGCCGCCACGAAGGTTGGTTTCCCGGCTTAAGCGAAGACCTAGTCCAAGAAGTGATGATCAAAGTTTGGCAGAAGGCGGCTGGATACAATCCAGAAAAAGCCTCGGCCACAACCTGGATCTACACCGTTGCACGTAACTGCCGTATCGATATGCTGCGTCGCAAGAGCAATACCCAACATCTCCCTCTGGAAAACGAAGACTTCTGGCACGAGCCCGATGAAGAAACCCCTGTGTCTTTACTTCGTCAAAAACGCACCGAAGACAAAGTACAGGACAGTCTGGCGCAGCTCCCCCGCGAGCAGGATCAGATCCTTAGAAAAGTTTACCTGGAAGGAAAATCACACGCCGAGGCTTCCGAAGAATTAGGTTTGCCCCTTGGCACAGTCAAATCGAGAGTGCGACTAGCGCTCCAAAAAATGCAAATTCTGGTCGCGCCAGAATATCAAGACGAGTTATCCCATGAGTAAACATCTTTCCCATCATCCAGACAAAGAGATGTTGGTAGAATTTTCCGCCGGCACGCTTGCCACAGCCCCATCAATCTGTGTGTCTGCACACCTCCATTTTTGCCAGCAGTGCCGCAGCGAACTTCTCAGCCTGGATCAAATTGGCTCCCAGTTAATGACAGAGGCCGAGCCCGCTGAAATTGACGACAACCTGTTTAACCGGGTAATGGACAAGATTGACCAAGCTGAAGCAACAGAGCAGCAACCATCGGAACCCAGCACTGATCCTCGAGTAGCAGGATTTCCCCTGTCTGTGAGCAAGCTGATCAAAAACAAATTTCACACACCTATTTGGAAGCGGTTATCTGCCTCTGTTGATGTAGCGCGCTTTAAAACAGGGCAAAAAGATTTTGAAGTTGCACTGCACAGAATCTGTGCTGGCGGCAAAACGCCCAAGCATGATCACCATGGTTTAGAGTACACAGTGGTTTTGAGAGGCAGCTTCTCCGATGAGTCGGCAGTGTACAAAGAAGGAGATTTTTTAATTCGCCAGCCCGGTGATGTGCACCAGCCAATGGGCGCGCAGAATGGTGAATGCATCTGTCTGTCCGCGCTTGAGGCGCCGATTAGACTAACAAATCCTCTGGGATTCTTGATGAAACCATTATTGAGAATCAACCCGATGTAACGAGTTCGATCCCCATAGAAAGCAAGACCCTTTGAAAACCGTGCGCAAGCGCGGTTTTTTTTGTCTTAAAGGATATTCGGGGCGACAATAGAGAATGTTACCAACGGACGTTGATCCCCCGCTCGGCCATATACTGTTTGGCTTCTGGCACTGTGTGTTCACCAAAATGGAAAATGCTGGCCGCTAAAACAGCGTCGGCTTTACCCTCAATCACTCCATCCACCAGATGCTGCAGATTGCCCACACCACCAGAGGCGATAACAGGCACATTGACTGCATCACTGATTCGAGACGTTAGGTTCAAGTCAAAACCATTTTTGGTGCCATCACGGTCCATGCTAGTCAGCAAGAGTTCGCCAGCACCATAAGCCGTCATTTTTTCTGCCCATTCAATAGCATCAATGCCTGTAGGCTTGCGACCACCATGGGTGAAAATTTCCCAGCGCGGGTTGTCGCCCTGCTCCACCTGCTTGGCATCAATGGCTACAACGATACATTGAGAACCAAATCGCTGAGCGGCCTCACGGACAAATTCTGGGTTGTGAATGGCCGCAGAATTGATTGCCACCTTGTCTGCACCAGCATTCAGAAGATTGCGAATATCCTGCAACTCGCGCACACCACCACCCACTGTCAAGGGAATAAACACTTCCCCAGCCATACGCTCAACCGTATGCAATGTGGTATCCCGGTCTTCATGACTGGCGGTAATATCGAGAAAGGTAATTTCATCCGCGCCCTGCTCATTGTAGCGACGAGCCACCTCAACAGGATCACCAGCATCGCGAATATCAACAAACTGTACGCCTTTGACTACACGGCCCTTATCCACATCAAGGCAGGGAATAATACGCTTGGCCAGACTCATTTCTCTTCCTTAAACATATGACCTAACTTGCCTGCCTTAGTCGACAAGTATTGAATATTATGAGGGTTGCTATCGGCTTGAATCGGCTCGCGATCCACCACATTAATACCCAGCTCTCTCAAAGCTTTAATCTTGCGCGGGTTATTGGTCATCAAACGAACTTCAGTAGCACCCAGATGCTCCAGCATAGGGGCACAGATAGAATAGTCACGCATATCAGCACCAAAGCCTAATCGCTCGTTGGCTTCAACGGTGTCCGCACCCTGATCCTGAAGATTGTAGGCACGGATTTTATTGACTAAACCAATGCCTCGACCCTCCTGACGCAGGTATAAAATCGCACCGCGGCCCAACGCCGAAATACGCTTCATAGCCTCTTGCAGCTGCTCACCGCAATCACAACGCATGCTGCCCAGTGCATCACCAGTCAAGCATTCAGAGTGGATTCTGATCAACAGCGGCTCATCTGCAGCGCAATCACCCATGGTAATGGCGATATGCTCTTTACCCTTAAACGGGTCTTCAAAACCATGGATATCAAAGGTGCCCCAGCGGGTGGGTAACTTTGAAGATTCGATAAAGCGAAGCACCAAACAGACTCCGGTGAATGATTAGATAACAGTTCGCTATTGTAGCGGCAACCTGTTCTGAGTGCAGGTTTTTACGGCTGTTTTCATCAGTTAGCCCATTGCTTTTTACTCGGCTTACTCTCCAAAGCTACCGGGGATTTCCTTTTGGTGGTTTCGGCAAACCGCTTCGAATCTCGAAGATCATAAATTACCCGATAAAGACAGGGCACCAGCACCAATGTGATGGCGGTCGCAAACAGGATACCAAAGCTAAGCCACAGAGCCATTGGGATAACAAATTGCGCCTGCACACTGGTCTCAAATAACATCGGCAACAGGCCCACAAAGGTTGTCATTGTAGTTAGCAAAATCGCCCTGAAACGCTTTTTGCCCGCGCCGAGCAGCGCTTCATCGATCGACACTTTGTCACTGCGGCCTCGGTTGACAAATTCCACCAGCATCAAACTGTCATTGACCACCACCCCCGCCAAAGCAATCAGGCCAAATATAGACAGCATACTAATGGCGACATCAAACAGCACATGGCCAATCACTGCGCCAATAAACCCAAACGGGATCACAGACATAATAACCAGCGGCTGCACATAGGACTTCAGGGGCACTGCCAGTAAGCCATAGATCAAAAACATCGAGGCAATAAAGCCGATAATCATTCGCTGCATCAACTTTCGCTCTTCTTCACTAGCACCCCCCAAACCAAATTTAATGCCTGGGTAATTAGCTAAAAGCTGGGGAATATAATTTTCACTGAGGTCGGCAATAATCGTACCACTCTCCACCTTGCTGGCATCCGCATCGGCACTGACCGTCACTGTACGCTCTCGATCAATGCGATTTATGGCGCTTAATCCGACCCCCATGCGAAGATCTGCTACTTCATTAATAGCCACCGTCTGACCATTGGCACCGCGAATATGCATGGCCTCCAATGTGGCCAAAGAGCGGCGATCCTCCTGTGGATAGCGCACCATCACTTTTAATGTGTCGGCTCCGCGCTGAAGACGCTGAACCTCTTCACCATAAAAAGCCTGACGCACCTGACGGGCCACATCACCCAGACTAATACCCAGCTGGCTGGCATGGGGTTTTAGACTTATAAGCACTTCGCGACCACAAGCTCCCTGACTTTTGTAGATATCAAATACACCACTGTAGTCCGCCAGCTTGTTTTGCAGCTCCTTGCTAGCCTGGGTTAGTTGATCTGCATTGCTGCCAGACAGGGTCAGATTAATTTTGGCGCCGCCCCCCCGCATTAGTGCCTGCGTAATAACGTTGCTTGCGCACATTGGGCAATGGCCCAACCGCTGCTCGCCACAATCGCTCCACCTCAAACCCACTAATGCTGCGCTCTTCAGCATGAGTCAGAGACATCATAAAGACTGCTGATGTATCGGACTCCGTGTAAAATATCAGATGCTCCATCAAACCTTTATCATCAGGGTGTTTAGCGCGGTAGTCCGCATCCACCTGATAGGCGGCTGCCTCAACTCTGGATAATGTGTCCTGCAACATCTCTGCCGAGGTACCGTCCTGCATAATAATCTGTGCCTGAACACCATCCCCTGGCACATTAGGGAAAAACTCAAAGCGAGCGATACCTGCATTAACTGCATTAATTGAGATGATCAGAAAGGCTAAAAAACTGGCCAATGTGGCGTAGCGATGTTGTAAGCAGAGCCTGAGAAACGGCTGATACCTAGTCTCAATAAAATGCGTTAGCCCTGAGGCAATATTTCGCTGCCAGCGCTCCAAAAAAGCTATTCGAGAGTTAATCGGCCGGCCTAGCTGACAGTCAACTACTGGGCCGGCTCCGGAAAGCGGCCCAAAAGCTTGGCCACAAACAGCATCACACCGATAATCATTAACAGCAGCACTACCGCGATAAACAGAGCCATTGGAATGATTTCAATAAACACAAAGAAGTAACTCACCGCCATCAGTAGGGGTAGCAGCAATATGGCGCTGACAAAGCGATGGTTAGTCTCGACCACCAAATACAGACAAGGTATCAGCAGCAGCGTAATAGTCGAAGCAAACAAAATACCAAAGCTTAGTGAAAGAGCCATAGGAATCACAAATTGTGCTTGCACACTGGTTTCAAACAACAGGGGTAATAGCCCAACAAAGGTTGTTAGAGTGGTCAGCAAAATAGCCCGGAATCTTTTTGTGCCTGCTTCCGTGATCGCTTGCTGGGCGGACAGCCCCTCGGCTTTACCGCGATTGGCAAACTCCACCAGAATCAAACTGTCGTTTACCACCACACCTGCCAGCGCGATAATACCGAAAATCGACAGAATATTAACCGACATATCAAATAGGATATGCCCCAGCACAGCCCCAATAAAGCCGAAAGGGATAACCGACATAATTACAACAGGCTGGAGGTAGGATCTGAGTGGCACTGCCAGCAGGCCGTAAATCAAAAATAGCGCTGCCAAAAAGCCAATTCCCATCTTTACATAGTACTCATTTTGCTCCTGGGTCCCACCACTTAAGCGGAATCCAACACTGGGGTATTTCTCAAGCAGTTGCGGAACAAACTTTCTGCGAGCATCACGCACCACATCACCACTCTGAACCTTGCCTTCTTCCACGTCGGCAGTAATAGTCACCGTGCGCTTTCGATCAAGCCGATCGATGGAGGTTAATCCTAGGCCCAAGCGAATATCCGCAACCTGACCAATCTCAATGGCCTGGCCAGTAGCGGTTCTGATCAGCATATTTTCAAGGGTGGCAATGGAGCGGCGATCCTCAATGGGGTAGCGCACCATTACTTTAATGGTGTCCGACTCCCGCTGGATTCGTTGCACTTCTTCGCCATAAAAGGCCTGTCGCACCTGAACTGCCACATCTCTAAGCTGCACACCCACCTGGCTGGCGTAGGGCTTGAGTTTAATCAGCACTTCTTTGCTGCCCGAACCCTGAGAGTTGTAAATATCATAAACGCCGGGGAACTGGGTCAGATACTGTTGAAGTTCAATAGACGCTTTGGTGAGTTCGTCGGGATTTGAGCCGGACAGGGACAGACTGATCTTAGCTCCGGACGGGCCTTCACTCGCGGAATAGCGCTGCTCGCGAACATTCGGTAACAGGCCCACATCCTCGCGCCATAGTCGCGCAATTTCAACCGCGCTAACAGAGCGATACTCTGCTTTTGTCAAAACTAGCCTAAAGCTCACAGTCACATCGTTGCGAACGAAGAAGCCCACATGCTCCACAAGGCCCGCACTATCAGGGTTGTTCTCCCGATACTGCTGGTCAATTTTGTAGATTGAGCGCTCAATAACATCAATGGTTTCGTTGAGGCTCTCTTCAGAAGCACCATCCTGCATCACAATGCGAGCGCGAACATCATCCCCCGGAACATTGGGGAAAAACTCGAACTTGGCGATGCCGCTTGAGGTTGCACCCAGTATTACAATTAATATGCCGAGGAAGCTGGCAAGGGTCATATAGCGATTGTTTAGGGCTTTTTTCAGCACCGGTCGGTAAACATTGTCGATAAAATTTTCAAGCCCGCTAGACACTGCTCTTTGGTAGCGAGTGACAAAACTCATTGGGCCCTCTGGTTTGTTGCCAAATTTCAGACCCACCAAGTGAGACGGCAAAATAAGCTTGGACTCAATCAATGAGAAGGTCAGACAGAGAACCACCACAATACCAATGGCTCTGGTAATGCCGTCAAAGCTGCCGCCGGTAAAAATAATCGGCGTAAAGGCAGCCATGGTTGTAAGCACACCAATGGTTGAGGGGGTCGCAACTCTCTGCACCCCTCTTACCACTGTATCCACAGAGGCGGTGTAAGCCCCATCTATCAACTGGCCCGAAGCGGCCTGCTGCTTATAATCTGCTTTGACCTCACTGTAGACACTCTCGCCAATTACAATGGCGTCATCCACCACAATGCCTAGAACCATAATAAAGGCAAATAAACTCAGAACGTTGACGGTAACCCCGCCAAAAGGCATCAGCCAAAACGCCCCAGCAAAGCTAACTGGAATACCCAGAATCACCCAAAAAGCGACCTTTAAATTGAGGAACAGACCAAGCACCAATGCCACCAAAAACCCACCCATCAGCAGGTTTTCAGACATCATTGTAAGGCGGCCATTCAGGTAATAAGCCTCGTCATTAAAAACGGTGATGCTAATGCCCTCGGGCAATGTTTTTTTCTTCTCTGCGGCATAGTTATGCACCGCCTCACTGATACTCAGCAGGTTTTGGCCTTCCAGTGAAAACACTCCCAGGGTAAAGGAGTTTTTGCGGTCAAATCTATTGGTGTAGCTGCTCTCTTTGAATTCGTCTCTTACTTTAGCAACATCAGACAGCAGTAACTGGGTGCCGTCCCTATCACTGCGCACAACAATATTCTCAAAGTCACTGCCAAAATAGGATTTGCCTTCAGTTCGGACCAAAACATTGCCATTACCTGTGCGAATCATGCCTGCAGGTAAATCCAGCGATGAGGCGCGGACAGCCGAAGCAACTTCGCCGAGAGTCAGGTTGAGTTCTTTTAACCGATCCTCCCGCACTTCAATGGAAATTTCGTATTGTCCCGCACCCCAGAGTTGCACCTCTTTCACCGGGCCCAGAGCCAGTAGCTCATCATAAATATCGTCACCGATTAGCTTTTTCTGCCGCTCAGTCATATCGCCGTAGACAGAGACACCGAGCGCCCAAAGGTTCTGCTGAACCCGCTGTACTGTGGGTTTCTCAAGGTCTTCAGGGAGATTAGTGATGCCATCGATCCGATTCTCGATTTGGGTCATCACCTCATTAATATCTTCGTTGGGTTCAATTTCCAGCCGGATAGAGGCCATGTCCCGCTTGGCTTCAGAGGTTATTTTCTTAATCCCCTGCAAACCCTCAAGGGCAGATTCCATTGGTAGAATAACGCCCTTTTCAACCTCTACTGGCGCTGCACCCGGATAGGGAGCAAGAACACTGACCATGCGAAGTTCAGTGCGGGGAAACATCTCTTTACTGATATTGCTCAGGGACAGAGCCCCGGCAAAAAATACCAGAATCATAATTAGATTCGTAGCTACTGAGTTTCTGGTAAACCAGGCTATAAGCCCCTTAGAATTGGCCTCAATCACTGCTCTGCACTCACGGTGACATTATTTTTCACCCTCAGCTTCAAACCCTCTATCGGGGTTCCCAGGGCGCTGGTGATAACCTGATCACCATCCTTCAGCCCAGCGGAAAGATAATAGTAGCGATCA
>ERZ1046568.2926-NODE-2926-length-10645-cov-4.771577_pt1 | contig 10645 bp, 6 predicted proteins | sample MGYA00383092_ERZ1046568 | MGnify/ENA primary metagenome ERZ1046568 (study PRJEB29581, sample SAMEA5548362) | metagenome | biome: marine; feature: coastal; material: water | depth 1 m | study: Short-term variability in the microbial, nano- and picoplankton... | reverse complement strand
TGGCAGAGGTGGTGGAAACTGCACTGCAGGAAGATGTTCAGGGTATCGCCATCAGTTCTTACCAGGGCGGCCATGTGGAGTACTTCAAATATGCCATCGATCTGCTTAAAGAAGCGGGTGCTGACCATATTCGTGTTTTCGGCGGTGGCGGCGGTGTGATTGTGCCCGCTGAGATTGCGGAGCTTCAAGCCTATGGTGTGGAGCGGATTTACTCGCCCCATGACGGGCAGAATATAGGCCTGGTTGGCATGATCGACGATATGATTGAGCGCTGTGCTCTCGACTCTGGGTCGCCAATTACCACTGAGTCCAAAGATCTTAATATTGCCGATGGAGGCCTGCGCAATCTGGCCACTCTGATCACTGCTATCGAGCGCAAAGAGCTCAATGATCAGCAGTTAAAGTCTCTGCGTGAGCAGGCCCAGTTTTTAACCAATACTGTTCCTGTGCTGGGTATTACAGGCACTGGTGGTGCGGGCAAGTCCTCATTAACCGATGAATTAATTCGCCGCTTCCGCCAGGACAGCGCAGACGGGCTAAAGATTGCGGTACTGGCCATAGACCCCACCAGGCGTAAAACAGGCGGCGCCCTATTGGGTGACCGCATTCGTATGAATGCGATCTATTCTCCCAATATCTATATGCGCTCTATTGGCACCAGAGGGGCTGCGGGTGAGGTGCCAGAGTCTCTGACCGATATTATCAGCGCTATGCGCCTGGGTGGCTTTGATCTGGTGGTGGTTGAAACCCCGGGTATTGGCCAGGGCGATGCGGGCATTGTGCCCTATGTGGATGTGCCGATCTATGTAATGACCCCAGAGTTTGGTGCCCAGAGTCAGTTGGAAAAAATTGATATGCTGGATTATGCCGAACTGGCGATTATCAATAAGTTTGATCGCAAAGGCAGCGAAGACGCCTATCGAGATGTGTGTAAGCAGATGCAGCGCAATCGCGAGGCCTGGGACCAGATGCCCGATACTATGCCGGTGTTTGGCACCATAGCTAGTCGCTTTAATGACGATGGTGTCACCGCGGCCTATCAGGAACTGCTGACATTGTTGCAAGCCCGAGGTCTGGGTCAATTTGAAAAGCATCTGCCTAAAGTCGATATTCGCATGTCCTCCGAGAAATCCGTGGTAGTACCAGCAGATCGCCAGCGCTATCTGGCAGAAATTGCCGCCGGGGTGCGCGACTATCACCGTCAGGTAAAAGTGCAGGCGAATCTGGCGCGGGAAATGCAGCAGTTGTCTGGGGCTAAAGCCATGCTTAATGACTCAGGTGCGAATGCACCTGTCGAGATTGATCAGCTGATAACCCAGCGGGAAAAAAGTATGGATATCAGGGCCGCTGAGTTATTGGACAACTGGCCTGCTGTGGTTGAGGCCTATTCTGGGGATGAAAAAGTCGATGTACTGCCCAATGGTAAGCAGCTCACTACAAAGCTTAATAGCCTGTCTCTGTCTGGTAACAAGATTTCAAGAGTATCCCTGCCGCGCATAAAAGATCATGGTGAATTATTAAAGTGGCTGATGTTGGAAAACCTACCCGGCGAGTTTCCCTATACGGCGGGGGTGTTTCCCTTTAAGCGTGAAGGTGAGGATCCGGCGCGTATGTTTGCCGGTGAGGGCGATGCCTTTAAAACCAATCGACGCTTTAAAGCGCTATCGGAATACAGTGATGCCAAACGACTGTCCACCGCTTTTGACTCTGTGACCCTGTATGGTTGGGACCCAGATGAGCGCCCGGATATCTATGGCAAGGTTGGCAATGCTGGAGTCTCCATCTGTACGTTGGATGATATGAAAGCGCTCTATGATGGCTTTGATCTCTGCGACCCTATGACCTCTGTATCCATGACTATCAATGGCCCTGCACCCACTATTTTGGCCATGTTTTTAAATACCGCCATCGATCAACAGGTTGATCAGTTTACTGCTGAGCAGGATCGTCAGCCCAGCCAGGTCGAATACGATGAGTTGCGCGCCAATGCGCTGATGTGCGTGCGCGGTACGGTACAGGCGGATATCCTAAAAGAAGATCAGGGCCAGAACACCTGTATTTTCTCTACAGAATTTAGCCTGCGCATGATGGGTGATATGCAGCAGTACTTTATTGATAAGGCCATTCGCAATTTTTATTCAGTCTCTATCTCCGGCTATCATATTGCCGAGGCTGGGGCCAACCCCATCTCGCAGCTGGCCTTTACCCTCTCTAATGGTTTTACCTTTGTGGAGGCCTATTTGGCTCGCGGTATGGATGTTGATGACTTTGCCCCCAATCTGTCTTTCTTCTTCTCCAATGGTATGGATCCGGAGTACACAGTGATGGGCCGGGTGGCGAGACGTATCTGGGCTACCTCTATGCGCGATCGCTACGGTGCCAATGCGCGCAGTCAGAAGCTTAAATATCATATTCAAACCTCCGGCCGCTCACTGCACGCTCAGGAGATGAACTTTAATGATATTCGCACCACCTTACAGGCGCTTATTGCTATCTACGATAACTGCAACAGCTTGCACACCAATGCCTATGACGAAGCTATTACCACGCCCACTGAAGAATCGGTGCGCAGAGCTCTGGCGATTCAGTTGATTATCAATCAAGAATGGGGCCTGGCCAAAAATGAAAACCCCAGTCAGGGCGCGTTTATTATTGATGAGCTGACCGATCTGGTGGAGGAGGCTGTACTGCAGGAATTTGAGAAAATTTCTGATCGCGGCGGTGTACTAGGCGCTATGGAGACAGGTTATCAGCGCGGCAAGATTCAGGAAGAGTCTATGTTCTACGAGCATAAAAAGCACGACGGCTCTCTGCCGATAGTGGGGGTCAATACCTTCCTCAGCGAAACAGAGGAGCCCGATGTTGAAATTGAACTGGCGCGCTCCACTGACGATGAAAAGAAGAGTCAGATTAAGCGCCTGAGAGAATTCCACGGCCAGCATGCAGATTCTTCTGAGGCCATGCTCAAGAAGCTTCAGGATGCGGTGCGACAGGGCGATAATGGTTTTGAAGTATTAATGGAAGCGGTGCGCTGCTGTTCACTGGGCCAAATCACCAATGCACTGTTTGAAGTCGGTGGTCAGTATCGCCGTAATATGTAAGGATAATCTGTAACTGCTAAATGCACAGGAATTGAGACTATGGCTAAAGCTCTTCGCCTCACACAGGTCGAGCGCAAGGAAATCTCCGATGCCAAGATGTTGGAAGCTGCGATCGACCTAATTGTCGAGCGCGGTGCTGAGCAGGCTACCCTGAAAGATGTGGGTGAGAAAGCGGGCTATTCTCGAGGTTTAGCCGGTTACAGGTTTGGCAATAAAACCGGTCTCTTTGATTTTGTGCTGCGCTCGGTGGGTGATGAATGGCTGGCAGAATTAACTGGCGTAACCAGAGGTAAAAATGGTTTTGATGCTATGGCTGCCGCTCTGGACGCCCATATTGCTTTCTGTGAGGAGGCACCCAAGCATGTGGAGGCGTTTTATCGACTGTGGTTTGAATCTCTGACTCCCGAGTCGCCACTGCAGCCTGTCATCCTAGGTATTCACGAGCGCCGACGTACAGATGTGATTCGTTGGGTTGAAGACTGCATAGCTCAGGGCAAAGCCTCGGTAGCGGTCTCTCCAGAGCTGATTGCCGACCAGTACTGTGCATCTGTGATTGGCATTGTTTACCACTGGATCAGTGACCCGAAAAATCTGGATGAGATGCGCGCACGTCACAATGGGCTAAAAAAAGTAATGCAGTTAATGCTCAGTTAGGACTAATTCAGGAGTCCATTCCCAAAGGCGACAAAACACCCCTATCTTGCGACTAAACAGCCTGACGCAAGCTTTCATCAGTTGCATGGTCAGCGCGGCCAAATTACTCTTATAAATTATAAAAACTATAACATTCTTACTTTAATGGGGGGTTCGCATGGCCGGTTCAGCATCGGGAAATTCAACAGCAGCAGCGGGTGGCCAAGAGCCGGGAACACAGACATTTGCCTTTATTGCAATGACCTGTCTGTTTTTCTTCTGGGGTTTTATCACAGTACTCAACGATATTTTAATTCCGTTTTTAAAAGAGTCTTTTGACCTCAATTACACTCAGGCCATGCTGGTGCAATTTTGCTTCTTCGGGGCCTACTTTATTGTCTCTCCGTTTGCTGGCAAATTAATTGATAAGGTGGGTTATCAGCAGGGGATTGTTCTCGGACTGTTAACCACTGCCACTGGATGTGTGCTTTTCTACCCCTCCGCAAGTCTCAATGTATATGCCTTGTTCCTGTTCTCATTCTTTGTTTTGGCCAGTGGTATCACTATTTTGCAGGTTGCCGCCAACCCCTATGTGGCAGCTCTTGGGCCCGAGACCACGGCGGCGAGTCGGCTTAATCTGGCTCAGGCGGCCAACTCTCTAGGCACTACTGTAGGCCCAATTGTGGGTGCGACCCTTATTCTGGGTGTAGTTGCGGCAGATGCCTCAGCGGTTCAGGGTCCCTACCTGATGATTGCTGCTCTGTTGGTGATCGCGGCGCTGGTGTTCCGTCGCATCAAACTACCTGTTCTAGCCCATGTTGAAACCACAGAAGAGGCTTCAGCCGAGAGTATATGGAACCGTCGCTCGCTGGTTTTGGGTGCGCTGGCGATCTTCCTCTATGTGGGGGGTGAAGTCTCTATTGGTAGCTTCCTGGTTAATTATTTCTCTGAGAGCTCTATTGCCGGCATGAGTGCCGTCGATGCTGGTGAGATGGTCGCCTACTACTGGGGTGCAGCTATGGTGGGTCGCCTTGTGGGTGCCTGGCTGATGAACTATATAGCAGCCACCAAATATCTGGCTATTAACTCTGTGATTGCAGTGCTGATGATTGTGGTTAGCATGAATACCACTGGCGACATTGCTATGTGGTCTATTCTGGCGGTTGGCTTCTTTAACTCAATTATGTTCCCCACTATCTTTACCCTAGCAGTTAAAGGTTTGGGCTCATTGACCAGTAAGGGTTCGGGCCTGGTCTGCCAGGCTATTGTGGGTGGCGCACTTGTGCCTCTAGTGCAGGGTGCTGCAGCGGATATTATTGGTATCCAGATGAGCTTTATTGTGCCTATGCTTTGCTATATCTATATTGGCTGGTATGCGCTTCGTGGTGCAGATCAGAAATAATTAACAATGATCTGTTTGGCGGGCTTAAACAGCTTTTAGGTCCGCCAATCAGGTGCTACTAACTTATCTACTTTTCCTACTCATCCTTTCTCCTTTTGTTTTCACTGGCAAAAATGATCAGCTTTAGCTTCGCTTAGGCTTCACAGATAACAGTCTGACGCTCCTGTTGTTGATGAACTGCGGATAACTCTGTACTGTTTGTCAGGTATAGCGGGCCGGCTGTCTGTTGGCGGCTAATAATAAATGCATAAATTGTGCAGACAATAAACGGGAGAATGGGTAGTGGGGGAGTCAAATACAAATCAATCGGTGTCGATCAATGTTGAGGAGTCTGGTTTTTATCAGGGCTTTAACACCTCTGTCGCGGTTATTCCTAAAGTTGTTATTATTGCCTTAATTCTCTGGGTTGGACTTTCTCCAGAGCGAGCCGGTGAGCAGTTGCTGAGCCTGCAGAACTGGTCTATCTCCTCATTTGGCGGCTGGTATATCTATGTCACTGCCTTCTTTACTCTGTCCTGTTTACTGCTTGCTCTATGGCCTCGCACTGGCAAGGTTGTACTGGGTCAAGAGGGCGAAAAACCCGAGTTTTCTATGTTTACCTGGCTGTCGATGATGTTTGGCGCCGGTATTGGTATAGGCATGCTCACCTATTCCACGGCTGAGCCGATTTTTCATTTTGCGTCTAATCCGGACACCATTCAGGGTTTCAGCACCGGACTCGATGAGAACAATGTGCGCAATGCCTACAAGTGGGCACTGTTGCATTATGGGTTTACACCCTGGGCCTGCTATGGCGTGGTGGGAATCTCTCTGGGTTATTTAAGTTACGGCCGTGGGTTGCCACTGACTATTCGCACTGGCCTGCAGCCTCTGTTTGGTCGAGCCATGTCTGGCTGGCTTGGACATTTGGTGGATATTGCCGCGATTTTGGCAACATTGATTGGCTTAGGTGTGACCATTGGCTATGGGGTATCTCAGTTTGCCTCTGGTATCTTTAATATCAGTGCTATGGATTGGATTGTTGATGAAGCTGGCAAGCCAACGCTGGCGGCTCAGATTACAGGGCTGGTCATTATTGTTACTGCTTCTTGCTTGTCAGCTCTGTCTGGTTTGCAGCGGGGTATTAAATGGCTGTCGAATATCAATATGGGGCTGTCTATTTTTCTGGTGCTGTTCTTTGTTGTCTTCGGTGCAACATTGTTTGCGGTTAAATCCTTTGGCTATGCCATATGGGACTATCTGCTTGCGCTTCCCTCTATGTCTACCACTGTGTGGAATAACCCGGACACTGAAATGGGTGCGGCACTGCAGAACTGGCAGGGTGCCTGGAATATTTTCTACTGGGCCTGGTGGATAGCCTTTGCGCCATTTGTTGGTCTATTTCTTGCGCGGGTCTCAAGAGGCAGAACGGTGAGAGAATATGTATTGGGAGCCATGATTATCCCCTCATTGATCTGTCTGGTATGGTTTACCTTTATTGGTGCCACGGCTATTGATCTTGAGCTTAGGGGCATAGCTCAGGGTGCCATAGTCAATGCTGATATTTCGACGCAGTTATTTAAAACCATTAATTTGATTCTGTCTCCAGATCTGGCGATTGCCCTGTCTGTGGTGGTGGTTACCCTGTTGCTGACTTTCCTGGTGACATCGGCTGATTCAGGTATTTTGATTATTAATACACTGGCGTCAGGGGGCGATCAAAGCCAGAAGCAGGCGGCACATGTGATTATCTGGGGCCTTATCTTTGCGGTGCTGGTAGCAGTATTGCTGGCCGCTGGTGGTATGAATGCACTGCGCTCGGCCATGATTGTGGGTGCACTGCCATTTTCTCTGGTGATGGCGCTGATGACAATTTCGATGATCAAGGCGCTGGTACTGGACCGAGATTAAAAAAAACCGGATTGGGCTAGCCCCAATCCGGTTTTAATAACAGCTAGACCAGTCTGTCTGTTATGCGTTTTCTACAATGCGTTTCATATCCGTCATATAACCGCGCAGCTCGTGACCAATGATTTCTACATCATGGTCGCGAATCGCGTCATTTACTTCAATCAGTCGAATATTATCTACTGCGTTAGAGCTGTCGGTTAAACCGCCGCCGAGATCTTCCAGAGTCAGGCTGTTGGCGTGATCCTGCAGCAGTGGCACTGCGGCATGAGTAAACAGGTAGTTGCCGTATTCAGCGGTATCAGAGATCACCACGTTCATCTCGTAGAGCTTGTTGCGGGCAATACAGTTGGCGATCAGTGGCGTCTCGTGCAGTGATTCATAGTAGGCAGACTCTTCGATAATGCCAGAGGACACCATTGTCTCAAATGCCAGCTCAACACCGGCTTTGATCATGGCGACCAGATAGATGCCTTTGTCGTAGAACTCCTGCTCGGTGATTTCAGTATCGCAGTCCGGTGCCTGCTCAAAGCTTGTCTCTGCAGTGGCTGCGCGCCATTTCAGCAGATTGGCATCGTCATTGCCCCAGTCCACCATCATGGTGCGGGAGAATTCACCTTCAATAATATCGTCCATATGTTTTTCAAACAGGGGGCGCAAGGTGACTTTGAGCTCTTCGGACATATCGAAGGCTTTGATTTTAGCCGGGTTGCTCAGGCGATCCATCATATTGGTAATACCACCGTGCTTGAGTCCTTCGGTGACAACTTCCCAGCCGTATTGGATAAGCTTGCGCGCATAGCCTGCATCTACACCCAGATTTAGCAGCTGTTGATGACCCAGAATGGCGCCAGTTTGCAGCATACCGCAGAGGATAGTCTGCTCACCCATCAGGTCTGATTTCACTTCGGCAATAAAGGAAGACTCCAATACACCGGCTCTGTCGCCACCAGTGGCCGAGGCATAGGCTTTGGCGATGGCCAGGCCATTGCCTTGTGGGTCGTTCTCTGGGTGCACTGCGATCAGTGTTGGCACACCAAAGCCGCGCTTGTACTCTTCGCGCACTTCAGTGCCCGGGCACTTGGGTGCAACCATAACCACGGTCAGGTCAGGGCGAACTTGCATGCCTTCTTCAACAATATTAAAGCCATGGGAGTAGGCCAGAGTCGCGCCTTGCTTCATCAATGGCATAACCGCGGTTACTGCGGCAGTGTGTTGCTTGTCTGGAGTCAGATTGAGTACCAGATCGGCAGCGGGAACCAGCTCTTCAGCGGTGCCCACAGTAAAACCATTCTCTGAGGCCCACTGAAATGACTGACGTTTCTCGGCAATAGCCTGTTCGCGCAGGGCATAGGAGATATTGAGGCCAGAGTCGCGCATATTCAGGCCCTGGTTAAGACCCTGGGCGCCACAGCCGATAATGACAATATTCCAGTCTTTGATAAATTCGCAGCCGTCGGTGAATTCACTGCGGTCCATAAAGCGGCACTTGCCGAGCTGGGTTAGCTTGTCGCGCAAGCTGAGGGTATTAAAATAATTAGCCATTGTTGGTCTCCGGCCACCTACTAATGGCGGCTGTTAAATGTTGAGTTGTAATCTGTCTGGGCGGCATTGTAACCAGTTATAGGCGTTGCTTAAAACGATATATATTCATCATTATCTTGCATATTTTGCAATACTAGGCTTGCAGGCGTAAGCTGCAGCCATGGACAGTCAATCACTAAAGCTTTTTCAGCATCTGGCTAATAGTCTGCACTTTGGCAAAACTGCCAGTGCCTATCACCTGAGCCCGTCGACATTGAGTCGCACGATTCAGCGTCTCGAGGATGAATTGGGTAGTCAGTTACTAATCCGTGATAATCGCTCGGTGCTGCTGACCAGTGAAGGCAAAAAATTTCTCACCTATGCGGACCAGCAAATATCTCAGTTTGAGTCTTTAAAGCAGTCGCTCAATTCGTCTCAGGAGGAACTGTCGGGCTCGCTAAATATCTACTGCTCGGTTACAGCGTCTTACTCTTATCTACCGCCGCTTCTGGAAAAATTCCGCCAGGCTCATCCCAATATTGATATTAACCTGGACACTGGTGATGCCGCCGACGGTATAGATCAGATTAAAAATCAGCGCGTTGATCTGGCGATTGCTGCCCGTCCCGATGATTTAGCCAGTAGTATTCACTTCCAAACTATAGCTACTGTGCCACTGGCGATAGTGGCCCCCAATATTAATTGCTCGGTTAAGCAAGCCTGGCAGGCTGAGGCTATTGACTGGGCAGATCTGCCTATTATTTTGCCGGAGCATGGGGTGGCGCGAAAACGCTTTGAACAGTGGTTTCGACAGAAATACTCAGGCCGCCCCAATGTCTATGCGCAGGTGTCAGGGCAAGAGGCCCTAGTCAGTATGGTGGCGCTTGGCTGCGGTATTGGTCTGTCACCTATTGTGGTGGTGGATAATAGCCCGGTAAAAGACCGTATTCAGATACTGTCTGATACCAGTATCGCGCCTTTTGACCTGGGGCTCTGCTGTTTTAAGAAGAAGCTAAGTGACCCAATTGTGGCTGAGTTTATGGCGATGGCAAATCAGGCCTAATTTCCAGCAGCCTATACTGCTAACCGCGGGGTGATGGGCGTGAGAGCCCGCAGTCAGTGGTATAAATCCCTACCTAAACTGGTTAAAATAAGGCTTAGAAGCCGCAGTTAAATGGGGCCATCAATTATCAAGCTAAGGAGACAGAAAATGTTAGCCAAATCTTTTAGAGCTAGTTTCAATGTACTTGTCGCACCCTCCGCCACATTCGAAACAATAAAATCTGAAAAGCCTAGTTGGCTGGTGCCTTTTGTGCTTGTTTCTGGAAGTATTATCGCTCTGTTTCTATATTATTTTGCCAGCGTTGATTTTGCCTGGTTAAAGGAGGGCCTGCTCGACCAAATGGCCGCAGATCAGGAACTCAGTCAGGAGGAGCTAGCTGCGGCTGGAGAATTTTTGACTGTCACGCCCATGGTCTGGTCGAGCACTGTAGGCGGTGTTGTAGCCTTGCTACTGATGAATGCCATTTTAGCTTTGTATTTAAATATAGTCGCGAAATGGCAGGTGAAGGACGAATACAGCTATGGCAACTGGTTTGGCTTTAGTTGGTGGATCAGCATGCCCCATCTGGTCACTGCAATACTCTCCATGCTATTAGTGCTGTTTTCTACCGATGGCATGGTCGCCCTTGAGGACCTGGGAGTAACCACACTGAATAGTCTTATATTTGGTGTTGATTCCTCAAACCCCTGGTTTGGATTTCTCAGTGGTCTGGACGCATTTATGTTCTGGAGCATTGCACTTATTGCGATTGGCCTAAAGTCTTGGTTGGGCATTGATACCAAAAAGGCTGCGACTATTGCCGCCGCACCCTATGCCCTGATCTATGGTATCTGGGCGCTAATAATTATCTTCTCCGCATAAAGAATTAGAGAACAACATGAAAAAAAATATCATTATTGCGGTGGCTATTGTTGCCCTGGTGTCTCTGGCTTATTTTAAAAGTCAGGGCTCAAGAGAGGCGACCAAGGTCAATATTGCCACTGCTGAGGTTCAGGAGATTAAAAGCTCGATACTTGCATCTGGAACTCTTATTTA
>ERZ1046568.2924-NODE-2924-length-10650-cov-7.125814_pt1 | contig 10650 bp, 10 predicted proteins | sample MGYA00383092_ERZ1046568 | MGnify/ENA primary metagenome ERZ1046568 (study PRJEB29581, sample SAMEA5548362) | metagenome | biome: marine; feature: coastal; material: water | depth 1 m | study: Short-term variability in the microbial, nano- and picoplankton... | reverse complement strand
CAAAGGTCATAGTGACCCCGCGACTCTTGCCAATCCAGTTGCGCTGCATGGTCTTAACCTGCTCGGGCCAGTGCTCCAATTCATCCAGATCATCCAGTAATTGTTCGGCATAGTCGGTGATACGAATAAACCACTGGGGAATTTCCTTGCGCTCGACCAGGGCGTCTGAGCGCCAGCCGCGGCCATCTATCACTTGTTCGTTGGCCAGTACAGTCTGGTCAACCGGGTCCCAGTTGACGGTGGACATCTTTTTATACACCAGCCCTTTCTCAAACAGACGGGTAAAGAACCACTGCTCCCACTTGTAGTAATCCGGCTCGCAGGTCGCCAGCTCCCGTGACCAGTCAATACCAAAACCCAGCGACTTCAGCTGCGCCTTCATATAGGTAATATTTTCAAGGGTCCATTTTGCCGGCGCCGTCTTATTTTGAATCGCGGCATTTTCTGCGGGCAGGCCAAAGGCATCCCAACCCATGGGGTGAAGGACATTTTTGCCCTGCATGCGCTGGTAGCGAGCGATAACATCGGTGATGGTGTAGTTGCGTACATGCCCCATATGCAGCTTGCCGCTGGGGTAGGGGAACATCGCCAGGCAGTAAAACTTCTCTTTATCTGGATCTTCAGTGACTTCAAAAGTCTGATTATCAGTCCAGTACTGCTGGGCTTCGCGCTCTAATTCGGCGGGGTGGTATTGCTGTTCCATGGTCATGAAGATTCACTGCTTATTGGTTTTAAAAATAGGCGTGAATTATAGGGTAACCGGGGCCTATCTAACAGCAGTTAAAACAGTCTGGTTTATAGCTGGTATACCGAGCTCTTCAAGTTTGCCCGCCATATCTTCAGCAGAGGTAGCGGGATTGATATTGCGGTCGATAAAAAGAATCGTGCCGTCTTTGCCAATATAGAAAGTATGTCGCTTGGGTACCCCGTAAAAGGCCAGTACATCATAGTCTTTTGCAGTCTTTTTGGAAGGGTCGCTGAGCAGCGGGAAGTCCGCCTTGGTCTTTTCGGCAAAGCCCTGATTTTCTTCCAGTGAGTCGACACTAGCCATAAAATAGGCCACCTCAAGGCGTTTAAGTAGATGGCCGTTTTGGGCCAGGGATTTGCACTCAATAGTACAGCCCCTGGTATAGGCCATCGGGTACCAGGCGATAACTACAGCTTGCTTGTCTTTAAACTGGTTGAGGCTGTAGGTTTTGCCGTCGGTGGCTTCGAGCAGAAAGTCTGGAGCCTGGTCGCCCACTTGCAGGGCTGAGGCAGCAGCAGAGATCGATAACAGCAGTGCTGATAGTAAGAATTTAATCTGAATTTTCATTGTTGGCCTCTCTGTTAACTTCTCATCTAGATGGCAGCTATTCGTTGTCTGGCAATCAACCCTCCGCATATAAGCAGGGACAGAATCACAATTGGCCAGGAGCCGGTCTGTGAAAATATTGTCTGTCCGGTGCGGGGTGCAATAAAACCGGATAACTCGCCGGCACTAAATTGTTCAATAGTTGCGGTGATCTCACCGCGGTAATCGACCAGTGCGGTAACGCCATTACTGGTACCTCGCATCATCGGCTTGGCATTTTCCAAAGCCCGCATTCGCGCCATCTGCATATGTTGCCGCGGTGCAAAGGATCGGCCAAACCAGGCGTCATTGCTGACCGTTAACAGCATGGTTGCCTCGCTAGCCATGCTTGCTACCAGATTTGGATATACAATCTCGTAACAAATTGCCGTGGCAACCTTTTCTCCCGCTATATTGAGCAGCGGCTGGTCTGTATGTCCCTGCGAGAAAAACGACATCGGCAGGTTAAAAAATTTAATTAGCCCACGCAGCTGCGCCGCAAAGGGGACGTATTCTCCAAAAGGCACCAGTCGGGTTTTGTCGTATTGACCGCGATTCTCTCCCAGTGCCACCACCGAGTTGAAAAACAGCTGGCTGCTCGCATGATAGGTAGGTATACCGGTTATCAAGGCTGTTTGGTTCACTTTTGCCTGTTGATTTAGCCTATCCAGAAATTTCCAGACATTTTTTGGCGTTGTCGGGATGGCAGCCTCTGGCCAGATAATAATGTCCGCACCCCAGTGAGGCTCGGTCTGGGTCTGCAGTTGCTGCAAGATTCCCTGGCGCTCGCTGTAGGTCCATTTTTTATTTTGATCTGTGTTAGGTTGAATCAAAACCACGGAAAGATTTTTCCCCGTGGGTGAGGTCCAGCTGACCTGCTGTAAGAAGTAACCACTTACTACAGATACAAATACTGCTATTGAAGCTATTTTTACGCTGCGCTGGTTTTTTCGGCCCTGGCTTAGTTGGCTTAATAGGGCAGCGCCGAGCGCGGTGAGAAAGCTCAGCCACATCACGCCGCCGACGGGGGCCCAGCCGCTCAGCCAGGTTTCAGTATGGGCATAGCCACTGTAGAGCCAGGGAAAACCGGTAAATGCCCAGCTTCGAAACCATTCACTCAGTACCCATATAGACGGCAGGCCGATAAGCCAGGAGGCAGTATTTTGAGGAATCAGTGCACTGAGAACAAAAGGTAGAGCAAACAGAACCGCGATAAACAGGCAGAACAGGCTGGTCGCTATCAGAGCCATTGGCGCGGGAACAAAGCCGTGCTCATGGATACTCACATAGACCCAGCTGGCCCCGGCAAAGAACATGCCGAAGCCAAAGACCAATGATTTTGCCAGGGCCTGTTTTGGTGTTTGTTCTTGCAGAGTGCGAAACAGCACCGCGATAGAGACTATGGCGATAGGCCAGAAATAGAAGGGCGCCAGAGAGAGAGGCAGCAATGCCCCCGAGACAAACAGGGCAAGGAATCGCTGCCCGCGGGCGAGGCGTATCATAGGGCGATCTTCTTCACTTCCAGGCTGGTGATTTTGCGCTTATCGCCAGCCACCACTTTAAATCCAAAGCCGTCGACAGTAATCGTTTCATCAATGCTCGGCAGTCGGCCAAAGGCGTGGAGTACCAATCCGCCAACGGTGTCGAACTCGTCATCGGCAAGGCCAACATCAAAGAACTCATTAAAGTCGTCAATTTCGGTGATTGCCTCAACGGTGAAAATATCATCGACCTTGTGTCGAATCTGCGCCTGTTCATGCTCGTCGGTCTCATCCTCAATTTCACCAACTATCTCTTCAAGGATGTCTTCAATGGTCAGCAAGCCGGAGACCCCGCCGTATTCATCCACGACAATCGCCATATGATAGCGTTGTTCACGGAATTCCTGCAGCAACACATTGAGGCGTTTACTCTCGGGGATAATGGTCGCGGGACGCAGCAGTGATTGCAGGTTAAATGCGCTTTTGTCAGACAGCAGTAGTGGCAGCATCTCTTTGGCGAGCAGAATGCCCTTAACATCGTCTGAGGATTCACCGACAACTGGAAATCGCGAGTGCTGCGAGGTGATGACCACCTCGAGAACCTGCTCAAGACTGAAGTCATCTTCGATAATCACCATCTGCGAGCGGGGAATCATAATCTCCCGGGCCTGCTGGTCGGAGACCTTTAGGGCTCCCTCCATAATTTGCAGTACGCTGGCATCAATAATCGATTCGTTTTCGGCGCTGCGTAGCATATCGGCAACATCGTCAGAATTCTGTGGGTTTGGTGAGAAAATTCCAGCAATCTTTGTAAACAAAGATTTCTTTTCTGACCTGTTATTAGATGACTCTTCGCTCATGATTTTGCTCGCTAGTGACCCGCTGTGGGTCGGTTTGTAGGTCGATCTGTGGATTCGTAGGGCGCTGGAAAGTTTAGCGCCAGCATAATAGCTGTTTCCAGCGCTTCCATCTGTTCGGCTTCTTTGGGGTCAATGTGATCATAACCGAGAAGATGCAGTACACCGTGGATAATAATATGCGCCCAGTGGGCATCTGGGGATTTTTGTTGTTCGTCGGCTTCGCGATTGACCACCGGTGCACAGACTACCAAGTCGCCTAGTATTGGCAGAGGCTCGGGGGTTACTGCATCAAAAGGAAAACTGAGAACGTTGGTGGCACCGGATTTGCCGCGGTACTGTTGGTTAAAGGCGGCGCTTTCCTGCTCGTCGACGATGCGCAGGCTGAGTTCAGAATTATCGCGTTCGTCGCGCATTGCAGCGCTGGCCCAGCGCTTAATACTGTCCTCGTCGGGGGCATCTTCAGAGGGGCAGGCCATCTGAATATCGATAGATAGGTTCATTGGTTAGCTGTTTAGTCGTCTCTTAATCGTCTAGTCGTCTTTTTCATGGGCATCATAGGCATCTACGATACTTTGAACAATAGGGTGGCGAACGACATCGCGCGAGATAAAGTGAGTAAAACTTACTTCTTCAACATCCTTGAGTACTTCGCAGGCGTGAACCAGGCCAGACTTGACGCCACGCGGCAGGTCTACCTGTGACATATCACCGGTGATCACTGCAGTTGAGCCGAAACCGATACGGGTCAGGAACATCTTCATTTGTTCCCTGGTGGTGTTCTGGCTCTCGTCGAGCAGAATAAATGCGCCATTTAAGGTGCGACCGCGCATATAGGCGAGGGGTGCAATTTCAATCACATTGCGCTCCTGGAGCTTGGCCACGGTCTCAAAACCGAGCATCTCATGGAGGGCATCGTAGAGTGGGCGCAGATAGGGGTCGACCTTCTGGGCGAGGTCGCCAGGTAAGAATCCGAGTCTCTCTCCTGCTTCCACCGCCGGGCGCACCAGCAGTATTCGCTCTACCTCATCGCGCAACAGCGCTTCGACAGCGCAGGCGACTGCCAGATAGGTTTTCCCCGTGCCCGCCGGGCCAATACCAAAATTAACATCATGGGTTTGAATTGCGCGCACATAGCGCTGCTGATTTAAACCGCGCGGTTTGATATTGCCTTTCTTGGTGCGGATAACACTAAAGCTCTCGACATTGTCGGCGGGCTGCAGGTTACTGGTGGACGGAGTTTGCGTCATAGGCGCCTCTTCTCTGAGTGATGGGCTAGATGGGCTAGATGGGCTAGATGGGCTAGATGGGCTAGATGGACTAAAAGATTGGCTGGAATGTTGTAGATTGAGGTGAACCTCTTCGGGGGATAGCTCGGCGTAGTGGGCCGTCTCCTGATAGAGGTTGTAGAGCACTTCGCTGGCGCGCTGAGCTACAACTGCATCGCCATAGACGGCAAAAAAATTATCTCGCGAACGAATTTCGACGTCGAGGCGCTGCTCGATTAGGCGAAGATGTTCATCAAATTGACCGCAGAGAGATGCAAGGCGTCGAGCATCGTTGGGCTCGAGAGTAATGCTAGAGGCAGATGGCTGGCTATCCAATCTTTTCAATAGTGCTTCTGATCCATTATTAGTTATGTATAACAAGCATAGCGCGATCTGTCGAAGAGCGTAAACCCTTTTTATTACACAGATATTATAATAAGCGCGCTGCTTAAAATGGTTAATTCTAAGCAATAACGCCTAAATAATAGTCTGCTCGCAGGCTATACCAGATCGCCGCGCAGAGAGTTTGGCAGTGCCTCGGTGATCATAACCCTGGCAAACTGACCAATCAGGCTGTGGTCATTACTGCGGAAATTGACCACACGATTATTCTCAGTACGCCCCTGCAGTTGTCCTGGATCTTTCTTTGAGATACCGGTTATCAGCAGAGTCTCTTGATTGCCAACCATACGGCGGCTTATTTCGGCGGCATTCTGGCTGATGCGATCCTGGAGTATTTTTAGGCGCTGTTTTTTAACCGCTTCCGGAGTGTTGTCCGGCAGATCTGCGGCCGGTGTTCCCGGTCTGGCACTGTAAATAAAGCTGAATGAGGTATCAAAGCCAATATCGTTAATCAGCTTCATGGTCGCAGCAAAGTCATCTTCGCTCTCATTGGGGAAGCCGATAATAAAATCTGAAGAGATACTGATATCCGGTCTGATCTCGCGCAGTCGGCGGATCTTTGATTTGTATTCGATTGCGGTATGGCCGCGCTTCATGGCCATCAGTATGCGGTCGGAACCACTTTGCACTGGCAGGTGAAGATGACTGACCAGCTCTGGAATCTGTGCGTAGGCTTCGATAAGGGCGTCGGAAAACTCTACCGGGTGGGATGTGGTGTAGCGAATTCTGTCGATGCCAACAATACCTGCCACGAAGGGTAGCAGTTCGGCAAAATCACAGATCGAGCCGTCGGGCATCTCACCGCGGTAGGCGTTTACATTCTGACCCAGAAGATTCACTTCGCGAACACCCTGTTCGGCCAGTGCGCTGACTTCAGCGAGCACATCGGACATTGGTCGGCTGACCTCTTCGCCGCGGGTGTAAGGCACTACGCAGAAAGAACAGTACTTTGAGCAGCCCTCCATAATGGATACAAAGGCTGACACCCCGTCCGCCTCCGGGGTTGGCAGATTGTCGAACTTTTCAATTTCCGGGAAGCTGATATCCACCACAACTGTACCGTCGCTCTTGCGCGTTTCCATCATCTCCGGCAGGCGATGCAGAGTCTGGGGGCCAAAGACCAGGTCGACAAAGGGTGCGCGCTTGGCGATAGCATCGCCTTCCTGGCTGGCCACACAGCCACCGACACCAATAATAAGGTCCGGGTTTGACTCTTTTAAATGCTTCCAGCGCCCCAGTTGGTGAAAGACTTTTTCCTGGGCTTTTTCCCGTATTGAACAGGTGTTGAGCAGAATAACATCGGCGTCTTTGGGGTCGTCTGTCGCAATCATCTGATGACTGTCGCCAAGCAGGTCGCCCATACGTGCAGAATCGTACTCATTCATCTGGCAGCCATGGGTCACAATATGCAATTTTTTTACAGGTTTTAACGTCATCGGATTGGTCAATCTTTGATCAGATATTGAGGTCGAGCATTATAGCTGTGCCCACTTAATTCGCAACATAAAGCCGTGCTATAAGATGTTGTTGTGCTATTATTGCCGGCCTTAAATAGCGGCAGATTGCGTGCACTTTGATGGCTAAACAACCAATTTACAGAATCACATTTTTTAACCAGCAAGAAGTTTATGAGATTTATGCCCAGCATGTATTTCAGAGCGACCTCTGGGGCTTTCTCGAAGTTGAGGAATTTGTCTTTGGTGAGCGCTCGCAAATGATTGTAGATCCGGCGGAAGAAAAATTGAAAAATGAGTTCTCCGACGTCAAGCGCAGCTTTATTCCGATGCAATCTGTGGTGCGTATTGATGAGGTGGAAAAAGAGGGTGCCGGCAAGATAACTGAAGTGTCCGGTTCTGCAGCCGGCAATGTTCGTCCCTTTCCCTTTCCATCAATGACCGGTACAAAACCGATTAAAGATTAAAATAATAAGACTGGCCAGCTATCCATAGAGAGATAACTGGCTGTGACTCAAGCTCTTTTTTATGGCGTTTATCACGCATGTTAGGGTATTGAGGTAATGAATTTAGAGGTATCTATGACTCAAGAAGCGCTTGATTTGCTCCCCTATGAGTTCGCGCGTGCCAATCGGGTGCTGCGTGACAATGGCGAATTGCTATTGGGGCCAGATGCGCCGGATTGGGCAATCGCTGAAGTATCGAGAATTACCAGTGGCGACCTGAAGGTTAGCAATATAGCCGACGAAGATTTTGACGCCCTACTCAGCAAGCTCTATAGCGGCACACAGAATTCCTCAGAAGCGGTAATGGCAAATATTCAGGATTTTGTTGATCTTGAGTCTGCAGCCGCAGAGATTGAAGAGGCCGGCGATCTCCTTGACGCCGAAAATGACGCGCCAATCGTGCGGCTGTTAAATGCGATTCTGGCCGAATCCCTCAAGGAAAACGCCTCGGATATTCATATTGAACCCTACGAAAAAGAAGCCCTGGTTCGTTTCCGTCTCGACGGTGTTCTGCGCACTGTCCTGACTCCCTCTATTCAGATCGCACCGCTGTTAATTTCGCGGATTAAAGTGATGTCCAAGCTGGATATTGCCGAGCGACGCCTGCCCCAGGATGGACGCATGGCTGTGCGCCTCGGTGGCCGCAGTATCGACCTGCGTGTTTCTACTATGCCCTCAAGTCACGGCGAGCGCGTGGTAATGCGTCTGCTGGATAAAGATGCTGGAAAGCAGCAGACCAATGACCTGGGTATGCCGGAAAAGACCAAAGAGCAGCTACTTGAGCTGATCTCTCGGCCCCACGGAATTATTCTGGTGACCGGTCCTACGGGCTCGGGTAAAACCACTACGCTGTATTCAGCCCTGCAGCAGATGGATCGCAAGCAGCGCAATATTATGACCGTCGAGGATCCGGTGGAATACGATCTGCCCGGTATCAGCCAGACGCAGATCAACCTGCGTGCCGGCATGACCTTTGCTCGCGGCCTGCGCGCTATTTTGCGTCAGGACCCGGATGTAATCCTGATCGGTGAGATTCGCGATGGCGAAACTGCCGAGATCGCTACCCAGGCCAGTCTGACCGGTCATCTAGTACTCTCGACACTGCACACCAATACAGCGGCAGGTGCGATAACCCGACTGCAGGACTTGGGTGTCGACAGTTTTCTGTTGGCATCCACGGTGCGCGGTATCGCCTCCCAGCGGCTGGTACGCAAACTCTGTACCCAGTGTCGGGAAAAAGTGCAGCCCAATGAATTTAATCGCAATCTGTTGCAACTCCCGGAGGGTGCTGAAGTCTATCAATCCCAGGGCTGTCCAGAATGTAATAATACGGGCTTTATCGGCCGTCAGGCGCTCTTTGAGCTGGTTACCGTGGATGCCGAATTGCAGACACTGATTCATGAGAATGCCGGCGAACTGGAGCTTGAAAACCTTATTCGTCGCAGCGTGCCGAGTATTCGCGATGCCGGTTTCGACTTAGTTCGTGAGGGTGTAACTACTGTCGAAGAAGTTCTTCGTGTCACCAGCGTGTAGCCATGGCAGCTTTCGACTACGCTGCGTATGACAGCACCGGCAAAAAGGTAAGCGGGGTTATAACGGCCGACTCCGAGCGCCATGCCCGGCGCCTGTTAAAAGAGAAGCGCTTATTGCCCTCGGCGGTAAAAGAAGTCAGTACCGCATCGCAAGCTGTGAGCCGCGGAGGTCGCGAGGCGCGGGTCAATAATTTCGATCTATCACTGCTGCTTCAGCAGCAGGCGATTCTTATTCAGTCGGGCCTGCCTCTCGAAGATGCATTGCGTATGACCATCGAGCAGGCGGAAACGGAAAAACAGCGCCGCATGTTACAGAGCTGGCGCAGTGAAATTACCGAGGGCCGAAGTTTTTCCGAGGCCCTGCGTCGCTCGCCCTATAAAATTCCTGAAAGTGTGGTTGCCGGCATCAGTGTTGGCGAGGAGAGCGGTCACCTACACGAAGTGCTGATGCGGCTCGCCGAAGATATTGAAACCAGCGCGGAAAATCGCAAGACCATCAGCCGAGCGATGATCTATCCGGCAACCCTGATTAGCACCTCAATTATTGTTGTGGCGATTATGATGGTCTGGGTCGTGCCAAAAATTACCGCTATCTTTACCAGCTCAAACCGCGAGCTACCGCTGATTACCAGAATTGTTATCAATGTCAGTGAGTTCACCCAGAGCTACGGACTGTATGCGCTCATTCTGGCTTTTGTGCTAATTGCGCTGTTTGGCCAAGCCATGAAAAATTCTCAGCGCAAGGAGCGCTGGCACGCCTTTATGCTGTCTTTGCCGGGTATGGGTCGCTGGATCCGTATGGCCAATATAGCCGACTGGTCGCGCAGTCTCGGCGTGCTGCTAAATAACGGTGTACCGGCTCTTGCCGCCTTAAAAATTTCCTCATCTGTGGTGAATAATCTCCATCTGCGTCGCAAAATGGAGTCTGTTACCGAGGCCATGCGCCAGGGCAGTAGTATGCAAAAAGCACTGCAGGATGCTGATTTGGGAAGTGGCTTTCTGGTTCATATGGTGGGTAGTGGAGAGGCTTCAAGCGAGCTGGATAAGATGCTTTTGCGGGTATCTGATTACTATTCACTGCGTCTCAGTAATGCCGTAGAAGTGTTTTTGAAGTTGATGAATCCGCTGCTAATTATTTTTATGGGAATGATCATTCTATCTGTAGTGGCCGCTGTGATGCTGCCAATTATGGATATGAATAATATGATTTAAGCAGCGGTTAATTAAAGTTTTTAGTGATTAAATTTTGAGGATGTCACACATGGGTGTTGTTAAAAAGCAGGCGGGTTTCACGCTGATCGAAATGATGGTTGTCGTTGTGGTTATTGCACTCTTGGGAGCGATGATTGGGCCGACATTATTTAAAAAGGTGCAGCAGGCAGAGCAGACACGTGTTGCTCAGGATATTCGCGTGATCGAGAGTGCGCTGAAATTTTATCGCCTGGATAATTATCGCTACCCAACCTCAAGTCAGGGTCTGGGCGCGTTGATTTCCAACCCCGGTGGTCTGGATAACTGGAGTGGTCCCTATCTCGAAAAAGAGCCAGTTGATCCCTGGGGTGAGCCCTACAAATACGCCAATCCTGGTCGCCGCGGCAAAGAGATTGATATCTATACGTTGGGCGTTGATAACCAAGAGGGCGGTGAAGGCTCCAATGCCGATTGGGGCAATTGGAATATTAAGTAGAGCTGAGGCTTTTCTTAAGGCGCCTACTACAGCATTCAAAACATGGTTGAAGCAAAATGAGACAGTCGCGAAGTCGCCAGAGCGGTTTTACACTAATTGAGATTAGCGTGGTTGTGATTATTTTGGCCAC
>ERZ1046568.2918-NODE-2918-length-10663-cov-3.360106_pt1 | contig 10663 bp, 11 predicted proteins | sample MGYA00383092_ERZ1046568 | MGnify/ENA primary metagenome ERZ1046568 (study PRJEB29581, sample SAMEA5548362) | metagenome | biome: marine; feature: coastal; material: water | depth 1 m | study: Short-term variability in the microbial, nano- and picoplankton... | reverse complement strand
TACGGTCATATGCTTTGCTTGGTTAATTAAGATAAACGATCACGATAATCTTCATAAGTGAATGAACGAACAATTTTTAGCCCATTGCTTTCATCAAAAAGACATATGGCAGGAAGAGGCACTCCGTTAAAGGTTGAAGTCTTTACCATAGTATAATGCGACATATCTAAAAACTGAATTGTATCATTTATCTTTAAAGGTTTTGCAAAGGAGTAATCGCCGATGATATCTCCCGCCAAACAAGATAAGCCGCCAAGTTTGTAGGTGTAGGCTTTTTCCTTTGCGGGATAGCCATCTAAGATATTCGGTCGATAGGGCATTTCGAGCACATCGGGCATATGGCAGGTTGCGGATATATTGAGAATCGCACTTTGTGTATTTTCAGTTTCTAAAATATCTAAAACTTTTGCATTGAGTATGCCGGTATGCAATGCGACGGCCTCGCCTGGTTCTAAGTAAATGGTAAGGTCGTACTTCTTTTGAAAATACTCAATGATTTTACAGAGGCGATTGATATCATAACCAGGGCGAGTGATATGGTGCCCACCTCCAAAATTCAGCCATTTGCAATTTTTGATAATATCCTTGAAATTGGCCTCAAAGGCCAGAGCTGTTTTTTCCAAAGCATCTGAGTCTTCTTCGCATAAAGTGTGGAAATGTAATCCAGAAATTGAGTTTAATGATGTATGGGGGTAGTCGTTTAAATTCTTATCTAAAGTGGAACGAATGGTTCCTAGCCTAGAGTCGGAGGTACATGGATCATATAAATCATGGTTTCCTGTTGAGACTTGTGGGTTGATTCTAAGTCCGAATTCAGGGCGATTTTGCCCTTCAGTGGCCGTAATGCCCATGGCAAGTTGTTGCATGGAATTAAAAATAATTGTGTGACTGAAAGAAGCTAAATTACTCACTTCTTGGGAAGTGAAAGCGGGAGAATAAACATGGATTTCTTTGCCAAAGTGTTCTTTTGCCAAGAGTGCTTCATTGGTTCCGCTAGAGCTTGTGCCATCTAAATAGGCTCTAAGGATTGGATAAGTGCTAAAACAAGAATAGCCTTTTTGTGCGAGTAATATCTTAGCTCCTGTCCTAGTGCTAATATCTTTGAGAATTTCTCCATTCGCTTTCAATAAATCTGTATGTACGATAAATGCTGGATTTGGAGTATCCTGAAAAGGTATTTTTCTAAATTGCTTAATTCTTGCTTCCGGAATTTCTGGAGTAGGATTTTGCATATTTTAATTGAAGAAAAAAGTGACTGAGTCGTTTATAAAGACTTATAATAAATAAAAAGTTTAGTTTGCATTCAAGTTTCAAAACACTAAATGTCTTTAAGAATTAAACAGTTTAAATATAAATCTTACCTATTATGCAAAAATACACTTTAAATGTGAAAACCCGAATTCCTTCGAATAAAGGAGCTTTGAAGCAACTTCGAAAAGGCGGGGAAATACCTGGAAATATTTACAGTAAGGGCAATGCAAAATCTATCTCAGTATCTACGATAGCTTTTAGAAACGTGAATAAAGAAATTGGTGGTGGAGCAGGTTTAATTGAGCTTAAGGACGAGAATGGTGACTTGGCTTTGACTCACGTTAAAGGCGTGCAAATACACCCAATCTCTCGCACTATTGAGCATATTGACTTTCATGAGGTGGCACGTGGAGAAACTTTTGATTCCAAAATCCCAGTCGTATTAACTGGAGCAAGTGATTGCCTAGGAGTTAAGCACGAAGGTGGAATGCTGGATCACAAGACATTAGAGCTGGAGATTCGTTGCCGTCCTTCAAAATTACCAGAGAATATCACAGTGGATGTATCTGGCTTAAATGTAGGTGATTCCATTCATGTAGATGATTTAGAGGCAATCGAAGATGTTGAGTTCTTAAATACAGGAATTCAAGTAGTTGTTTCTTGCCAACCTCCAACAGTTGCTGTTGCAGCTGATGATTCTGATGCAGCAGAAAGCTCAACAGAAGATGAAGAAGCGAGTGAGGGAGATGAAGCTAAGAATGAAGAAGAAAGCTCTGAAGGTTAGTCCTTTAGTGCTTAAGTCTTATCCTCGACACGCTCTAATCTCAATTGCATAGTATGGCTGTGAAAGTCATTGTTGGCCTCGGAAATCCAGGAAATGATTATAAAAATAGTCGTCACAATCTTGGCTTTGCCCTGGTCGATCGTTTGGCGAGGCATTTTTCGTTTAATTGGAAATTTGATAAGAAATTTAATGCAGAAATTGCAGAGGGTATCTATAAAAATCAGAAGCTCAGTTTGATTAAACCTCAAACATTTATGAATCTTAGCGGTCATTCCGTGCAAAAATTCAAAGAATATCATAAGCTCTCAAATGATGCCTTTCTTGTTGCTTACGATGACTACAACTTGAATTTAGGACAATCTAAGTTGAAAATCGGTGGTGCTGATGGGGGGCATAATGGTATTTCTAGTATAATTCTTCAAATTGGTGTAGATTTTCCTCGATTTCGTTTGGGAATTCATCCTAAATATAATGTTTCCCTAAATTTGTCAGATTTTGTTTTAGGCCGTTTTGATCTTTCAGAACAGCAAATCTTAGATACAATGTTTACTCATTGGATCGAAGACGTAAGACTTATTCTCGGCGAGGGTATTGAAAAAGCAATGAATCAAACTAACAAACGTAATACAGTCGAACATGAAGAACACAGTGAATAGAGAGTACAAAACTACATTTATCTTGGATTTGAGAGAAACAGAAGATGATGTCGCAAAAGTATCAGCGGATATAACCGAGATATTAAGTTCATTAGGTGCTTCAGTCAGTGAAAGCTAAGATCTTGGGATTAAAGAATTTGCAAGAGCCGCGGATCCAAATTTTAAACAAGCGCATTACTTAGAGGTTTACTTTTCTGGAAATGCATCTGTTCCTCACGAGCTAAAAGAAAAATTACATTTGGACAAGCGTGTGAATCGCATATTTGTCGAATCTAACGATTAATCAAACTATGGCATCATTCAATAAAGTTATCTTAATCGGAAATTTAACCCGTGATCCTGAATTACGGGTGACTGGCTCAGGGCTGTCTATTTGTAAATTAGGCTTAGCGGTTAATCGTACCTATACGAGTAAAGATGGTGAGTCCAAAGATGAAACAACCTATGTGGACGTTGATTCATTTGGGAAACAGGCTGAGATTTTAGGCAAATATATGCAAAAAGGTCGCCCTTTAATGATCGAAGGCCGACTTAAGTTAGACCAATGGGAATCTAATGATGGGCAAAAGCGTAGTAAATTAGGCGTAGTTTTAGAATCGTTTCAATTTATTGGTGGTCGTGATGATAATTCATCACGCAGTACAAGTACTTCGGATTCAAGTTCTCAAGATACTAGCAATAATACACAAGAAAAAGAATCTTTTGATGGAGATGTTCCATTTTAATCTATTAAGTAAAAATTTAAGGTAAAAATTATGGCAAACAGTGATATATTATTATTAGAGGCAATTAATGGCCTAGGGTCTGAAGGAGATACAGTTTCAGTACGCGCAGGATATGCTCGTAACTTCTTATTTCCTCGTAAGCTAGCAATTCCAGTAAACCAAGGAAATCGTAAGCAAATTGAATCTTTGAGGATCGCTAAAGAAAAGCGTATCGCCGAAGAATTAGAAGCTTCAAAATCTTTAGCTGAGAAAATTGGGCAAATCAATATTTCCATCGCAGTGAAAACTGGAGACAACGGAAAAATGTTTGGATCAGTTACAAATACAGATATTTTAACTCGCCTAGAAGAAGAGGGCATTAAGCTTCAGAAAAAACAATTGAATGTGACTCAACCGATTAAAGATCTCGGTTCACATAAGATACAGGTGAAGTTGAATTCTGAAATCGAAGCGGCATTTAGTTTAGAAATTGTGTCTGAAAATCCAATCATTGTTGAAAGCGAAGTTGCTGATGCTACAGAGGATGATTCTCAGGACGATGCATAAATTTCACTGATCGAGTTTCCTCAGAAAGATGTCCATTGAATCTAAATCTAACAATAGAGATTCGAGATCGTTTTCAAATTCAAAATCTCAGCTGGATATCACTCGAGTTCAGCCTCATAGTTTAGAGGCTGAAGAAGGTCTTTTGGCGGCCTGTTTGATTGACGGCGGTAGGGATGTTTTGACGGACTGCATTGAGCGTAAAATTACACCTCAATGTTTCATTAAGCCTACGCATGAAATCCTATTTAAGTCTCTATTAGAGCTATATCAAGAGGGTGATCCTATTGATGAAATCCTCCTTTTTGAATATTTAAAGAAGGCAGGCAAAGACGAAGAAGTCGGTGGTATTTCTGCGATCTACGCGATTAAAGATCGCATACAAACTGCGGTTCATTCGCGATATTTTGCCAAGATTGTTCATGAGAAATATTTGCTTCGGAGAATGATTCGCACTTCTCGCGAAACAATTGATGCTTGTTATGAGCAACAAGAAGATATTGAAGTTTTTATTGAGAAAATTGAGCAATCAATTTTTGAAATCAGTCAAGATCGAGTCACCGATGGAGCCAAAACGATTAAGCAAGCGGTGGAAAAGGCAGAGATCAATATACAGTCAATCTTAAGTAATAAGCAGGATCATGGAATCGATTCAGGGTTTAAAGATTTGGATGGCTTGACTTATGGCTTCCATGCTGGAGAAATGGTGGTTTTAGCGGCACGCCCTTCTGTAGGTAAAACCAGTTTGGCTATGAATTTTGCAGAAAATGCGATCTTGCCGATGGGAAGTCGCAAGCCAGTAGGCGTTTTGGTATTCAGTTTAGAAATGACTGCGACCCAATTGGCGACTCGATTAATGTGTGGTCGTGCTCGAGTTGATTTTAAGCGAATAAGAGACAAAGTTGCTTCTAAGCAGGATACAAGTGACCTTGTACAGGCTGCAGTAGAACTAAAAAAAGCACCTTTATTCATCGATGATGCCTCTAATTCTAGTATTTTAGATATTCGCGCTAAAGCACGCCGAATTCACTCCAAAGACCCACTTGGATTAATCATTATTGATTACCTTCAGTTGATTCGAGGTACGGACGCACGAGTTCAACGTGAGCAACAAATTGCGGAAATTTCCCGTGGGGTTAAAGGCATGGCAAAGGAATTGGATATTCCCGTGGTGGTATTAAGTCAGTTAAATCGTGATTCAGAACGGGAAAATCGTAGCCCAAGGCTTTCGGATTTAAGAGAATCTGGATCTATTGAGCAGGATGCTGACGTAGTAATGATGTTGCATCGACCCAAAAAACGTGAAGATGAAGACGGTGACGGATCTAATTTTGGAGAGGTCGAGCATATTAAATTAATTTTAGCTAAGCAGAGAAATGGACCTGTTGGAGAGATTGACTTAGCTTTTGTCCGCCGTTACACACGTTATGAGAATTTTCATCAACAACATTAATTTTATCGTATGAAAACATTTAAATTTGCGTCATTAATTATTTTCTTTTTTTCAGTTTTAATTAACCACACTCTTTTCTCTCAAGAAAATATAGATGATACCTTTGAACTAGGGGCAGTCCATGTTGTTTACGAAAATTTTAAAACAGTCGATCGTGCGTTTGTTTTATCACATATTCGTTTGAATGAAGGAAGCTTGTATAATCGTCTTTTATCCGACCAGTCACTCCGTTCTTTATATAATACTAATTATTTTGAATTCGTAGATTTTAGAGTCGCTGACGTGAAAGGTGTGGCTGAATTAAGTATACACTTAACAGCGAAATATAAATTGAAACAATTCGAGTTTTCCGGGAATAAAGAATTTTCATCTGAGCGCTTACTTGAGGAAGGCGAGATACAAGATGTCATTATTTTAGATGAGTATCAAATAGACTCTGCTGCAGAAAAAATGACTGATTTGTATTTAGAAAAAGGATACAAGGATACGAATGTGAGTTTTGTTATTGATCGTGACCAAACAAAGGGAGAAGCCATTGTTTATTTTGAGGTCAAGGAATCAGAAAAGATTGCTTTAAAGTCTATCAATTTTACAGGAGTGACTGCTTTTAAGCCAAAGGTTTTGAATCGCGTGATTCAGACGAAGAACAAGGATATGTTTTCTTGGTTATCAGGTTCAGGGAAGTTTGATCAGTCGCTTTTTGAAGATGACCTAGATCAATTACATTTGTTTTATCAAAATGCAGGTTTCTTAGATGTGGTAATTGATCCCGACCTAATTAGTTACGATTTTTCTAAATCTAAAAAAGGGAAGATTACTATTTCTATTGATGAAGGAGAGCAGTACTTTTTGGGCACAGTGGAGATTGAGGGCGCATCCATCTATACCAATCAAGAGCTCCTCGCTCTTTTAAGATTGAGTAAAAAAGAAGGTCTCGTTTATTCGCCTCAAGTAGTTGATTCATGGGCAGGTATAATAGAGGATTTTTATTCAGCACGAGGCTACCTAGAAACAAGGATTTTCGCAGACAAGAAATCGAACTTAGAAAATCGCCAAATCGATGTTATATTTAAGATCAAAGAAAGTGAAAAATATTATCTCGAGAGTATTGCTATCGAAGGAAATACTAAGACCAAACAAAAGGTTATTATCCGTGAATTAGCCTTAAAGCCAGGTGATGTCTTTGATTATAGGCGTATGGAATCTAGTGAAAAGCGTTTAAAAAATACTGCTTTCTTTGACGAAGTTCGTCTAACACCTGAATCTACTAATATACCAGGTAGAAAAAATTTAAATGTTCTTGTTTCAGAATCTAGAACGGGCTCGTTTAGTTTCGGTGCTGGTTTTGGATCTGTGAGAAGCACGCAATTTTTTCTTGAGATGAAACAGAGTAATTTCGATATCAAGGATTGGGAATCAGGCTTTCAAGGAGCCGGGCAAAAATTTAGAGCACGTATTTCTATTGGTAGCTTAAGTAGTCAGGCCTTGATCGGATTTGAAGAGCCTTGGTTATTTGAGCAACGACTCACATTCGGGACCAACCTTTATGCGACTGAATCGGAATATAATAGTTCTGATTATAATGAAAAGCGGACTGGGCTTGAGCTATATGTCCGTCGACGACTGTTTGAATTAGTCGAAGCAAAATTATCTTACAAATATGAGTTAGTGGATATCTTTGATGTCTTTCTTCCTGGAAACTCAAATCAGCCTGATAATATTGCCGATGTCTTCCAAGATGCCATTGGTGAACAAACTGTATCAAAATTTGGCCTGACTTTATTGCGAGATAATCGCGACAGTTTCTTGTTTACGCGTACTGGTAATAGAATATCTGTTGATGCAGAATTAGCTGGATTAGGAGGCGATGTGAATTATTTTAAAATTGATTTTCGTACCGCTCAATTCATTCCAACGGTTGATTTATGGAAGCAAAGTTTATCTATTGTTGGACGCTTAGGAGCGATTATGCCTCTTAAAGATGATGAGAGTGCACCTTTTTATGATCGATTTTTCCTCGGGGGACCTGAGACATTACGTGGCTACGATTATCGTGATGTAGGACCACGTGCTAAGGATGGGGAAATAAACGGAGCGGATAACTTTATTGATGAAACAGCGGGTGGTCATACTTACGGATTGATTTCTACCGAATATTTATTTCATGTTTCCGATGGATTGGGCTTGGTTGCTTTTTATGATGGAGGATTTGTTAATGACAAAGAGAAAGATTTTAGTTTTGATGATTATGTCGACAATTATGGTTTTGGTGTTAGGCTTCTAATGATGGGATCACCTTTGAAATTGGATTATGGTATTCCGTTAAATGCTCCTGACCATCTGTCAAAATCATCTCAGTTTCATTTTTCATTTGGCACACGCTATTAAATCTATCAGTTTTCAATTATCTTACTATTAAACAAAATTTATTATATGAATACATTACTTAAAAACTTACTTATTCTTACTTTTACAGTATTAACGATTAATGCTGGCTCTATTGCTACAGTAGATGAGCAGAAAGTTCTTTCTGAATATGTTGCCTTCAATCAAGCACGCGAAAAGGTGCTAGCTTCAGTTGCTCCCATTCAAGAAGAAATTCAAAAGATGCAGGAAGAAATTACTGGCATTATTGCAGAAGCTAGAGAAGCAGATGCAACTTCAAATAATCCAGCATTAGACGAAGATGCACGCGATGAAGCTCGTTCTAAGTTAGTTCAATATCAAACTACACTTCAAAATAAACAAGTGCAATTACAGCAGTTTTCTCAGCAAGCACAAGAGCTTGGGCAAAATGGACAGCAACAAGAGCTGATTCCTTTACAGCAAAAAGCCCAAGATGCAGTTAAGGAAATTGCAGAAAAAGAGGGTATAGATATTGTTTTATCCACTAATAGCGTTATTTTCGTGGAAGAGTCATTAGACATTTCAGATAAAGTTATTTCTGAATTAAATAAATAATTTTCCACCTATAGCTAGATTTTCAAATTCTAAAATATGAAATATTCCTGTTCATTGGAATTTATTTTAGAAATTATCGAATCCGATGTAACGGTTAAGGGTGATTTTAATGGAAATATAGAGGGATTTGCTTCATTAGCTGATGCTACTGAAGCAGATCTTTCTTTTTTTTACTTAGAAAAGTATAAGCAAGATTTACTTAAAACAAAGGCATCGGTTGTCCTTGTCCCCAGTGATTCGAAATTTTTACCTCAAAGCGGGCAAACATTTCTTTATGTAAAAAATCCTTCCTTTGATTTAGCAAAAATTTGCAGAGCCATTGAGATGGATCTAATCCCCGAACCAAAACCGGGGATCCATCCATCAGCCTATGTGCATCCATCGGCAAAGATTTCTCCCGATGCTTATATTGGTCCATTGTGCTGTATTGAAGAGGATGCTCAAATTGGTGCAGCTTCATTAGTGAGTCAAATTACCGTTGGGCGAGGAGCGAAAATAGGGAATGGTACAAAGATTTTTCCTCAAGTTATAATTGGTGCATATTGCGTAATTGGAGAAAGAAATCGATTGCTTGAGGGTTCGGTGATTGGTTCAGACGGATTCGGTTACATTAAACTTGAGGGTAAACATGAAAGATTACCACAGATCGGTATTGTTGAAACTGCGAAAAACGTGGATATTGGTGCCAACACGACAATTGATCGTGGAAGAATTGGACGTACTTTTATTGGAGAAGGTACGAAAATCGATAACCTGGTTCAAATTGCACATAATGTTCAGATCGGAAAACATTGTTTATTAGTAAGCCAATCTGGAATTGCTGGTAGCACGATCTTAAAAGATAATGTAATTCTTGCGGGAAAATCTGGTGTTATTGGACATTTAACGATTGGCGAAAACTCAACAATAGCGACGATGTCAGTTGTCATCAATTCTCTAGAAAATGATAGTCATGTAATTGGGTTTCCCGCCTTGCCTAAAGCTACATTCTGGCGTTTGATTTCTTTAAAACGAAAATTGCCAGATCTATTTAAACGTTTTAAAGATCTTTAAATTTAATTATAACTCCATTATTCATACATCTCTTAACTAATGAACAATTCTTTTAAAATATTTTGTGGTAATTCAAATCCAGTGCTGGCACAGGAAATATGTGATTATTTGGGGGTGCCTTTAGGGGATGCTACCGTTAATAGTTTCCCAGATGGAGAGAGTTTTGTTCGTATTGAAGAAAATATACGTGGGATGGATGTTTTTATCATCCAATCAACAAGTAATCCTGCGAATCAGAATTTAATGGAATTGTTTATCATGATTGATGCTGCGAAGCGTGCTTCAGCCAGTCGTATTACGGCAGTAATTCCTTTTTATGGCTACGCTAGGCAAGACCGCAAAGATCAGCCAAGAGTGCCTATTACATCAAAACTGGTCGCAAATTTACTTGTATCTGCTGGGGCATCTAGAGTTTTGACTGTTGATTTACATGCACAACAAATCCAAGGATTTTTTGATATACCAGTAGATCATTTATATGCTTCACCGGTCATGTTTGAGCATTTGAAAAATATCGATTGTGAAAACCTCACCTTATTTTCTCCAGATGTGGGTGGCATGAAGATGGCATCAGCTTATGCAGACTTCTTAAAAGTACCTTTAGGCTTTATTGCTAAACGTAGAACAGATGCTGAAACAGTAGAAGCGATATCACTTGTGGGTGATACAGAAGGGCGTGATATTTTAATCATTGATGATATGACAGAAACAGCCGGTACTTTATGTGCGGCCGCTGAGTTGTTAAAAAAGAATGGAGCCCGAAAAGTTTTTGCAGCTGTCAGTCACGGAGTATTAAATGATAAAGGTTATCAGCGATTAGCCGACGGTCATTTAGATGAATTGATCACTACAAATACGACACCCGTTTTACAACAAGAAGGAATTCCAATTACGGTCTTGAGTGTCTCTAAATTATTAGGTGAGGCCATAAACCGAATTCATAAAAACGAAAGTGTTACAGGATTATTTGAAATAAAAGGGTTTTAATTTTATCTTATTATCGTCTTAGATTTTTAATTTATTATAATAATATTATGAACTTACTAATTCGAATCTTATGGATCGTTTTAACTCCTTGTGGGCTATATTTTTCTGCCTGTGCAGGAGACAATAATGAAAATAACAGTGATAGCATAGAAAAAGTTATCATAAAAGAATCGATTATTAATACAATCGATGCAGAAAATGGAATGACATTTTCTTATGCTGACGTGCTGGAAAAAGCCACACCGTCAGT
>ERZ1046568.2914-NODE-2914-length-10673-cov-4.671595_pt1 | contig 10673 bp, 17 predicted proteins | sample MGYA00383092_ERZ1046568 | MGnify/ENA primary metagenome ERZ1046568 (study PRJEB29581, sample SAMEA5548362) | metagenome | biome: marine; feature: coastal; material: water | depth 1 m | study: Short-term variability in the microbial, nano- and picoplankton... | reverse complement strand
ATACCTCGCTTTCCAGTAGTGATTGATTACGGTGTAGGAAAAAGACAAGATTAATTAAAAAAAGTTGCAGAAAAAGGTTGACACTAAGACATCTTGGTGTTATATTATATGTATAAGTTAGATAAAACGGAGATGCAAATGTTAGACCAAGCTATTAAATTTGAAGATGTAGATGCAATGACACTTATGTTTGAACACTTTGATGACCTTAAAACACAACAAGGTTACCAAACAGTTTGGGAAATGAGCGATAATGCATTACCGTTAGACTTTGAAATCTTTACTAACAAGCCACGTAAAGTTACATACAAGTGTATTGAATCAATGGGAGATACACTAGACAGTGAAGTTACTTGGATTGAGTTCAGCTCAATGGCTGTAAATGGATCAATTGGTGAACTTTGGCGTGCTGCGGAAAGTTGTTTTCAACAAGCTAAAGCAGCTGTCGATGACTGGCACATTTACGTTGAAGATTTTCAAATGCAAGATGATGGATCTTTACAATTAATAACTGGTTCTTAAAATGATTTTTACGTACAAAATTTATCTTAAAGATAACTTTCTTGGTTATGAATATGCAATGAGTGAATATTCAGCTCGTGAAAAAGCCTTTAAGTTACATGGAAGTGCTAGTAAGTATTCTGGCATAGGTATGGAAAATATAAGAGCAGTGAAAATAAATTAAAGGTTGACATTGTAGTATGCTGATGCTACAATATACATATAGTTAGAAACAAACCCAGGAGTAACAACTATGCAAAATGATATTCAAGCTCGTACTATTACGCTGACAGAGCTTAAAAAGTATGCAATGCATAACTTTAAAAAACAGCGTCCAATGTTCGTTTGGGGACCACCCGGCATTGGCAAATCAGAAACATTTGAAGGTATCCGTCAATCATACGAAGATCAAGGTCTTCGTGCTAAATTGATCGATTGCCGTTTGGCACTGTGGGATCCAACAGATCTCAAAGGCTACCCTTACTTCGACCAAGAAGCAAACAAGATGCGCTTCAGTGTTCCAGATGAACTGCCCGAAGAAGACGAAGCAAAAGATTATGATATTATTATTCTCTTCTTAGACGAGCTTAACGGTGCAAGTCCTGCAACACAAGCGGCTGCATATCAGCTTGTACTTAACCGTGCAATTGGCAAATACAAGTTGCCAGATAACGTAGTAATTGCTGCCGCTGGTAACCGTGACACAGACAAAGGTGTTACATATCGTATGCCTAAGCCACTTGCTAACCGTTTCCTACACTACGAAGTACGTGTTGACTTCAACACTTGGTTTGATTGGGCTGTTAAAAATAATGAACACCCAGACGTAGTTGGTTACTTGAGTGTGTTTAAAAATGATCTTTACAACTTCGATGCTGGTAGCAACGAGCGATCATTTGGTACGCCACGTAGTTGGCACTTTGTATCAGAGACAATCGCTGATGTAGAAGACTTTACTGAAGAAGAAGTAACTGATATGGTTGCTGCAGGTATTGGCGAAGGACTTGCTCTAAAGTTCAAAGCACACCGTGAGGTAAGTGGACAGTTGCCTAATCCAACAGACATATTGGATGGTAAAGTAAAAGACCTTAAAACAGATAATATTAGTGCAAAGTATGCTTTGACTACTGCACTGTGTTACGAACTTAAAGAAGCATTTGCCAACGATGATAATGGTAATGTAAAATTTGATAACTTTCTAGAGTTTATGACTAATAACTTTGAAAGTGAAATGGTTGTGATGGGTGCCACAGTTGCTCTTAGCAAATATGGTATCCGTCCAAAGTTCAACCAACTTAAAAACTATAAGCCGTTTATTGCGACCTATGGTAAGTTGATTGAACAGGCATAGGCAACTATGCACCTGGGGGATAGTAGGGTCTTTAATGGCCCTACTATCATTTTAAAGGTTGACAACTATTCAAGATATGTTACTATATAAGTATAGCAAAGAACACAGGAGCGATTATGACAGACTTTGATAATGCACACGACAAGTTGGTTGCCGCACGTATTAAGATGCTTTTCAACCAGCCTTTCTTTGGCAACATTGCATGTCGTTTAAAATTAGTAGATGTAACAGACGAAGGTTGGTGCTCTACAGCGGCTACAGACGGTCGTCACTTTTTCTACAATCGAGACTTTGTTGACAGTTTAAGTATTCAACAAACTGTGTTTCTTGTAGGACATGAAATTGGACACTGTATATACGAACACTTCCTGCGTGTAGAAGGTAGAGATAAACAATACTGGAATATGGCAGGCGACTATAAGATCAACGGCATGTTGTTCCGTGAGAAGATCGGCGAGATGATTGATCAAGTAAAAATTTGTTTTGATCCTAAATACTGTGGTGACGAATGGTATACTGAAAATGTATATGATGATCTTAAATCCAATCAAGCACCTATCCAAGCTACACTTGATGTCCATTTAGACATGGAAGGTGAAGGCGAAGATGGTAAGTCTGCCGCAGGTGGTGGTGATGAAGATTCAAACAGTAAAGGCAAAGGTAAGAAGCCAGTTATCTCAAAAGAAGATGCTAAGGCTATCTCAGACGAGTTGAAGAATGCTGTAATACAAGCGGCACAAAGTGTTGGTGCTGGCAATGTTCCGGCAGAGATTTCACGTATGGTAAGCCAGCTTACAGAACCTAAAATGGATTGGCGTAATTGGATTCGTGCAACACTTGAAAGCACACTCAGTAATGATTTTACTTTTATGCGTCCTAACCGCAAGAGTCAGTTCAATAACGTAGTACTACCTAGTATGCAAAAGGATGAGAAGATCGACATTTGTATTGCACTAGATGCTAGTGGATCAATTGGACAAGATGACTGTACAGACTTTCTAAGTGAAGTACAAGGCATTATGGAACAGTTTGGTAGCTATAGAATCCGCATTTGGAGTTTTGATACTACAGTTTATGCATACGATGAATTCACAGATGATGATGGCCGTAGCATTGAAGAGTATCAAATTGTTGGAGGCGGCGGCACTGACTTTATGTGTAACTGGCACTTTATGGAACAAGAAGGTATTGATCCTGATCAGTTTATTATGTTTACAGATGGTGAACCTTGGAGAGATTGGGGCATTGACGGTTACTGTGATACATTATTCTTAATTAAGAATCGTTACAGCAAACCAGTTGCGCCATTTGGACAAAGTATTTACTATGAAGATTCGACTATGAAACAGGCGGCATAAGTAAATGCGTATTGTTGAACAAAAGAATAGCTTGAGCGAGGAAGATCTTGAATGGATCAGAAGCACTGATACAATTGAGAAGATGCTCAAGCAAAGAATTGTAGTGGAGTTCGATACAAATCCAGATATTGAAACTATAGACTTTAGTGGCACACGTGGCTTTTATTTGATTAAGAGTTTAGGTCATAAAATTTATCAGTTCTGGTTTGAAGAGAAGTCAGACTATGAGGATTTCCGTGCTAATATTTTAGCATATAAAATGAGCAGTACTAAAATCAAAGATGATAAATAAGTACGTATATAATAATTTCGTTACAATAGGAGTTTATAATGAGCGAAGAACAAAACATTGAAACAGTAGAAGCAACTGAAGCACCAGCGCAAGAAGAAGAAGCGGTACAACTGGGAGTTGCAGATCTACAAAATGCGGCACAAGTAATTGATGCTGCTGTAAGTCGCGGTGCATTCCGTGCAAACGAAGCAGCCCAAGTTGGTGCTGTTTACAACAAACTTGAAGCGTTTATTAAAAGTGTAGCAGACGCTCAAAAAGCCCAAGAAAATGCAGAAGCGCCAGCTTCTGAGTAAGGAGTAATCCAATGGCAAATTTAAAACACATTGGTCAAGTAGCTAATACTGGCCAAAAGTGCATCGTAGTTTTCAGAGAAATGTACGACGAGAACGGCAGTGTTCTCGATGGTAACCATTGTCTGGTAGTTGAAACAGAACGACTACCAGATATGGAACACGACGATCTCGCTAGGCTTGTAGAATCACCTTCTGCACAAGAAGCCAAAGAGTTTTACGAAGTGTTACATCGTAACTTGTTCAGTGATGGAACAGGCATGCTTACTAAACTAAGAAATATGGGGTATCTAAGAAAATATCCTACTTCACAGATTCACCTAACACCTAACTCGTACACTTCGGTTAAGTTAAGTGAAGTTAATGAAGTTCTTAAAAAGCAAGCAAGTGGTATGAGTTCACGTGATATTCAAAACACAATGGTAGATGATACCGACTCTGCTCCTCGTAATCATACAAGTTTAAGTCCAAGTCAAACTATTGACCAAGCAGTTCCTACAGAAGAGGATGCAATGGACGATACTGCCCTAGCAAAAACAATGCTAACGCAAGCTGACACTTATGAATCAGAAGTCACACGCCTTCGCGAAGAAGCCTATGCAATGGCACCTGACTTGAAACCCAAGCGTGGTCGCCCTAAAAAGGCTACCGTCGATGCCAATACATAAGCGTGATAGAAACTTTCAACGAATAGTAAGTGAACTTGAAATAAAAACTGTACCAACGGAATATGTGCAAACACTTGCGTTGGTATGTGAAAATGGCGACAGGATTTCTTTTTATGGAGAAGACTTAGATGACTACTCTGAAGGAGATGTTGTCGCCACTCTTATACAATTAGTAGAGACCAATAACGATTTAGTCAGTCCGGTGATTGATGTAGAAATAGTTATTGACTATACGAAATTGGAAAAAGATGTGAATCAAAAAACGAAAGAACTTTTAAAGAATGACAACCGTTAGACTTGTAAACTATAGTAAACCTACCGAAGAATTCGAAAAAGAAGGCATCAATGATGTCCAAGACTTGATTGCTTTTTGCGCAAGAGTAAGTAATCCTAGCGCACAAATTAACAGCGACACAAGTGCTAAACTAATAAAATACTTAATCAAACATCAGCATTGGTCACCACTTGAGATGGTTAATGCTGTACTTGAGATCAACACTACCAGAGATATTGCACATCAAGTTGTGCGGCATCGTAGTTTTGCATTTCAAGAGTTCAGTCAACGTTATGCTAATCCTGCTGAGTTTGGTAATCAATTTGTTACCAGAGAAGCACGTCTTCAGGATACCAAGAATAGGCAAAACAGTGTGGAAATCGATAGTGAAGAAGATATCCATTTTGCTTGGGCGGCCAAGCAACAAGAAGTTATTGACAAAGCAAAAGAAGTATATGACTGGGCAATTGCCGCCGGTATTGCTAAAGAACAGGCAAGGGTTGTGCTACCCGAAGGCAATACCAAGACAAGACTTTACATGAACGGTACACTGCGCAGCTGGGTTCACTATATCGAACTCAGAGGTTCAAACGGGACTCAGAAAGAACATATGGAGATCGCTCATGCTTGTGCTAAAGTTATTAGCGAGATCTTCCCGTTAATGAATGAACTATGACACACGAGCAAAAACTCGAACATATGTTATCTCTGAAACGTGAGGTTGTAATACTCAAAGACATGTTACAACCTCACGACACCGGACACATTCACACAACAATCAACATGTTAGAAAACCGTATCAAATGGTTATACAGAGAAGTGTACAGTAGCGAAAGCAGAACTGAATGCAATGAGTAGACTGGTTGCATTTGGTGATAGTATTACGTTTGGCTATGCACTAGATGATAACATAGATACTCCAACTGTTCCTAGTATACACTCGTGGCCTTGTGTACTTGCTAAAACACTACAAGTAGACTTAAAAAACTGTGGAGTTCCAGGAGCAAGCAATAAAGAAATATGGCACAATATTGTAAACTTTGAATATCAAAACAATGATTTTGTTATAGTCAATTGGAATACTGCACACAGATTTTGTTTTTTCAACGACAGTGACACTGTTAAGATAGGTATGTCAACACGTTATGCAAACAAAAAACTTACTGATACATTTTATGAAAACTTTTACAGCGATACAGATCTCAAGATAGACAATCAACTTAGGATCAGTCATTGTGCTTTTTTTCTTGATTCAATTGGTATCAAAAACTATCATAGTTTTACAACTGGTAAAGACTTTGAAATGAAAGATTGGATGCAAAATATTACAACTGTGGGCGGCAATATGTTTAAGTTTCGAGAAACAGACAAAGCTCTTGACGGAACACATCCTGGAAAACAAGCACAGCTATTGTACGCAGAAACTATACTCAATGACTTAAAAGAAACTGTGTAGATACTTTTTCCAATATTCCACATCATATTTTTTATACTGCTGATTGTATAATCTATCATTGTATGTACTGGTCCACAAGTCACGAAAATCAGTCTGACTTAGTTTACTCAACCTATCTAATTCAATTGCAATCATTTTAGCTCGTGTGGGCATGTGAGATTCTTCATCATATGAATGATCAATTACATTATCAAAAGTTTTGTAACCATAATCTCTGAGACTGCGTATACAATGTTGTTGTCCTAGTATTAAAAACAATTGTCCACTTCTAACTGCTTTGTGTGTTTTTTCACTAAAATATATACCATTTTGTGAATCAGTCATAGTTTCAGTTACAACATCTATAGCTCTTTGTGAACGTAATTGATAACTGCTTTGATATGCTCCGTTTTCACCTTGTGGTATATCTACTGCTGGATTAAATTGCGACTGTATACTATCGTATAGGTGGTCATCTTGGAATAGTTCTCGAGTAGTGGGATAAGTTCTGCCTGTAGGCTCTATTAGATGATGAGGAAATATAATATCTCCCTGCCGGGGTTGTAATCTAGCAATGTGTTTGATTAGCTCTATTCTGTGTGGCCTGGGTCGTCTTACCCAAAATTGCCATCTAAGATCAGGTAAACTTGGATTTGTTGCAGGAGGCGTATCAGTGTCAGTTACAATTTGCCAATGCGGCCACCAAATCCATCTTGGATTGTCTACATCCAAACAACCTGTGAAGCAAAGTAAATCGGGATTTGTTTGTATAAAATTATCAAACAATTTTACCCAGCCGTCTAGGCTTGTATTAAACGCATAATGATTGTATTGATTTGATGCTATTGCTGTGTCTAGCTTGTGTTGCAGTATTGATTCTATTTTATCAATATCATGCCCCCAATTTATTTTATGACCTTGTAGTGCTGTAACATGATCTAACACAAACACGTCATCTGGAAACATTTGAATTTTTCTAATATCTAGCAACTTTTATCCTCATAAGTAATAGTAGTACTTATTTAATGAACATAACTTTTATCGGACATTGATTATGGAAATAATAAACATTCTTGAAAGCCAAGACTATCTAAAGCACAAGGAAAATTTAAAAAATGTATGTGCATGGATAGAGCAAAATGACAATCATCGTAATGCAAAGAACTATTATAACTTAGATCAAGTTGTTGACAAGTTTGATAGTTTTGAGATCATTTATGACGACAACAACATTGTTGCATTTAGTGGCTTGTGGAATAACGGACATTATCCTAATAATACTGTGCGCTGTAGCACCAGAACATATTATCATCCTGACTATAGAAACCGAGGTAGCAAGCGTAATGTACGTTGGAGTGAGGATTGGTTTATTCCATACGAAGTAGATAAAGCAATTCAACTGGGTTATGATTATGCTTTTATTAGTATTGAGTTACTAATGCGTAGACGTAGTATGCAGGATCTAGTCAACTATATCAGTAAAGATAGAAACTGGATACTACACGATAACATGTGTAATACATGTAGACAACACAACGACACTGGTAAGTTTATAGGGGTAAACAAAGACTCTAACTGCTGGCAGAATGTGTGCTATACGCCGCTTAAAAGCGTCATTGACAGAGAGTTTGAGTTGCCTAATATCAGTATTGCGGAGTATAATCAAGTGTATGCTAGCACACAAAAAACACGTTTACAGCGTTTAGGATAGCCACTCAGTGAATAAGTTTTCAGTAAATAACCTACTTTGTTGGTTGTACTTTACAGTTACTCCTTTTTGATAGTTTAGTTTTTCTAACGTTCCTTCGAACGGTATAGGCAATTCAATATCTCTGAGGCTTACAACATTTTCTAAAAATCTATCTTCACGTGGATTTAAGAATCCGTGAAACCCGTCAACTACATGTAATTCTACATCTACATGTTGTGCATATCTTTGTGCCTGTACAACAGGTGTCCAATTGTCATCATTGCCTGTTACAATAGTTACGTTATGTGCTTCTAGCATTGGCGCTGTTATTCCCACCAGTGCAGGATATGCTACAAAGGTTTTATCAAAGTCTGCACTACATATCAAACATGATGTTCCGCCTGCACTAATACCAAACAATAATTTCTTAGTAGCACTGTACACTGCACTTATAGTATAAATGTCTGCGGCTCTATCATCAAATGTAGGATAGATATTATCTACATCATGCCATATTTGACTTTTGATATTACGTTTAGTAAAATGATCAACCACAACAACTTGGTATCCGTTAGCACATGCTATGTTTGCAAAATCTATATCTATGTCGCTTATACCTCCAGAGCCATGACTCATTACAAGCAACGGTAATTCTTTTGCAAATCTATCTGGAGTAAAATGTATATGATCGTAGTGTGAGGTTATTTTATCAAACATTTAAATACCGCTGATAACCAAATGTATTCTATCATCTCTGCTAGCATTCACTGCGGTATGATATTCGTCTGTGTTCATCTCATAGCATACACCATCGCCGGGTATATGAAAATGCTTGTGATCTCTATACAGTATAAAACAATTTTCATTTGTATCTACTGCAAAGTGATATCTTACCATGCCTGGATCATTGTGCATCCAATAACATTTCTTAGCAGGCACTTTCATTAATCTCATTCTTCCCATGTTGTGAGGGAATGTTTTGAATATTTCTTCAAACACTGTTCCATTGAACTCAGGATTAAACTCAGTAAAATCTGATTCTTCTAGTCCATACATAGGACAATGGTCTAGTCTACTATCACCTGTGCCTTGATAAGGATCAGGATCAACACCTACTGTATTCTGAAAACATATTTGATTATGATTATTAAATGGGTACTTGTCTAATACCAACTTGTAATCTTTTACCAGTTGATCAAAGTCTACACTGTAGTCTATTGCGCTAATTAATTCTGTCATCACACACCTTCCAGTGGAAGATTAAGCCACGTGTCTGGCAATGATACATCATCCTGTCCAAATATACTCACATAGCTATCTAATCCTGGTCTGGGTCGAGTTTCTTCTATTCCACGTCTTACTAAACTTTCAGCACTCATGTTGTCTGATTGTTTTCCTGTAACTCTAGCTCTACTCATATGATCTGTTTCAGTAGCAGGATATCCTACGCCTAAACTCAATGATACTTTTCTAAGCTCACCGTTAACTGTTAATGCTCCGCCTCTAACCTCATCTTGTGTACCTGTCCATCCGTCTAACCCCTGACTCTGACAGAAACCAATGTTTAAGCCAGCATCCAAAGCAGCTAACCCAACTGCCATACTAGCCATACCTGCATAGTATCTGTGTAGTTCATTTAATGCCGCTGGAGGCATACTAGGATCTGTTACACCATTTGCATCTACTACATTTGCTTTAGGACAGAAACAAAACACAACAGGTGCTAGTAACTGTGGATTGAATACATCTACTTCGCACTCTGTGTTAACATATAGCTCTTGTTTCATATCCTGTGCATTGTTTCCTAGCACAAAGACTTCAGTTGGCATTTGTTGTTCTTTGGCTGGTATACGATTGATAACCGCTAGTAAATCATTTATTATTTCTGTGCTTACAGGCTTATCGCTAAAGCATCTAGTATTTTTTCTATTGTCTAATAGTGTTGCTATCTTGTTCATAATTGTTTCCTAAAGTGTATATTTGTATTCAAATATATCTGGATCTTGCATCCAACTCATCACTTGTTCTAAGTTATTTACAAGATTACTTTTGTGTCCTAGTGTGTATTTTATCTTTTTAAATGTTTCAACACCCTGTGTAGGATAACCCAATAACGGTAATATTTTGTCTACATCATCTTGCCAGTCTTCGTAATGTATAACAGTATCTATCTGTTTACGCTGTTTAAAGTATTCAAACAAACGATTTGTTTCTTGTAGTCCTTGTACACAAAAATCAAAATGCTGACGTTGAATATCAAATGTAGGCACATCTACAGTTTGATCCTGATAGCCAATGTGCATTATTTTAGTGTGTTTGGCTATTAGATAACTTAGTATTTGTTCTCTGATGTCTCTTCTTGCGCAAAATACAAAACTATATCCGTTTAATAGTTTAGGATCTTGAAAGTTTTGTGCAAATGTCTGTGTTTGTATTTTAAAGAAACTCTTGTCTTGGTTGTGTACATTCTGCTGTAGCAGTTGTTTTCGTTTAATTACTTCGTTGTAGTATCTTTCACTGCCTATATCAAACGGCTTGGGATTGTCGTATAAAAAACTACGCTGTACTGCACCATCTATTTGATCATACGTTTTTACATATGTTCCCACAGGTAATGGTGGCTCGTATGGTACATTTACATCTTTGCCGTTTTCATCATACCGCATCAATACAAATGGTATATTGGTTATTTCACCTATGTATTCTTTGTGATGTGCTTGTGCTAAACACTGTCCAACAACTGTACTGCCAGTACGATTATAACTTAGTATAGCAAATGTTTTCATATTTTTCTCTTGGGTATTTTACTATCAG
>ERZ1046568.2912-NODE-2912-length-10676-cov-6.294793_pt1 | contig 10676 bp, 11 predicted proteins | sample MGYA00383092_ERZ1046568 | MGnify/ENA primary metagenome ERZ1046568 (study PRJEB29581, sample SAMEA5548362) | metagenome | biome: marine; feature: coastal; material: water | depth 1 m | study: Short-term variability in the microbial, nano- and picoplankton... | reverse complement strand
TGTATCTAGTCACATCCTGACGATCTCTCCAAGAGAAGTCTATATCAAAATCGGGGGGAGATTTTCTGCTCGGATTTATAAATCGCTCAAAGTATAGGTTGAGTTCTATGGGGTCTACATTGGTGATGCGTAGAAGGTACGCCACAAGACTATTAGCTCCACTACCTCTTCCTACATAGAAGTATCCTTGGCTTCTTGCGTAAGACACGATATTGTGATTGATGAGGAAGTAAGGTACAAAGTTGCACTGCTTGATGACGCGGAGTTCTTTTTCCAATCGGTCGGTCACTTCTTGAGAAATCTGTGTTCCGTATCTGTAGTTTAGCCCTTCTTTTGCAAGTTTCTCTAGAAGGAGATGGTCATCTTGAGTAGACTTGCCAAAATGCTTCTTGTTCTCAAGTCGGGTTTTATCATTGAAGTTAAAATGAAGACTGCACTGAGCGAGCAATTTTGTGGTATTGGTCAGTAGAAAGTGATATCCATCAAATCGTTTGTGTAATTCATCGTATGAGTAAAATCTATGATATAGCTGGCCTTGCTGCTCAGGAGATAATCTACTTAGCAATATGTTGTTATCTATGCCACGTAGTAAGCGATGAGCATTGTAATCTCTTTTATGACGAAAGGTCACGGTGTTGAGAGCAACGTATTTTTCTTGTGGATGATGAGACTGCTTTTTTTGAAAAGTGAATAGTTCGGTGTGATCTACGCCTATGTATTCATTGGGGTAGAGTGCTCGATCAGGTGTTTTAGAAAAAGGGTAGATGATAAACGTATAGGGAAGTGTAGGTGCATCAGGTTCTAGTGCTTTTTTTTCGTGGAGTATGTCAGATAAGTGAGTGTTAATGTGTTGGAACCCTTTGTTGTTTTGAGCAATAGCGATATAATATTGCTGAGCACCCTTTCTGAAGTCTACACCGAGAATGACCGGCCACCCGCGATTCTGACATTCTAGTGCGTGGTATAAGCACCCTGAAGTACTGTTGATATCAGTCAGTGCCAATAGTGGATTTTTTTTTGCCTTTCGGGTGTGTTTATATGCTATTTCAGCTTCACACAGTAATTCCTTTGGGGACATCGTCCCGTATTTGAAGGAATAGTATGTGTGGCAGTTGAGGTACATTTTTTATTCAATATGATTTCACTTATTTGTAATACAAAGGCGAAATAGCTATAGAGTTTTCATTTACGCATTCCGATGTCCGGGTACCGCATTGGGTTCTCCGCTAAAGGGATTTCCTCTTCCTAATCCATTGATATCATGGGCCACACTCCTGCGTACAGCATTGGCCCCGTATCGTTTTTTCAGCTTATCCATGGCTTGGTATAGATTGATGATTCTGTCATCATCATTGAATAAGTCTATCTGATGACCACCTCCTGCAAGGTCACTGAGTCGGATTCCGATGAGACGTACACGGATTCTACGGTTGTATAGTTGGTCAAATAAAGCTTTCCCGTATTCTATAAGTGTGTGATCTATGGCAGTGTAAGGGATTCGTTTTTGTTTACTGGTTGTTTGAAAGTCGGCATAGCGAATTTTTACAGATATGCAGGAGCATACTTTCTGATTACTTCTGAGTTCGTAAGCGAGCTGCTCTATCATGGCCGTAACAAAGTTTCGTAGTCTATGAATGTCTATGGTGTCTTTCAGAAAAGTACGCTCTGTACTGATTGATTTTTTTTCGTGGTAGGGGATGACCTTGCTGTGGTCTATTCCGTTGGCTTTTTGCCAGATGCTCTTTCCATTTTTGCCAAAAGCTTTTTCCATCAGCTCTATGGGCATCTCTTGGATGGTATGTATTTTTTGTACACCCATTCTGTTTAGTAGATAGGCTGTCTGTTTACCTATCATAGGAATTTTTTTCACAGAAAGAGGAGCGAGGAATGGTTTTTCCTCTCCCTTGGTTATGTTTATCTGATTATTAGGTTTGGCCTCACCGGTAGCTATTTTAGAGACGGTTTTGTTGATAGACATTCCGAAAGATATAGGAAGCCTGGTTTCTTTTATAATGCGATGACGTATATGGCTAGTTAGCTTGTAGCATCCAAAGAATTTATCCATACCTGTGAGGTCCAAGTAGAACTCATCTATACTACTTTTTTCTAAAAGAGGGACTTCCTCACGGATGATTTCTGTGACTATTTTAGAGTGTTGACTATAGGTGCTAGCATTTCCTTTGATGACGATGCCATCTGGGCAGAGCTGGCGTGCTACCTTCATACTCATCCCACTATGTACTCCAAAGGTGCGAGCTTCATAGCTGCAGCTAGCTACCACACCACGATCATTGGTTCCGCCTAGGATTATAGGTTTGTTTTCTAGCCTACTATCTAGGAGACGCTCTACCGATACGTAAAACGTATCTAAATCCATATGTGCAATTATGTTTGGCAATTAATTTATCTAATATTTTGATTATAAAAATATCTAAAAAGTAAGAATCAAGACACAGATGTGAATAAAAAATAAAATGAGGCCAATAGTAGGAGTAGATATAAACTCTTCTTTATCGACAATAGAACTCCTTTCGTAAGAGAAAGGCTAAAAATCAGTAAAGGATGGTGTGACGTAAGCTGCGAATTGCGTCTAATGATTAGAATGTTAGAACAAATTAAAAAAATAGCAATGCAACAGCTTGCACAGAAAATGGCTTCAAATAGCCTAGGTCAAAATGAAACTAAAAATGCAGCTAGCGAAGGAGCCAATGAGCTTATCAATAGATTTACTCAAGGCATTAGTAGCGGTCAACTAAGTCAGATTACAAGCCTGTTTTCTAATGACGGGAATAGTACAGAGAGCAACCCTATCTTTCAAGGATTGCAAAGTAAGATGGTAGACGTACTGAAAAATCAAGGAATGGCAGCTTCAGAAGCACAAGCTAAAGCACAGAATACTGCTCCGGATCTTATCAATAGTTTGAAAGATAAATTCCTTTCACAAGATGAGTCAGATAAAGATTTTGATTTAGGAGCTATTGCTGATATGGCAGGAGGAGCTAGCGGTATCTTAGGAATGGCAAAAAAGCTATTCTAGTATATATAAGAATATCAAAAAAGCGATATTATATCACAGCTTTAATATCCTTTTCTATTTTATCTGGAGTGGTAGTGGGAGCGTAGCGTTCTATCACTTCTCCTTCTTTATTTACCAGAAATTTTGTGAAATTCCACTTTATCTTAGATCCCAAAAAGCCACCTTCCTCTTTTTTGAGATATTCAAAAACAGGATGCGTATTATTTCCATTTACCTCTACTTTTTCAGTAAGTTGAAAGGTCACACCATGATTTATCTTACATACTTCTTCTATGGTGTCGTTAGTTTCAGGTTCTTGACCAGCAAACTGATTGCAAGGGAAACCCAAAATGACCAAACCTTTTTCTTGATACACTTTATGCAGCTTTTCCAGTCCATCAAATTGTGGAGTAAGACCGCACTGAGTAGCAGTATTTATGATTAAAATAGGCTTGCCCTTATAGTCAGACATCTTGATAACTTCTCCACTTGGAGTTTTTGCTTGTAGATCGTAAAATTCACTCATCGTAAGAGTAACAACTGATTAAAAAATTAGTTGAAATAAGCTGAAAGATCTTCTTCTTCGAGAATATTCTTAACCCTTCCTACTTCACCAGAATCTAACATTACTTTAATGCCATGCGGATGTTGTGGAGACTTGGTTAGGACTCGTTTTACAAACCCGTAAGTTAATTTACCTGTGCGTTGATCTTTTTTGAGAACAATCTCTACTTCAGTACCAATGGCTATGTTTTTTCTGAAGTTACCTGAAGACATTTAAGTAATTTGTCCTATCCACTTAAACTCATATTCCTTTTCAGGCTCAGCCATTCTATCGGTCACTCTTTGAAGTCTACTTGGAAGTCTCATCAAGTAGTCACGAGCCTTCTCACCAGCTTCATTGAGGTCAGTGATGTGTTCTAAGTCCCAATCCTTTATCAATGAACTTAAAATATCTATATAATCCTGTGCAGTATAGACTTTAGTACGTTGTGCAGAATCGCTAAAATGGCTCCAGAGCTCACCAACTTTATCACCGCTTTGACGCATAAAGTGCGCTGGCATTACGATCTTACGACGCATCATATCTTCGAATGCAGTCATCATTTGACTAGGATCTAGTTCGAAAATTCGTTTTACAAAGGCTGAGTATGCATTTGCATGTCTTGCTTCATCTGCAGCAATAATTCCATTGATTTTAGCAAGAAGGGTATTACCTGTTTTCTTTACTAGGGTAGCTACTCTTCTATGAGAGACATTCGTTGCTAGTTCTTGAAAACTCGTATAAACAAAGTTTTTGTAAGGATCTTTATCTGTACCGATATCAAAACCGTCATTGATAAGATGCTGAGTGGTAATCTCCATTTCTCTCATATCCACTCTACCACATAGGTACAGATACTTATTGAGCAAATCCCCATGTCGATTTTCTTCTGCAGTCCATCCACGTACCCACTGACTCCAGCCATTAGGTCCTCCGTTGTTATATTGTTGATTCACACCTTCTACATCCATAAGCCAACTTTCGTATGTTGGAAGAGCTTCCTCAGTGATCGTATCGCCTATCAACACGGTTAGCAGGTCGTAATCCATATCCTTTGCTAGTTCTTGAATTTCCTTTACTTCGTCAATGAACTCAGGATTTCTAGAGTCAGGCAATAGATCAGCAGGCTGCCAATTCTTTTCTATTGGTTTTAGATATTTATCAAGTAAACCATCCATAGACTTACCTATGGTAGACATCACTTCAAGTCTTAAGTCGTGTAAACTCATATATCTTACGAAGGTAGTAGAATCAGCATATATATACATAGGATTTTATCATTCAATCCCATAGTAAAGTGTACGCTCTGTATGATTAAGCGTATGTTTGCAGCGTACATGAAATTTGAAGAGTATAGACTGTCCAATGAAGTAAAACGAAATCTGACTGAAATGGGATTCAAGCGTCCTACCGACATACAATTCAAGTGTATTCCTCATATTCAGCGAGGGGAAGATTTATTAGCTATTGCTCAAACCGGTACAGGCAAGACAGCGGCATTTGCTATTCCTCTCATTGACAAACTCCAACAAATCAAGTACAAGGCCTATGAAAAAGGTAGTGTAGTAAGAGCCATTGTGATGGCTCCGACACGTGAGTTGGCACAGCAGATCACTCGAGTATTCAATAAGATAGGGAAAGGTACTAATATAAAAGCAGTGTGTGTCTATGGAGGTGTAGAACAGGATTATCAAGTGAAAAAACTACTAGAGGGGATGGATATTGTGGTAAGTACACCTGGGCGTATGTTCGATTTACAGGCACAAGGTCATTTGAACTTAAGCAAGGTGAGTATTCTCGTACTAGATGAGGCAGATCATATGCTTGATTTGGGCTTTGCCAAGGATATAGAAGACTTAATAAATCGTCTGCCTAAAAGGAGACAAACACTCTTCTTCTCGGCTACCATAGGCAAAAAGATTAAGCAACAAGCCTATAAAATGGTGAATAGCAATGCAATTCGAATTCAGATATCTCCCAAAGACCCCGTTAGTAAAAACGTAAATCACCAAATAGTATCCGTTCAGATGGATGATAAGCGATTCTTCTTACAACGACTTTTGGAGGAGAATAAGGGAAAGAAGTTTTTGGTTTTTGTACGTACCAAAGTGAGAGCAGAACGAGTAAAGTCAGCCATGGAGAGAGTAGGAATAGACACTCTTACCATACACGGTGACAAAGAGCAAGAGGATAGGGAAGTAGCTCTGCTTGCATTCAGAACAGGTGCTTGTACCACGCTCATAGCTACAGACGTGACCGCTCGCGGTATAGATATAGAAGGAGTAGAATATGTGGTCAACTATGACCTGCCAGAAGTAGCAGAAAACTATGTGCACCGAGTAGGTAGAACCGGTAGGGGTAGAGCCAAAGGAAAGGCGGTGTCCTTCTGTGCTCCGAATGAGCAAGAACTACTGAAAGAGATAGAAGACTATATCACTGTGCCTATAGAAAGGGCTATAGTTACTAAACGGGAGTATAATGAGACCATCGAATTTGCAAACGAAGAGGTAAACGACTGGAAAAGTCTGATGGCTAAGGCCGAGAACAATGGGAAGAAGTAACTGTAGGTATTTCTCTATGCCTTTAAACTAGGCTCAGTACGATTTTATAAATCCCAGTTACAAACTAGGACTAGTGGAGGGAATTCCCAGACCGTTCTTAATGTTCGTTATTACGAACATTACTAGTTTGGTTTTGCACTCCAGTTTTTAATTTCCCATTATAAACAAGAACAATACATAGACTGTCCCCATAATTATTCGCTGAAAACGTGTCTTTGCCCACACTAATAAAGTGTAAAGACCACTAATAATTTTATAACTATTTCTTTAATCATAATTCATCACTTTGATCTAAGTGCAATCTTCCCATACCAGAGCCAGCACCTGAACCCCGCACGCTATTGTCTGGTTTTGAGTTTGGATTCTCTTTAAGATAGTTAATAATACCACCATGAATACTACCCTTCTCTAGATTGCTCAAATCCAAATACTTCACTGGCCTCCTCTAAAAGCTCTAATATATCTACTCTCTTTTCAGTATTACATAATGATTCCATAAATGTAATAATTTCTGAATCTACATTCTCACTGTTATCTATAGTCAAAAAGCTAAGAATGTTCATCCCCCCAGTCAAGATCATTTGACATTATAATTCTAAACAAGTCAGGTTTAAAGAGTAGAATATTAGGTCTAAGTATATTAACCATTGCGTTACCCCCCCCCCCCCAATTCGCGTCTTGCAACTAACTTAGTAATTCTTTTCGATTATTAATTATATCCCTACTAGATATTGTTTGATTTTTAACAAAGTCTATATCTTCTGCATTTTTCGGTAAAATCATATTATATATTATTTCGGTATGCTATATATAATTTGATCTCTTAATGTAAACGAATGTATTCTGCCAGTTTGGATATCCCCCTGCTAGTGCCAGCTTATAGCTGGTATTCTTTATATGACTGTACTCCATTTTTAGGTTATTATCCACATTTATCTAGCATCGAAGTTGGCTAACCTCGAAAAGTTGATTTAGAGGACCTACCCAAAGATAACGAAAAACGTCCAACTCACATTGTGAGTTGGACGTTTCCAATATTGTAAAATACAAAGACCTATGGTCCTACATCGTGGTTTGCAGATTCTAATACGTAAGGATGATTTACTGGGTAAAGGTTCGCTTTACTCAATGAATGCAACACAATGTATATAAATAGTCCAGCAAATGCCATAGTAGTTCCTACTTCAAGCATTCCTATACCCGCTTTGTCTCCAAGTGTACCTGGCATAATAAGTAAATAGGTATCTACCCAGTGACCCACTACGATGATTAAAGCAGCAGATAAGAGTACCCAAGAGTGTCTTTTAGCATTTCGCATCATCAAACCAAAGAATGGAAGAATGAAACACATCGCTAGATTCAAGAAGAATAATGGCCTATAGTGTTCATTTAGTCTCATATCAAAATATACGGTCTCCTCAGGAAGGTTGGTGTACCAGATAAGTAACCACTGAGATAAGAAGATGTATGTCCAGAATATACAGAAGGCGAACATAAATTTACCTAAATCATGTACTACCTCGTCAGATACCATTTCCATATATCCCTTAGACTTCAGATACTGAAGAATAAGCATCATTACAGAAAGTGCAGTTACGAATGATATTGCGAAATTGTATACTGAGAACATAGTTGAATACCAATGAGAATCAATACTCATAATTACCAACCAAGAGATAGCAGAAAATGAGAATGCAAAGAAAAATATAAATCCTGCAGACCATCCTGTAGAGTTCTTAAACATGCTAAGTCCTGGGTTGTCATCTTCAGCAACACTATTCTTGCGTAATTTGAATCTTATCCCGTACCATACAATAAGTACGAAAGGAATAAAGAAAAAGATTGAAGAATTGTTTAACAACCAATGCTTACTATCTAGGATAGCATCACCTGTGGCTGGTCCATCAAAATATTGAACCCAGTGGTATAAATCTTGTCTACCTAGCAGGATTACCACAAACAGTATAATAGAACCAATGCCTAAATATGCTGTCTGAGCTTCCATTATACGCTTGAGCATTACTGCCCAACCTGCATTTGCTACGTAATTTACTGCTATGAAGAATAATGCTCCAACTGCAAATAGCCAAAAGTAGTAACTATTCAATAAAAGATTAGCCCATACTCTTGTCATCCAGCTTGGTCCGTGATGATCTGATGCGTGAGCATCTTCACCGTGAGAATCATCTCCGTGACCTTCTTTTGCCGATAAAGTAGAATGATGATCTCCGTGATTTTCAGCATGTTCATCAGTTGCCTCGTGAGATTCTACCTGTTCTGTTGCCACATCGTCCCAGTGACTTTGTACATTCATAGCTCCCACACCTGCGAGTATAGCTCCTACTACGAAGAGTAAGATAGCAATCATTTTGGCTCTTCCTGTGAACTCAAATTTTTCTTGCTTTACTTCATTAATTATATGGTGTCCCATTGTCTTAAGTTTAGTTTACTTGTAAATTTCTATTTCCACTCTTCTATTTGCTTGTCTATCTTCTGTAGAAGTGACATCGCCTTCCATCGTAGTATCCGTATCTGCTTTGGCAGAAATACTCGAAGGGTTAACCCCTTTAGAGATTAGATATGCTTTCACGCTATTTGCTCTATCCATACCTAAGTTCTCTGCACCTTCGTCTGTAGGGGTAAGATCCGTATGTCCAATTACAACTGCCTTAAAATCTTCGTGAGGCTTCATATATTCAGCCACTACATCAAGACTTGCATATGAAGCACTCTTGATTTCTTTACGATTAGGAAGACCTTTAAACTCAACCTTAGACATTACTGACATTATCATTGATTTATCAGCATCACTTCCAGGGAATGTGTGGGCAGTAGTACCATTGTCTTGATCACTATTGCTGTGGTTGTTTTTATCATCACCATTGTGGTTTACGATTCCATAAGGACTGTAATTAGCTCTATTTTCTAAATGAGCATCTGAAGTACTTTCGGGAGCATATTCAAAATCATCACCATGTGCCAGAGCTTTTACGTAGTGTATTACTTTCCATCTTTCATCTGGAGTAAGTAAGAAGCTATGTGGTCCCATAAGACCTTTACCGTAAGTAATTGTGTGGTATGCTTTACCATTTGGCAACTCTTTGATATAATCACTCTGATATCCTTGCCAAGCCGGAGCAGGCATCTTCTTATCTTTAAAGATAGGACCATCATTTTTACCTTTCTTACCGTGACAGTGCCAGCAGTATGTATTATAAAGCACTTCTCCTTGTTCTACGTTACTCTTACTTGGACTAACCCAAGACATATAATTAGCACTAGCTGCATAACCATCAGCATCGTTAGAATTAGGATAACTGAAAATAGATTGCCCTCTTGCTACAGTTCCATTCACAGGTAATCTCATAGTCATACCATTTGGATTGTAGTCATATTTTTTATCTTGAGAAAACGGCTCATACGCATCAGACACATACATCTGTGGTGCGTATTCAATACCTGGATTATTACCAGAGCTTGTACAGGAAACCAATCCTATGGCCGGTATTCCTAAAATGAATCCTACCTTGATTAAGTTGTTTAGTTTCATTTTTCTATTTATTCATTAGTTTAGTTGCTTGACCTATCCAATCATCTCTCTCTATTCTACCTGGGGAATATTGAGTAATTTCTTCAATAGCCTTAATAGCTTCAGGAGTCATCTTAGATACTTGATCAAAATTATATATACCTATATCGTTTAGGGTTTGCTCATATTTAGGACCAACTCCACTTATTTGCTTCAAGTCGTCTTTTGAATCAGCATTAGCCTCACCCATTATATTTTTGATCACATCTAGCCTAGCAGATTTTTCATCTTCACTTAGTGCTAATTTCTCTTTTACGGGTTCTGTTTTAGGTTCTTCTATAGTTTCTACTACGCTTTCTTCGATAGTATTAGTAGTAGCTGTTGCTATACTAGCTAGATCCTCTTCAGAAGTGAGTGAAGTATTAAATGGTTCGCCAGAACCATCCACACGCACAGCTCCTTCATTTTTTAATATACCTTGAATCTCTGAATTAGATATAGATTGCTCTTCAGCATTGTCTATCGCTATAAGTAGGTGATCATCCGTTTGTCTTCTATCTAAAAGATCTTCTTTAATACCGTGTATTAATCTACTTCTTCCAAAGAACATAATGACCATCCCAAATGCAGTAAATAGAATAGTAAGCTCAAACATTACAGGAATGAAACTAGTAAATAATGTTATATCCTGCGGCTTACCACCTATAATCATAGGCCAATCTACTACGTTCATATAATAAGCTAATGTGAACCCAGTTAGTGTTCCCATAAGACCGCATATGAATGCTCCAACAGTCAAATTGGTTCTGTCATAACCTAGTTTATTATCTAGGTGGTGCACTGGAAAAGGAGTGTAGCAATCAAAGATCTTAACACCTTTTGCTTTTAGCTTATCTACAGCATGAAGAAGCTTATCTGGGTCAGTAAATGTCCCAACAGTAAACTTCTTATCATCTAATAGTATACTCTTATCAATCATATTACTCTTTGTCTTTTAGTATAGTTTTAACTTCAGCCATATTGATA
>ERZ1046568.2908-NODE-2908-length-10686-cov-5.328567_pt1 | contig 10686 bp, 9 predicted proteins | sample MGYA00383092_ERZ1046568 | MGnify/ENA primary metagenome ERZ1046568 (study PRJEB29581, sample SAMEA5548362) | metagenome | biome: marine; feature: coastal; material: water | depth 1 m | study: Short-term variability in the microbial, nano- and picoplankton... | reverse complement strand
CCAGCGACCCAATGATTAACAGTCATTTGCTCTACCAACTGAGCTAAGGCGGAATTGTGCAGCGTCTTTTCGTCGCGCATTTTAGGCAGCTCGCACATAGGAGTCAACAATTTCTCACGTTATCTGGGCTCATACACAGAGCTTGGCGTGTTGATCAATAATCAGTGTTTGACGCTTGCAGACAAAGCTAAACAGTCTAAACTGCGGTTATTAACATTTATTGATCCAGTTCATGGTTTGGATAAGCCAGTGAGCCGCAGTTAACGGCCCATTTCTAACTGAGTTAACGTTTGGATTGAGGGCTGAATACTGGTCAGTAGGCTTCTGTTAACCTTAATTTTTGCTACTGTCGGAGTCCTCACCTATATGCATATGATGTCCAAGACTATCTCCAAAGTCATTTATTTCAGCTTTGCCCTCGGCCTGTCAGCGCCGTTGGCTGCTAATCTGCCCTTGGAGGTTGAACAGACAATTGCCAGCCAGTTTACGCCGCTATTTCAGGCGGTGACTCAGGAGCTATCTGAGAATCAGGCCATGTATCTGCAAAACCCTAGCGCCTATGCAGATTTCATTAATACCAGGGTGAAGTCGAGCTGGGATGTGGCTTCAACCACCAGTGCTTTAATTGGCAAACCGCGGTTTTTGGCCCTGGCGCCGGTCGAGCAGAGCAGCCTTGTGGCGGCAGTGGACCGCACCCTAATGCGCTATGCCTTTGAGGGGCTAGAGCACTACACCGCGCAAATTTTTGATGTGGTGGATGTGGTGGTGAACCAGCAGGGCACTCTGGGTTGGGTGCAGGTGCGCATGCAGTCCCCGATCCTTCTAGATCTCAATCTGGATCTGCTGATCAAACGTACAGAAAATGCGAACTGGAAGGCGGTGGATGTGCGGTTTAAGGGTATTACTTATGTCTCCATCAAAAAGCATGAATACCGGGATATTATCGAGAAGGACGGTGTGACTGCGCTTATAGAGACGCTAAACCAAAAGAACGCCGAGTTTTTTAATGATGTCTGCAGGCAGGCATCCCCGCAACTAAAAGGTATTGCACCTTGCTGAGTGAGACCAAAATACGTCCTATTAGGCCTTTTAAGGTAGTTAGCGACTATTCGCCTGCCGGTGATCAGCCCGAGGCGATTAAGGGCCTAGTGGAGGGCCTGAGCAATGGGTTGGCGGGGCAGACATTACTCGGGGTAACCGGCTCAGGTAAGACCTTTACCGTGGCCAAGGTCATTGAAGAGGTGCAGCGGCCGACCATTGTGCTGGCCCACAATAAAACTCTGGCGGCCCAGCTCTATGGCGAATTTAAGGGGTTTTTCCCTAACAATGCGGTCGAGTACTTTGTCTCCTACTACGACTATTATCAGCCCGAGGCCTATGTACCCTCATCTGATACCTTTATCGAGAAAGATGCCTCGGTAAACTCCCATATTGAGCAGATGCGGCTATCGGCCACCAAGTCGTTGATGGAGCGTCAGGATGTGATTGTGGTGGCCACAGTATCGGCCATCTATGGTCTGGGCGACCCATCCTCCTACTTAAAGATGGTATTGCACCTGTCCCGCGGTGAGCAGATTGATCAGCGTGATATTCTGCGGCGTCTGGCCGAGTTGCAATATAAGCGCAATGACGTGGATTTTGATCGCTCGTCCTACAGGGTGCGGGGAGATGTGATTGATGTGTACCCGGCCGACTCGGACTACGAGGCGCTGCGCATCGAGTTATTTGATGAGGAGGTGGATAACCTCACCTTATTTGACCCCTTAACGGGCGAGGTGCTGCGCAAGGTTCCCAGATTTACCATTTATCCAAAGTCCCATTATGTTACTCCCAGAGAGAAGGTGCTGGAGGCGGCAGATAAGATTCAAGATGAGCTGGTGATCCGCCTTGAGCAGCTGCGCTCGGTCGATAAGCTGGTCGAGGCTCAGCGTCTGGGTGAGCGGGTGCGCTACGACACTGAGATGATGCGTGAGCTGGGCTACTGCAATGGTATCGAGAATTACTCCCGCTATCTGTCGGGCCGTCTGCCCGGCGAGCCGCCACCCACATTATTTGATTATCTGCCTGACAATGCCCTGATGATAATTGATGAATCCCATGTCTCAGTGCCCCAGCTGGGCGCCATGTACAAGGGCGATCGCTCCCGCAAAGAGACATTGGTGGAGTACGGCTTTAGGCTGCCATCGGCGCTAGATAACCGACCACTGCGCTTTGATGAGTGGGAAGGCATAGCCCCACAAATGATTTTTGTATCTGCCACTCCCAGCCGCTATGAAGAGGCCAATGCGGGCCAGATAGTGGAGCAGGTGGTGCGGCCCACAGGGTTGCTGGATCCAGTGATTGAGCTTAGGCCCGCGCTGACTCAGGTGGACGATATACTTTCTGAAATTCGCGTCAGAGCAGCGAAAAATGAGCGTATTCTGATCACAGTGCTTACCAAGCGTATGGCCGAGGATTTAACCGAGTATCTTGACGAGCACAGCGTGCGTGTGCGCTATTTGCATTCGGATATAGACACAGTGGAGCGGGTAGAGATTATTCGCGACCTGCGCCTGGGGGAGTTTGATGTATTGGTGGGCATTAACCTGCTTCGCGAGGGGCTGGACATGCCAGAGGTGTCTCTGGTTGCCATTTTTGATGCGGATAAAGAGGGTTTTCTGCGCTCAGATACCTCGTTAATCCAGACTATTGGCCGTGCGGCACGACACCTTGAAGGCAAGGCCATCCTCTATGCAGACAAAGTCACAGGTTCCATGCAACGGGCAATGGATGAGACAGAACGCCGCCGGGAGATGCAAATTGCCTTCAATAGCCAACATGGCATAACCCCTAAGAGTATTATCAAAGGCGTTGCCGATATTATGGAAGGCGCCTATGCAGCCACCGGCAAGAATAAACGGGATCGCAAAGTGGCCGAGGCTGATGCAGCCTATAATATGGACGCCTTTACGTCGGTTAAAGACTTTGCCAAGGAGATAAGTCGGCTGGAAGACAAGATGCATCTCCATGCCCGCAACCTCGAATTTGAAGAGGCAGCTCAGACCCGCGATCAGCTGGTAAAGTTGCGTGAGAAAAGTCTAGCTTCCTAACAGCCGTCCTCTGTCTAATACTTAAGTACTAACCGTTCATAGCTATGTGAAAGTGAGTAATGTTGGCCTATTATTACTCTGTGTTAGGGATAAACACGAGTAGAAAGGCAGCATTAAGGACGATGCGTTAATAGGGACATTAATTATCAGAAGTTACTGGGTCTTTCTCAAAAATAACCGTTGGTTAACGTGGCACTAGGGACCGGTGCATTAAAGAAGAACAGATTAAGGATGATCGGTTAATTAGGGATATTAATATCAGCAGTCGCTGAGTCTTCTTGAAAACGTAATCACAGGTTATAGCAGTGCGCTTGGGAGTGGCGTGTTTGGGAAGGCTGCATTAGGGGTGATGCGTTAATACGGATATTAATGAGCATAAGCTGAGCCTTCCTTTAATATTTGTGAGCAGAACTAATATTTTCGCACAGAACCCCCAGAAACCTCTTCTCAATTTCTTTGTTTTCCTCTTCCGCTTCCCGGCTCTACTCTATTTTCATATATCTTATTTTTGATCGCGCCCTGTCAGGCTAGGCTATAGTTAACTGGGAGTCTCAGCTAGAGCGCAGGTGGGGCAGAACCCCCAGCAAGTGCTGTTATACTTAACTGTTATTGGATTATCGATAAGGAAATACAATGCGAATTACAATCTTCGGCAGTGGCTATGTCGGCCTGGTTACCGGTGCCTGCTTTGCCAATGTGGGCAATCAGGTTGTCTGCGTGGATATTGATCAGGCCAAGGTGGATGCTCTCAATAACGGCCAGATTCCTATTTATGAGCCAGGTTTAGATAGCTATATTTCCCAGTCCCTGACTGATGGCTCCCTGAGTTTCACCACAGATGCCGCGGCAGCAGTGGCCCATGGTGAGATGATCTTTATTGCCGTGGGCACGCCCCCAGAAGAAGACGGCTCTGCAGACCTGCAATATGTGCTGCAGGTTGCAGATACCATTGGCCAGTTTATGGATGACTTTAAGGTGGTGGTGAATAAATCCACTGTCCCCGTGGGCACAGCGGACAAAGTCAGCGACAGATTGCAGCAGGCTCTTGATCAGCGGGGGCTAGACCTCGGATTCGATGTGGCCTCCAACCCAGAATTTCTCAAAGAGGGCGCAGCTATAGCCGACTTTACCCGTCCGGACCGCATTGTGGTGGGTACCGACAGCACCGCGGTAGAGGCCATGATGCAGGAGCTCTACGCCCCCTATAATCGCCAGCGCGACAAGCTCATCTTTATGGATTTGCGCTCCGCTGAGCTAACTAAATATGCTGCTAACTCCTTATTGGCCACTAAAATTAGCTTTATTAATGAAATTGCCAATATCGCCGATCTGGTGGGCGCTGATATAGAGCAGGTAAGGGTGGGTATTGGTTCAGACCCCCGCATTGGCTATAGCTTTATCTACCCTGGTTGCGGTTTTGGTGGCTCCTGTTTCCCCAAAGATTTGCGGGCCATGGAGGCCACCGCCGTGAGCGCGGGTTACCTGCCAAAGCTACTTAGTGCGGTGAGCGCGGTCAATGATCAGCAAAAGTCGCTATTGTTTAAAAAGATCGACAGCTATTTTGACGGCCAGCTGGAGGGCAAAACCATTGCGCTCTGGGGCTTGGCCTTTAAGCCTGGCACAGACGATATGCGCGAGGCTCCCAGCAGAGATTTAATGGAAGCCCTTTGGCAGCGGGGCGCGAAGGTGCAGGCCTTTGACCCCCATGGTATGGAGGCGACCCAAGAAATCTATGGGGTGCGCAACGATCTGCTGCTCTGCGGCACCAAGGAGGCAGCATTGCAGGGGGCGGACATACTGGCAATATGCACTGAGTGGAAGCCGTTCTGGTCGCCAGACTTTGCTCTGATTAAAGACAGCCTAAAGCAGCCGGTAATCTTTGATGGTCGCAATCTTTATGACCCAGCGCGCCTGCAGGACCAGGGCATTCAGTACTTTGGTATGGGTCGTAGCAATCGGGTTGCGCCATCTGCCACTGCCTGTGATTAAATAATTTAACCAGGTTGACGTTGAGTCAGGGCAAAAGGCGGGAGTCAAATTCTTAGTTTGCTAGAGCGTCCCATTGGAAATAACAGATGATTCAACCAATTTTTTCAGTATAATGCGCGACTCACCAAAGTGAGTCTCAATCAACCCAGGTTAGATTGGATGAGAAGTAAATTGATATACGACCGTAGCTCAGTTGGTTAGAGCACCACCTTGACATGGTGGGGGTCGGTGGTTCGAATCCACTCGGTCGTACCAATTTACCACCCCAGCAACAACCAAATCCAACCTCGTCTATGCATACCCCTTTACCGTATAATCTACCGATTAACGATATGTTTGCAGGTGCAAAATAAAATAAAAAGAGTCCGTTGCACCTCGCCAAATCTAACAAAAATAACCCAAACCTTCAAAAATCTATGACGGCCAGAGCACTGCTATGTTTTTCCCCAACAAACACCTACTTATCCATATCCCAAAAACAGGGGGATCAAGTTTGGAGCATGCGATTGTGAGCAGGTATCTGAAGGATGTGAATGAAAGCCAGCTCGAAGACCTGGCCTATGAACACTTCAGTGTGCATGGTCATTTTGCCAATAAAATTAAGGGGAAGGGTGGTCATACCCATAGCTTTATTTCCGAATATGATCAATTTCTGAACATTGATGACTACTATAAGTTTGTAGTTTTGCGTAATCCTTTTGATCAGGTAGTAAGTCTTTACAACCAGCTTCGTAAACAGACTCCAATACCTTCGCTCGAGCACTTTATCCTTGGTGACGAAAATCTAACCATTAAGAATGTCAGTCATTATATCGATCAGTACAAATTCACTCACATAAATGGAGAATTACGAGTCGATAAAGTTTTTGTGTTTGATCGATATCATGAGTCACAAGACTTTATCGAAGAAAGGTTTAATATAACAATGGATCGGGCTAAACGGCTCTGGAAAACTGAATATACAGGTGAAAAGTTATCCATTGAGGCCAAGCGCCACTTTGAATCTATTTATCACCAATCCATCGAGCTCTATAATCGATTTCTTTGAGAAAACTTAACTGGTGACTGTTGGCAGGACTGCATGGCTTATGTAAGATTTCCAAATAAAGTTATCTACCTGAGCCTCAAAGGGGTTTAAACTGTGCCGCTGTTTACATTAATCTGCTGGGCGATCCCAACTTCTCGCATCCAAACGAAGAGTTTTAGGAGTCCCACAAAATGCTTATGTTAGTCCTCTATATAAGCCTGGCACTTGGGGTTTCATTCCTCTGCTCATTACTCGAAGCAACCCTGCTATCCCTGACACCCACCTACCTGGCAAGCTTAGACAGTAAGCGCCCAAAATTAGCCAAGCTATGGCGAAGTTTTAAAGAGGATATTGATAAGCCCCTGGCGGCTATTCTGTCCCTCAATACCATAGCCCACACAGTGGGAGCAGCAGGTGCAGGGGCCCAGGCGACCAAACTGTTTGGCGAGGTCTACTTTGGGGTAATCTCCGCTGTTCTCACCCTATTGATACTAATTTTCTCAGAGATAATTCCTAAAACCTTGGGCGCGCGATACTGGCAGCAGTTGGCTCCCGCATGCGGCCATATTTTGCGCTGGGTGCAGTGGTCGATGTACCCACTGGTAGTGGCTGCCAAGAGTTTAACTGGATGGCTGGCGCCTCAGAGCGAGGGGCCTACCTTGTCGCGAGATGATTTTCGCTCTTTGGCCACTGTGGGTCACAAGGAGGGAGTTATAGATGCCGGCGAGGCAAATGCCATAGATGCACTGCTGGCATTTCGCGGGCTGGTGGTCAAAGATGTTATGACCCCGCGTACGGTAATGGCCAGTTTGCAGAGCGATATGACCATCGCCGATGTTTTGCAGGGTTCTCCCTCCATTAAATTTTCGCGAATCCCCATATTCGAGGTTAACAGCGACAACATTGTTGGCTTTGTTCGCAAGGACGATATCTATAAACAGGCCGCGGAGGGAAAGCTTGATCTGCCGCTAGTGGATCTTAAACGTGAGCTGTTAACCGTACTGGAAACCAAACCACTCCCAGAGTTAATGCAAACCATGGTCAGCGAGCGGGTTACCATGAGCCTTATTATCAATGAGTATGGCGACCCTCTAGGCATTGCGACCATGGAAGATCTGGTGGAAACCATGCTGGGTATGGAGATTGTTGATGAGTCCGACAGTCATATTGATATGCAACAGCGTGCTCGTGAGCTGTGGCGCATGCGGGCAAGGGCGGCTGGGTTGGAACTGGATGCCGATCAAAATTTGAGCCCAGATACATCCCTGTGATCAAGCAGTAACTATCTATAGGAAGCCCTTCTCGTTTCCCCAAAATTTTAAATCCTAGCCCGGCGCTCTGCACTTAAATAAAGCGTATCAGGTTTCTACGCCCAGCCAGATAATCACAGAGCAAACGGATGAACTCTATTAAAATTCTCAGAGCATTTACCATTCTCGAGCTGCTTGTCAGCTTGACTATTTTGTGTATTTTGCTGCTTCTAGTAGCGCCATCTTTTCAGCGTACCATGACCAGAAGAGCCATTAAACCAAAGGCTTGGGAGATTCGTCGCGCGCTGGAATATACCTGATGCCTCTGTCACCATCAGCAAGTAGCCAGAGAGCCATACGGTCTGTCCGAGGCGAGCATCATACTGGTAATCGCAATGGTATCGATTAACAGCATGGAAAATAGGGCCGTTTCGCTGGGTCTCCAGCGCTGGCGATAAAACACCAGTGCCGTGACTACATTGATAATGCTGTAGAGCACAATGGTGAGAGAAAATAACTGCTGATTACTGGTTCTCAGATAATCGCTGGCTAACTGAAAATGGGTCAGTGTCAGAAACAGCACAGATAGAAGTAGCCGGTAACTGATATAGATACGCAGTAACCTAGGCTTATTGCCCTCATCAGTTTCGATATGCTGGCGATCAATACTGCCGGGCGGCACCATGCCTGAGTCTCCATCCCTGAACTAAATACTCTATTTAGAAAGGATAGACCCTGGAGACAGAGTTTGCTCGCAGCCTGCAGACTCTGGTCTAGTCGTAGACAGTGGCTATTGGCAGGCGCTTGTGCTGAGTTTTGCTATAGATGCCAATCAGACGCTCCTCAGCATCTGCATCGACCTCTTTGCCCTCGAGAAAGTCATCAATATCGTCGTAGGACATGCCCAGTACCTCTTCATCCTGCTTCTGGGGGCTCAGACATTCCAGATCGGCTGTAGGGGTTTTATTGACCAGAGAATCCGGCGCACCCATGGTGGCGGCCAAAAGGCGAACCTGGCGTTTGCTCAGGCCAAATAATGGCGCTAGGTCACAGGCACCATCGCCAAATTTGGTGTAAAAGCCAGTGATATTCTCGGCAGAGTGATCTGTGCCAAGCACCAGACCACCCAGCATGCCGGCAATCTCGTACTGGGATGCCATGCGCGCTCTAGCTTTGAGGTTGCCCTTGGCAAAATCCACAGCATCGGCATCTGGCAGCAGACCATTTTCACTCAGCGTCTCACAGACCGAGCTATTAATACCGTCCGCGCCCGGTTTAATATTAACCGTCAACCTGTGGCTGGGCTTGATAAAGTCGAGGGAAGTCTGGGCATCGGCTTCATCCTGCTGCACCCCATAGGGCAGGCGAACAGCAATAAATCTATAGGCATCTGTGTTCTGTTGTTGATTCAGGTCGTCCACTGCCAGCTGTGCCAGCCGACCACAGGTTGAGGAGTCTACCCCGCCGCTGATGCCCAATACCAAGGTCTTACAGCCAGACTGAGTCAGTTGGCTCTGGATAAAGGCAACGCGCCGCTGTATTTCGAATTGGGGGTCAATCTCGGGTAGCACCCGCATTTCTTGGATAATCGCTTGTCTGTTCATCTGCACCTGTTACCAAACTAGAATCTATCACCAAAATAAAAAGAGCAGAGAGACTAGTCCATCAGTCCAAAAGTCAATCGACTCCAAATTGATCGGCTCTGCTTTTTGCCGTCGTCACTGGTTGAACCCGCTTCGCGAGCAACTTTATTGTAAATATGACGAGAGTCAAAAGCCGGAGGCTGCACAGGGTCGATCAGACCAAAGGTGAGTTTGCCTAGCAGGGAGTTTTCTCTATCCAGCAAACGCTTGTCATAGTCAAAATTACCCATGGCATCCAGAGAAGGGTGCTCCGGATAATTGGCAACCAGTACCCTGACCGCATTGTCGGCCAGCTCTTGCATCTCTAAGATGTTATACGCCTGAGCCATCACGGCCAGACCATCGGGAACTGCCGGCGACTGCTGAAAGTTTTCCACAACATAGCGACCGCGATTGGCCGCCGCCAAATAGGCGCCGCGGGCAAAGTAGTAGTTGGCCACATGAATTTCGGCGCGGGCAAGATTATTGCGCAGATTGACCAGACGCTTGCGAGCATCGGGTGCATATTCGCTTTTAGGGAACCGCGAGAGTAACTCGGTCAATGTAGCAAAGGCTTCCCGGGCCGACCCTATGTCGCGCTTGGTGTTGTCTGTGGGAATAAAGTTATCAAAGAACCCGGATGACTGAGAAATTTCCGACAGGCCCTTCACATAGAAAGCATAGTCCACATTGGGGTGCTGAGGGTGCAGGCGGATAAAGCGGTCGGCAGAGCCTATAGCCTCTTCATGGTCTCCAGATTTAAACTGGGCATAGATCAGTTCAAGCTGACCCTGCTCGGCATATTTGCCAAAGGGAAATTGAGACTCAAGAAGCTGAAGATTGCTAATAGCAACAGACCAGTTGTTGGCATTTAGGCTACTTTGAATTTTCTCATAAAAATCTTTTTCGGTGTAACCTGCAGTGTCATCTTCAACGGTCTCCTCATCGCCCCAGCCCAACCATGAACAGCCCGAGGTGGTAGATAAACTTAAAATCAACAAAATAAAAGCGACGTTTTTCATGTAAAATTCCCAGCGAGAGACGGAGTCGGCAGCATTAGCGACCAAGCCCGGTATTTAACCACAGAGCACTATTAGTGAACCAGCCCAACAGCGAAAATAACAGCTTTGACCATATTCAGATGTCAGCCCAGGTACCTTCCCAAGATTGCGGCAGACGATTGGACCAGGTGGCGTCCGAATTGTTCTCTGAATATTCCAGAGCCAGACTACAGGCATGGATCAAAGGGGGGCAGCTAAGGGTCGACGGCCAGGTTCAGGTGCCAAAGCAAAAACTGCTGGGTGGCGAGACCCTGGAGGTCGATGTCTATCTGGAGCCCGAGGGCGACTGGCAGCCAGAGAATATTCCCCTGCAAATAGTCCATGAGGACGAGCATATTATTGTGCTCAACAAACCAGACAATTTGGTGGTGCATCCAGCGGCCGGCAATCGCAGCGGCACATTACTCAACGGGCTTCTCTATCACTGTCCTCAGCTTGAATCCGTGCCCCGCGCCGGTATTGTTCACCGGCTGGATAAAGACACCACAGGCCTGATGGTAGTGGCCAAGACATTGCAGGCCCATACAGACCTGGTAGCTCAGCTGCAGGCGAGAACTGTCAAGCGCGAGTACGAAGCTATTGTGGCGGGGGTTATGACCGGTGGTGGGGTGGTCGACCAACCCATTGGTCGCCATCAAACTCAGCGCA
>ERZ1046568.2907-NODE-2907-length-10689-cov-5.809761_pt1 | contig 10689 bp, 8 predicted proteins | sample MGYA00383092_ERZ1046568 | MGnify/ENA primary metagenome ERZ1046568 (study PRJEB29581, sample SAMEA5548362) | metagenome | biome: marine; feature: coastal; material: water | depth 1 m | study: Short-term variability in the microbial, nano- and picoplankton... | reverse complement strand
GTACATAGTGACTTCGTAGGATTGGCCCAAACAGGAACAGGAAAAACCGCAGCGTTTGGCCTCCCATTGATTAACAACATCGACGAAGATTCCAATATCCCGCAAGGCTTGGTTATCTGCCCCACTCGTGAACTTTGCTTGCAAATTTCAAGAGACATTGAATCATTTTCCAAATTCACCAAATTGCGCACCGTAGCAGTTTATGGTGGAACAGATATTCGGAAACAAATCACGGACATCAAACGCGGAGCACAAATTATTGTGGCTACTCCAGGACGTTTAATGGACTTAGTAAAAAGAAAAGCAATTCGTTTGCAAGAAATCGAATACGTCGTGCTCGATGAAGCAGATGAAATGTTAAACATGGGCTTCAAAGAAGATATCGATCTTATTTTGAGCCAAACACCAGAAACGAAAAATGTTTGGTTGTTCTCTGCTACAATGCCAAAGGAAGTTGCCAAAATTTCTCAAAGCTATCAAACAAATCCATTAGAGGTTTCTATTGGACACAAGAACCAAACTAACGAAAACATCGATCACGTCTATTATAGTGTGATGGAAAGAGATCGTTATGGAGCAGTCAAAAGATTGATTGATTCCAATCCAAATATTTACGGTTTAATTTTTTGTAGAACAAGACATGAAACAGCTTCCGTCGCTGAGAAATTGAGTCGCGAAGGTTACAATGCTGAGCCGCTACACGGAGATTTATCGCAAGCACAACGTGATCGTGTAATGGATCGTTTCCGTAACAAAGACTTACAATTATTAGTAGCAACAGATGTTGCCGCTCGTGGTTTAGATATCGATGATATTACACACGTAATCAACTATAACCTTCCTGATGACATGGAAAACTATACGCACCGAAGTGGTCGTACAGCCCGTGCTGGTAAGAAAGGTGAATCTTTGGTTTTAATCAACACACGTGAAAACGGTAAGATTAGAGCTATCGAAAAACAAATGCGAATGGAGTTCACAAAAGGAACCATTCCAAGCCCAGAAGATATTTGTGCCGTTCAATTGACAAAATTGATGAGCAAAATCATCGCTACGGAAGTAAATGAAAAAGAAATCGAAGCGTTTTTACCGCAGATTTATAGTTCATTCGAAGACATTTCGAAAGAAGATTTAATTAAAAAATTCGTATCCGCTGAATTCAATCGTTTCCTTGATTATTACCGTAAAGCAGGTGACTTAAATGCATCTTCACGCAATAAAGAAGGTAAAGATTTGACCTTCGGTAGAGATCGTGGTGACAGGGGTGATAGAAAACCGCGTAGTTCAAGAGATCGTCGAGAAGTGGGTAAAACTCGTTTCTTCGTTAGTCTTGGTAAACGTGATGGATTAAATCCTGGTGGTTTATTGAGAACTATTTGCGATTCTACTGGATTAGATAGCTCAAGCATAGGACGAATTGATATTACACAATCGTTCTCTTTCTTTGAGGCAGATGACGCAAACGTTAAAGCTATTCTTGAAAAAACCAACGGTGCTGATTTCGAAGGTTCACAAATGAATGTTGAAGTTACCAAGTCTGGTGGCGGAGGCGGCGGTGAAAGAGGTGGACGATCTAATGGTGGACGCTCAGGCGGTGGAAGCAGGGCACGAAGAGGAACATTTGGCGGTGACCGTGACCGAAGAGGTGGCGATGATCGTCGTTCTGGAGGCGGATTCAAAGGAAGATCTAACGATGGTGACGACCGAAGAGGTGGTTTCAAAGGAAGATCTGAAGGAGATAGCGACCGCAGAAGTAGCGGTGGCGGATTCAAAGGACGTTCATCTGAAGGAGGAAGCGATCGCAGAAGCGAAGGTGGATTCAAAGGAAAATCTGAAGGTGGTTCTGGAGAAAAAAGAGGATTTGGTGCTCGTCGCGAAGGTGGTGCAGGTTCTAGAAGAAGAAGAGATTAAAAACAGTTTAGCATAATATTTAATGGAAATTAGAAACATTGCAATTATTGCACACGTCGATCACGGAAAAACGACATTAGTTGACCGTATGATTGAAGCAGGAAGCTTGGATAACGAAAGAGAACGTCCAACTGGTGATTTGATTATGGACAACAACGATTTGGAGCGTGAACGGCGTATCACGATCGTTTCCAAAAACGTATCCGTTGTTTATAAAGACACAAAAATCAATATCATCGACACACCTGGTCACGCCGATTTTGGTGGTGAGGTGGAACGTGTATTGAACATGGCAGATGGAGTTTGTTTGTTGGTAGATGCCTTTGAAGGACCAATGCCTCAAACTCGTTTCGTATTAGGAAAAGCTTTGGCACTAGGATTGAAACCTTTATTGGTCATCAACAAAGTGGACAAAGAAAACTGTACACCAGAAGAAGTACATGAGAAGGTATTCGATTTGATGTTTGAATTGGATGCCAATGACGAACAATTGGATTTTGCAACAATCTACGGCTCAGCGAAAAACGGTTGGATGTCAACAGATTGGACAACGCCAACAGACACCATTACTCCTCTTTTGGATGAGATTTTGAACTATTTCCCACCGAAACCAATTCCAGAAGGAAATACACAAATGTTGATTACCTCTCTTGATTTCTCAACCTATGTTGGACGTATCGCTATCGGTCGTTTGAACCGTGGTGAATTGAAAGAAAACATGACGATTATAGTTGGAAAACGTAACGGAACGCAAGAAAAACACCGTATCAAAGAATTGTACGTGTTCGAAGGAATTGAGCGAATTAAGGTTTCTGAAGTTCAAGCTGGTGATATTTGTGCCGTAACTGGTATCGAAGGATTTGAAATTGGTGACGTTCTATGTGATGCAGAGAATCCTGAGCCGATGCCGTCAATCAGTATTGATGAACCAACAATGAACATGTTATTCTCTATCAACGACAGCCCTTTCTTTGGAAAAGAAGGTAAGAAGGTAACTTCTCGCCACATTTCTGAACGATTGGAGAAAGAGTTGGAGAAAAACTTAGCGATGCGTGTTACTGCTACAGACAAAGCCGACAAATGGTTGGTTGCTGGACGTGGTGTATTGCACTTGTCCGTTTTGATCGAAACAATGCGTCGTGAAGGATATGAACTACAAGTAGGTCAACCTCAAGTAATTATCAAAGAAATTGACGGTGTTAAATGTGAGCCAATTGAAGAATTGACGATCGATTTACCAGAAATCAATTCAGGAACAGCTGTTGAAGCGGTAACGAAGAGAAAAGGTGAAATGACCAATATGGAGCCGAAAGGAAATCGTATGGTTATCCAATTCCACGTTCCATCAAGAGGGATCATCGGATTGCGAAATTATTTATTGACACAAACGGCTGGTGAAGCAATTATGACACACCGTTTCTTGGAGTACCAACCGTACAAAGGTGAAATTCCAGGACGTCAAAATGGATCATTGATTTCAATGGAACTTGGTAAGTCTATTCCTTTCTCTTTGAATAACCTTCAAGAGCGTGGAACATTCTTTATCGGACCAAATGAAGAGATTTACGAAGGACAAGTAATTGGAGAAAATTCTCGTGCTGGTGATTTGAACGTCAATGTTACGAAAATGAAGAAAATGTCAAATATGCGTTCTTCGGGTGCAGATGATAAAGTTCGTTTGGCTCCACCTAAATTGTTCTCTTTGGAAGAATGTTTGGAATATATTCAAGGTGATGAGTACGTAGAAGTAACGCCATCAAACTTGAGAATCCGTAAAATTCTTTTGAAAGAAGCTGATCGTAAAAGATCAAACAAATAACTTATTCATACTAAAATGTGCTCTCTTCATGCTGATCTGGGCACATTTTACGTTTTATATTCAATCGCCTGTTGATAATCTTTCATGAACTTGTCGTGATGCAAGGTCAGAAATTGATTACCTTCAATTGCAAAGTAAACGTGTATGTTTGACAATGAAGATGAAAATTTTGAAAGGGACATTTCTAAGGACCTAGAGAAATTCGAAAAATACCTCAAAGGCGGCAACATGCAATATCTTGATGTTGACCGACTTGAAGCCATAGTAGACCATTATTTAATCAGTGGTCAGTACAACAAAGCCTTGTTCTGTACAGAATACGCGCTCTCTTTATTTTCCTTCGAACCCATTTTTAAATTAAGAATGGCCCAAGCTCTTTCAGCTACAGGGAAATTAAAAGATGCATTGAATGTGCTTTCTGATATTGAGCAAATCATAGGTGAGGAAACCGAATGGTTATTGACCAAAGCGTCCATTTTCTCGCAATTAAAAGATAGCAAAAGAGCCATTAAATTCTTTGAAGCTTCTTTGATTAAGGCAGAAGACGAAGACAAGGATGAAATTTTCTTGGACTTGGCAATGGAGCATGAAAATGCCAATGATTATAAAAAAGCCATCGACGTTCTGAAAAGAGCGATGAAGCATAATCCAACAAATGAAGGAGCAATTTATGAATTGGCGTATTGTTATGATCAATTGAATGAGCATGAAAGTGCCATTAAAAGTTACACCGATTTCATAGACGAAAACCCCTATTCATATACTTCTTGGTACAATTTAGGAAACGTATATTCGAAAGTTGAAAATTTCGAACAAGCCATTTGGGCATATGATTACTGTTTGATCATTAACTCCGATTTTGGCCCTGCTCATTTCAACTTGGGGAATGCATATTTGTCAATGGAAAAATATAAACTAGCTGTCGAAAGCTTTGAGGAGTGCATGCGCTTGGATGGTGACGACCCAGTAGCATTATGTTATATCGGCGAAGCTTACGAGCAATTGGAACAACTTCCTCTTGCCAAATTGCATTACCAACGTTCGATGGAGTTGGCCCCTATGCTGCCAGATGCCTGGTTGGGAATGGGAATAGTGCAAGATTTAGAAGGAAATACATTCGAATCTTTGCCCTTCATTTTAAAAGCAATTGAATTGGATCCAGACAATGCAAGCATGTATCATGTTCTTGCAGGAGCCTATGAAAAATTAGAAGAGTACGTTCTTGCTGAAGAGAACTATAAAAAAGCACTTTTCATTGATGGGACAGATGAAGAAACACTGACCAATTGTATGGACATGATTCTTGAAACGAAACCAGAGGAAGCATTGGCTTTTATGAACGATTTCAAAAAAAATTACGGCGAGAATCGCTATTTTACAATTATATTAGTCAACGTATTGTGGAAATTAGGAAAGAAGACTGAATCCGTTTATGCTTTTCGATCTTATTTTCTGGAAGATTCCAATACAGCGAAAGAAATTTTTGAAATCAACGAAGAATTAAAAACAATTAACGCATTTACAGACTTATTTGATGAATAACGATCACACAAATTTTGAATTACCTTTCATGCCCAAGCGAGAATCCAAACCTCGTAACTCGGGAATTACAATGATGATGGACAAAGGCTTGAGCCTTCGTGAAACAGAAAACTTTATTGAAGCAAATGGACATTTGACAGATGTAATAAAATTTGGTTTTGGAACCTCGATGGTAACCAAGAACTTGGAGGAAAAAATAAAATTATACAAAGAGGCAAATATTCGTCCTTACTTCGGTGGAACTTTATTTGAAATTTTCTATGCGCGAGGAATGTATGACGAATACATCCGTTTCATTGATAAATACAAATTGGATTTAGCCGAAATTTCCGATGGTTCTATCATTATTAATCATGATGAAAAATGTGAGTTGATACATAAAATGTCAAAAGACAGAACTGTACTTTCTGAAGTGGGCTCAAAAGATTCAGGAATTATCATTTCACCAGCCAAATGGATCAAAATGATGAGCACTGAATTGGAAGCTGGTTCTTGGAAGGTAATTGCAGAGGGACGTGAATCTGGTACTGTAGGAATTTTTAGACCTAACGGAACGGCACACACCTTCTTGATAAACAAAATCATCGCCAAGGTTAATCCCAACGATATCATGTGGGAAGCACCCATTAAAAACCAACAAGTTTGGTTCATCAAGCTATTTGGAGCGAACGTTAATCTTGGAAACATTGCGCCAAACGAAATGATTCCTTTGGAATGTTTACGTCTTGGATTGCGTGGCGATACATTCTTCGAAAGTCTTCCGGCTGATTATGCAGAACGTCTAAAACAAGTCGTTGACGAAGAAGAAGTTGAAGAGACAGAAGATTAGTGGTCTCTAAAATCGGTAAAATCTCTGGGCACTCCGGTGCTATTTACGATCTTGAAAAAAGAAACAACAAAGTATTTTCTGCCAGTGCAGATGGATATGTTGTACAGTGGGATTTAACCTCATTTGAACAAGATGGATTTGCAGTAAAATGCTCCACTCCACCCTATTCTGTGGTTTCTGCCAATAATCATTTGTGGTTTGGCTTGTCATCTGGCGATCTTCACATAGTGGATTTTTCTACAAAAAAAGAAGTTAAGTTCTACCAGCAACATCGAAGCGCACTATTTTCCTTGGTGGAAGTGCCCACTACAAACTTCATTGTAGCGGGTGATGCAGAAGGAAACTTGTCCATTTGGAATTCAAAAAATTTAGATTTGGTTCTCTTTCTTCCCCTAAACTGTGGAAAAATACGAAAAATAAATGCCAAATCGGATGGGAAATTGATTGTCGTACACGGACAGGATGAAAAAATCAGAATCTTTGAGACGCAGTATTTTAATGAAATCGGCACTTTACCGGGACACGAAAACGGATCTTGTTGTTCCGTTTTTTCGGCCTTAGACGAAAATAAATTGATTTCTGGTGGAAAGGATGGATTACTAAAAATTTGGGATTGGCAAGCCGAGAAATTACTGGAGTCTATTCCGGCGCACAACTTCGCCATATACGACCTACTGCTAATCAATGAAGGAAAAACAATTGTTTCGGCCAGTCGAGATAAATCGATAAAAATATGGGACGACCTCACCTATTCCTTCAAACAAAAATTGGAGAATAAAACGGGCGGACACAAACATTCTGTCAATTCGCTTTGTTTAGTAAATGAAAATCAATTCCTTAGCACTTCGGATGATCGAAAAATTATAAAATGGCAAATCGATTAGTTTTGGTTCGATTTCTGTAAGTAATACTTTGAAAAATCGTCTAATTAAAAAATACAACATGCGACTTTTATTATCTCTTTTATTTTTATTCACCATTCTCTTTGCCGCTTGCGGTCAAAATCCGGAAGGATTTGAAAAAATGGCAATAAATATGGCAGGTAAAAAAGCACCAATCATTTCCATGACCGAGGTACAAGCCCTTCAAAAAAAGAAAGAAAAAATCATCTTTTTGGACAGTCGGGAATTAAAGGAATACCAAGTTAGCCATATTTATAGCGCTATTTGGGTAGGTTACGACAATATTGATTGGACTAAAATCAACAAACAGGACAAGAAAGCGACGATAGTGATATATTGTTCAGTTGGTTATCGCAGCGGAAAACTCACAGAACAATTGAAGAAAAAGGGATTTAAAAATGTGAAGAACTTGTATGGAGGTCTATTCAATTGGGCGAATAACGGCGGTGGTATTGTCAACACTAAGGGCGTCGACACCAAAGAAATTCACGGATACAATAAAACGTGGAGTAAATGGGTAAACACCGACAAATGTGAAGTGATACTTTAGTGGCTATAAATAGCCCATTAGCTTATACATCACAAATCCAGCCCACTCTTTCGTTATATTCTCCCACGCTTCAAGAGCGCCAATATTGGGAAGAAGATACTGTTCAAAGAAATATCCCCTTGTCGGGCCGGTGTCCAAATTCGTCGAAAATGGAGTGCAAATAATTCCTTGTTCTTTAAAGCAAGCCATTGATCTGCGCATGTGGGTAGAACTAGTAACCAAAAGTATTTTTTTCCAATTCTTATGCTTAGTCTTAATTATTTTTGCCGATTCAAGAGCGTTCTGATAGGTATTCTGTGATTTTGATTCCATGATCACATCTTCAGTCGGAATTCCATTCCTTTCTAAAACCATGGCGAGTTGTTGCGCCTCATGTAATCCTTTGTCGGTTAAATGACCTGAATCTCCCGAAATCATAATTTTCTTCACCTTTCCAGATCGATACAAATCCATTGCTTGCCAGATACGGTCACCATTCCGATTTAACTCAAGGCGGTTTAGGTCGTTATTATAACTGGCCATACCAGTCAAAACTAAAGCACAGTCATACGTGCCGAGTGTTTCAATTTTCTTTCCTTGCACTTCCCACAATCGAGAAAACTCTAATTGAATCACTGAATTAGAAAAGAAGAAAAGAAATATCAATGAAAGTCCTAATGCTTTTTTAGCGTATTTCCACTTTTTAAAAAAGTAACCAGTCACAAAAAGAACAAGAATCCAAATGAAGGGTTTTGTTAGAAAAAGAAGAATTTTTGACAAAATGAAAAACATGTTATTTTCTTGAGTTGTCTTTAAAAGTGATGTATCTTGCATCCTTTTTCAAAAAAAAGCACACTTACAAGCAAAAATAACAAAAAAGTGATAGATAAAATAGAAAGCATGTTGGGAATATAAAGTACCGATATTTAAAGATGGTTGGTTAAAAGTGGTGGTGTAATATTAGTAGCCATTGCCATATTAGTAATTGAGTTTTGGTTAACGAAAAGACTTTCGAAACTCATTCATAAAGGATTGAAGAAAAGTAATATGGATTCAGGTCTATCAAGCTTTTTATAAATTGTTGCTACCACAACATTGAAAATGTTGGTTGCACTATTGGCAGCTAGCCAAATGGGTATTGAAATAACTTCTTTCATTGCACTTTTGGGTGCGGCGGGATTAGCCATTGGAATGGCATTTTCAGGTGCATTGGGAAATAATGCAGATGAAGTCATGATTCTGTTTTTCATACCATTTAAAGTGGAAGGTTTTATAGATGCACAAGGTGAAAAAGGAATTGTTAAAGAAATGCACATTTTCAATACCGTTGTTTTAACGGCAGATAACCGAGCTATGTTATTACCGAACGGACCCTTGGCCAATGGAAACATTGTAAACTATACAAGAGAATATATTAGAAGAGTTGATTTGGTTTTCGGGTTTAACTATGGTGGTAATTACGACAAGGTAAGAGGCGTGATTCGCACCATTCTTATCAATGATTCACGCCTTCTAGAAGAACCTGCATCGTTTATTGCATTATGTAGTTTAGAAGACTCCAGTGTGAATGTTACTGTTCGACCATGGTGTAAAACATCAGACTATTGGGGTATTCATTACGACATGCAAGAAAATATTTACAAAGAATTTGCGAAAAATAATATTGGTATTCCTTTCCCTCAAATGGATGTTCATTTGAAAAAGGAAGCATAAGAATTTATTACATATGAATGAGAAGAAGTGTATCTTTAGACTCATTCTTTTTTGGCTTAGATTTTGTAGTTGAAACATTTATAGCAAATAAAATAAATAATAAGTAAAACAAGCAATTATGAAATTAACAATACTATTAATTATTACCCTGATACTTGGATCTTGTTCCACCTATAAAACCGTTGGAATAAAAGTAGAACACCCAGCAGTTATAGAACTTCGGCCGGAGGTAAAACGAGTAACTTTGGTCAATAGAACGATTCCGGAAAAAGGAGCTACAACGGTTGGAAGTGTGCTAGAGGGCATAATTTCTGGTGAATCCATCATGGCAGATAGATTGGGAGCTAAAGCTGCTTTAAATGGTATTCAGCTTGCATTAACACAAGGAGATCGCTTACTGCCCGTTGGCGCAATCGTTGACATGAAAACAAATACAATAATAAATACACCACCAGCTTTAACTTGGTCCGTAATCGATTCTTTGTGCATGGCAAATGGCAGCGACATGATTGTGGCCTGTGAATTCTTCGATTCAGATGAAGCCGGAACTATAGGTGGTGCTAATATACCGAACACACCGAACCAAGGTTCTGCAACAGTTCGAGCCTATTATAGAGTATATGATAATATCAATAAAGTTATCGTCGATGAACAAATGATGGGTTACCGAGCTGGTGGCGGTGGTGGCACATTGGTATTACAAGGAGCCAACAACGTTGAAAAAAGAGCATATGGAACCGGTTACGAATACGGCAGAATGCTAGTCCCTTACACTAACTTCGAAAAACGAGATATTTATCATAGTGGTTCCAAAAATTTAAGAGTAGCTTCAAAATTGGCCAGAACAAACAATTGGACTACAGCTGAAAACATATGGCGTACGGGTGAAACTGGAAAAAGAAGAGAAGCTTTTCGCAGCGCATACAACTTGGCTGTAGCAAATGAAATGTCCGGAAACTTACAACAAGCCATTCAATACGCCGAAAAAACATTTAACATGAGGCCTAAGAGTAGAACTGCACAATACATGCGTGTTTTGACGATTCGAATGGACGAGCAACCGAGATTGGAAAGACAGAAAGCGGGGTTGTAGAATTAGTTATCTTTTTCAATAATTCGAATCCTTCTTTGAAAAGCAATAGTCTTAGGTACTCCTGATTTATTTTTTTGCAGTCAAACGAACTGTTCAAAGGAAACGAGCAACCCTTCACTCAAAATGACGTTTATAATACAGGAAATCATTCCTTTTTAGGTAAATTGTAGAATTAAAATTAATCATATTATGAAAAGCTTATTCTTTTTAAGCATTTTGACACTTTTGTTCACTGCCTCTGCTTTTGCGCAATTGCAAGAAGATGTGGACTACAACCCTTCCGTTCAACCAGAGTTTTTTGGCGGACAAGAAGCGATGCACGCGTATTTGAAAGAGAACCTAAATTATCCT
>ERZ1046568.2900-NODE-2900-length-10706-cov-7.807154_pt1 | contig 10706 bp, 10 predicted proteins | sample MGYA00383092_ERZ1046568 | MGnify/ENA primary metagenome ERZ1046568 (study PRJEB29581, sample SAMEA5548362) | metagenome | biome: marine; feature: coastal; material: water | depth 1 m | study: Short-term variability in the microbial, nano- and picoplankton... | reverse complement strand
CCCATCTTCTGCAGTATTTGGTTTTCAAGACCCCAATGTCGAAAAAATGGTCAATATGTTGCTTGAGTCAACTGAAGAAAGAAAAGTGGTATCATTTTCTAATGAAAGGACTAGCGTTCGATATAAGCAGGTGGATGCCGTTGTTCGCTCCAATCGCGAAGACCTGTTGAAAGCAGTTAAAGCAAATAGGGTGCAAGTAGACGAATTAATAGACTCTTTAAAACAGTCTATTATTAAAGAAGAGCAAAAGGTATTAAAGATCCCAAAAGAGCAAAGGGAGTACTTTAAAATCTCTCGTGAAAATAAATTGCTAACAGATTTATATACTTTTTTATTGAATAAACGGTCTGAAGCTAGTATCGCTAAAGCATCGAATGTAGCGAAAGCTCAAATCTTGGATTATGCTGACGAGTATAGGGTCAGTTATGTAGGGCCTCAATTGGCTAAGCTTTATGGCACCGGCATTTTTACTGGCTTGTTTATTCCGCTATCTATAATTATCCTTCTTTATTACTTAAATACTAAAATTGTAAATTATACTGATCTTGAGAAATTAACGAGTATACCATTTTTAGGTTCCATTATGCTTAAGAAGGATTTAGAAAACAATATAATTGTTGCTGACTCTCTAAAGTCAGTCATGGCGGAATCCTTTCGAAGTATTCGAACCAAATTAAACTTCATGATTGTGGGTGAAAGTTGCACAAAAGTTCTGGTGACTTCATCGGTTAGTGGCGAGGGCAAAACATTTACATCCATAAATTTAGCAGCCATATACGCAGCAACTGGGAAAAAAACTATTTTGGTAGGGGCAGATTTGCGAAAGCCTAAAATTTACCAAGATTTTGGATTAAAAAATGATATTGGCCTTAGTTCGTGCTTAATAAATGCCAATACGCTGGATGAAGCGATTCAACAAACAAAACTTGAAAACCTTGATTTGCTTGCTTCTGGTCCAATTCCACCAAATCCTGCAGAATTAATTGAAAGCAGTGTTATGGATCGCTTATTTGAAAATCTTGAAAAGAAGTACGACGTAATAATAATAGATTCCCCGCCATTAGGTTTAGTCACTGATGCACTTTTATTAAAAAAATATGCAGATGCATCGTTGTACATCGTTCGTCATAATTATACTGAAAAAGGATATTTGGAAAGTATCAATCAACTTTACCTTGATAAGTCGTTTTCAAATATTGGAATTGTCGTAAATGCGGTAGAGCAAAAATCAGGAATGGGCTTCGGTAAAGAATATGGATACGGATACGGATATGGATACGGATACGGATATGGATACGGCTACGGTTACGGATACTACAGTGAGGATAAGAGGTAGTTTGTATTATGAGTGATTTAAAGAAAAGAGCTAGTAAAGCTCTTGTTTGGAGTTTGTTAGGGAGTTATGGTGGGCAATTTTTCTCTTTCTTAATCTCTATTCTTCTCGCTAGATTACTGACTCCGGAAGATTTTGGTTTGGTAGGTATGTCAATGGTTTTTATTGGGATGCTTAATATTTTTAGGGGAATGGGTTTCTCAGATGCTTTAGTTCAAAATGAGAGCAATACTTCACTTACGTATTCCTCTGTTTTTTTTTTAAATATTTCTGCAGGTTTAATTTTAACTTTTGCATTGTTCTTTTCTGCACCTTTCATTGGTGCTTTTTACAAAAACCCTATTATTACTGACTTAGTTCGCTTACTTTCTGTTTCGTTTTTTGTAAACAGCTTTAATATTGTTCATGAAACCATTTTAAGTAAAAAACTTGACTTTAAAAGACTAACCTCTAGGAATTTAATTTCTCAACTTATTGCAGGTATTGTTGCAGTGGTTTTTGCTTATTTTGACTACGGTTTATATGCTTTAGTTATACAACAAATAGTTGCTGTATTCCTTAGTACCCTTATGATTTGGAAGATAACAGACTGGTATCCGAAATGGGAGTTTTCTTGGAATGAAATTAAAAATCTCGGTAACTTTTCTAAGTACGTTTTCGCTGCCTCTTCTGTAAATAAGATTCTAGAGCAATTGGATACGCTTATCATAGGGAAGTTATTTTCTCCAAGTACCTTAGGTTTTTTTACACGGGCAAATAGCTTGAATAAGCTAATAATTCAAAATTCTTCAGGTAGTATAACTGCAGTTTTTTTTCCGACCCTAGTCCAAGTTCAAAATGATCCAGAACGATTTGAAAAAATCTACTTGCGAGTGATAAATATAGTAGCAAGTGTGGCAGTTTTCTTAACTTCTGTTTTTTATTTATTAGGCGAGGAGTTGATCATCGGTTTATTTGGGGCAAAATGGCAATCATCTATTCCTATTTTCCATATACTTATTTTAAAGGGCTTTACATTTCCAATTAGTGCAATGATTGTAAACGCTTTTATGGCGAAAGGTAAAAGTAAAGCAAATTTTCATTTTGGGAATATAAGAAAGCTACTGCAGGTGGTTCCATTGTTTATAGCCTATTATTGGGGCTTTTATCCTTTCTTATATGCCCACATCGTCGTGGCATTTGCAACATGGATTCTTAACAATCTATTCGCACACGTCTCATTAAATATTCCAATTAAGAAACAAACGCTTGCAGTTCTGCCTCATCTGTTTTTTTCATTTATTATTGTTCTTGGTATTGTTATTCTGCTACCGAATGGTTTTAGCTATTTTTGGGCTGTAGTTAAAGTTATTGCTTACGCTGTGCTGTTTGCAATTTATGTAAAGTCAACGAACGCTCCAATTTTAAAGGAAGGCGTTCAGTTGATAATGCAATTAAAAAAACGTTTTGATGGGAATGAAAATAAATAAGATTAAAAAAGCACCAAAAGTTCTAAATGCAATGTTAGGACCTAAAATATTTTGTCTTTCATTGCAACGCACAGGTACAACCTCCGTTGGTCAGTTTTTTAAGGATCATGGCTTTCGAGTAGCAACATGGGTTGTATCTAGGAACAATGATTTTACCACAAAATGGTTTAAGGGAGACTATGAGTCAATATTTAATAGTCGGGCTTTTAAAATAAATCAGGTTTTCGAAGATGATCCATGGTGGTGTAGTGATTTTTACAAGGTTCTATTTCATCGTTTTCCAAAATCAAAGTTTGTGATGTTAGAGAGAAATCCTGACAAATGGTTTGATTCCATGGTGAAGCACTCGAGGGGTAAGTCATTGGGAAATACCCACCTTCATGCAACAATCTATCAAAGATTATATGAACTTAATAAGTCAGAATTCGAAAATGTAAATCGATACACTTCAAAAATTGATAACCTTTTAACATTGGAAGAGAAGCACAGAGAACATTACGTTCAATTTTATAAGAATAGGAATAATGAAGTAAAAGATTACTTCGACTTTTTTGGAAATAATCGGCTAGTCACAATAAACTTAGAAGATCCTAAAAAGTGGCAAGTAATTGGTTCTTTTTTTGACGTTGATGTAGATTCAAGCTACGAAGCACACTCAAATAACAGTATTGTATGATACCTGTAACAAAACCCTATTTACCTTCGAAACAAAAATACATCCAGTATGTTAACGGAATTTTTGAAAGAGGGTGGTTAACCAATAATGGTCCGTTGCTTCTAGAGTTTGAAGAAAAGTTAAAAGCTTTTTTACATATAAAGGACTTACTTCTTGTTGGTAACGGTACAGTCGCGCTGCAGCTGGCAATTAAAGCCTTGGATTTAAAAGGAGAAATTATTACCACTCCCTTTTCCTACGTGGCAACCACTTCAAGTATCGTTTGGGAGGGGTGTACACCAGTTTTTGCGGATATTGATCAGGCTACTTTAAATATTGATCCAAAAAAGATCGAAGAAGCCGTTACAGAAAAGACTTCAGCAATTTTAGCAACTCATTGTTTTGGAAATGCATGTGACATAGATGCAATAGAGAAAATCGCAAAAAAACACAATTTAAAGGTAATTTACGATGCAGCTCATTGCTTCGGAACTTCGTACAAAGGTCAAAGCATTTTTGAATTTGGTGATATCAGCACCTGCAGTTTACACGCTACAAAATTAATGCATTCGGTAGAAGGGGGATTAGTTTTTGCGAATGATAAAAGCTTGTTGGAGCGGATGAGCTACATGCGTAATTTTGGACACGATGGTCCAGATAAATACAACGGAGTTGGCATCAATGCTAAAAACTCTGAGGTTCATGCTGCGATGGGACTGTCTGTTTTAGAGGATATTGACCAAATTCTAAGAAAACGAAAGGAGCAATCTATGTTGTACGATGTGATATTAAAAGAGATGAAGGTTACAAAACAAAAAATTCAAAAAGAATGTACCTTCAATCATGCATACTACCCTGTACTGTTTGAAAATGAAGAGACAGCTTTAAAAGCGAAAAAAGTGTTAGAAATGAATAACATCTTTCCAAGACGGTACTTTTACCCTACATTGAGCACTCTCGATTATATTACTTCAGGTGCAACTCCGATTTCAGATGATTCTGCTTGTCGAATTTTATGTTTACCAATGTACCACGAATTGGCAGCAAGTGAACAAATAGATATCTCGAATATTTTAAAAAAGACCGTTGATTCATGAGTCAAAATAGAACTGCGATAATGCAGCCGTATTTTTTCCCTTACTTAGGTTATTTTCAGTTAATAAATGCAGTTGATTGCTTTGTTTTTTATGAGGATGTTCATTTTATGAAGAAAGGATGGATTCATAGAAACAGAACTTTAGTTAATAAGGTTGATAAATTATTTACAGTACCTCTAAAAAAAGCTTCTCAGAATAAACTGATTTATGAAATCGATTTAGCGATAGATGATAGTTGGAGAAATTCTTTTTTTAAAAATCTAGAGTTTAACTATAAATCTGCACCCTATTATCAGGAGACAATTGAAATTATTTATAAAGTATTAGACAACCCAACAGTAAATATTGCTGAATTGGCAAGTTCAAGTATAATTGAAGTAACAAAATACTTAGATTTACGTAAAAAGTTCTTTTTCAGTTCGAAAGATTTTGATAGCAGTAGAGGCATCAAAAGAGATGATCGGTTGATACAAATAACAAAAGAATTGTCTGCTAAAACTTATATTAATCCATCTAATGGAAGAGCTCTTTATGATAAAGATTATTTTTGGCAGCAAGATGTTGAACTGTTATTTATAGAAAATCAATTAACTGAATATAATCAAGGTACTAAGGAATTTATATCTGGTTTGTCTATCATCGATGTCTTAATGTTTAACAGCGTTGATAGTATTAAAGAAATGTTAAAGGAATTTAAGCTTATATGAGAAATTTATTGGATAGTTATTTAAATGCCTATAATGGTGATATTACTTTTGATTTTGACAATAATATCCTGTTGAATTGGTACCCAAAACGAATAGTGGAACTGAATCCTAATAGGGGTTTGAGTCTCCTAGAGTTGGGCCTTGGTCATGGCTACAGCACAAATATATTTTCAGATTTTTATAAAAACCATACAGTTCTTGATGGCTCTCCCGCTGTAATTGAACTTTTTAAGTCAAAGTACCCAAATTCACCTGTTAAGATTATTGAGACATTTTTTGAAGAGTTTGAAATAAATCAAAAATATGATATGATTGTAATGGGTTTTATTTTAGAACACGTGAAGAATCCAGTGGAGATTCTTAGACACTTTAAGCAGTTTTTAAAGCCAAATGGTGTTATCTATGCTGCAGTTCCAAATGCTGCAGTAATGAATAGAAGATTAGGTATCATTGCAGGGTATCTAAATTCAATAAATGATTTATCTGAGAATGACCATTTACTTGGGCATTTACGATATTATACCTTGAAGTCATTTAGAGAAGATATCGATGAAGCTGGCTATGAACTTCATGAGATGGAGGGAATATATCTAAAGCCTTTAGCTTCCTTTCAAATGCAATCATTAGAATTGAGTGATGAAATGATTCGAGCTTTATGTGTGTTGGGTATAGAGTACCCTGAATTAAGTTGTGGTCTAATGGCTAAATTTAGCTGAGAATGAAAGTCTTAATTACTGGTGGGAATTCAAGTGTAGGGATAAGTTTAAAAAAGTTCTTAATTCATACTCATGAAGTTTATACTTCAGGTAGAAAAGATTGTGACTTGATTTGGGATTGGAATGCCGATATTGAAGAATGGCTATTTCCTGAAGGAATAGATGCAGTTATTCATACTGCAGCTTCTTTTGGAGGTGATGATTTTTTAAAATCTAAAGAGGCAATTGAATTTAACACTACTAGTATTTTAAAGTTAGCAGAGCTTTCGAAAAGGAAAAAGGTAAGACACCTAATTCACATTTCAAGCATATTTTCACTTTTAAGACCTGAATCTCCTTTCTATAACTTTTACTCTCTATCAAAGAGTTACTCTGAAAGAATTTTGAAACTATACTTACAAAATTCAAAAGTTAATTATACAATCCTGAGACCATCACAATTATACGGAGTTGGAGAAGGCTTTAAGAAGAATCAGCCATTTTTTTATTTTGTAATTGATCAGGCAAAGAATGGAAATCAATTGAACTTTTATGGTTCGAAAAGCCCGAAAAGAAATTATCTTTTTGTAGATGATCTTAGTAAGATAATTCTACTGGTTTTAAACAAACAGATTAGTGGAATCTATAACTGCACTCATCCTATTGATGTTTCTTATGAGGAAATAGCAAAGATTGTATACAAGAAATCTCAGAAAGAGCCTGCTTTTAAATATGATGTTGAAAAAGCTAATTTAGAAGATAATATTTTTAAGTATGATGATACTTTATATAGAAAGATAGATTATTTTCCTGACACATCATTAGAAAAGGGATTAGCTCATATTTTAGGTATTAAAGGTTAAATTGATGAATGTACTCGTTTCAGGAGCAAGTGGTATAGTTGGTTATGGGGTTCTAAAGTCATTAAAGAAAGCTTGTTACAATAAGATTGCTTCTTCGATTTATAAGGAATCGGCTGCAAACGAATTTGGAAACACTTTTGAGTTAGCGATTAAAACCAGTTCAGCTGATTATGAAAAATGGCTGCGGTCGATTTTAATTAAACATAAAATACAAGTTGCATTTCCGGGGATAGATGATGATATGTATTGGTGGGATAAAAATAAAAGTATTTTCGAAGAGCTTGGAGTAAAATGTGTTTTAAATAATTCTAGATTAATAGACTTATGTAAAGACAAATGGTTGTTTTATAACGAATTAATGGGCAATGATTGTGAAAGCTTACTTATTCCTACATCTTTAAGTTCAGAAGATCTTTTTGAGTCCTATGGTTTTCCATTGTTGGTAAAACCAAGGAGGGGATTTGGCTCGATAGGAGTTAAGAAAATAAGTTCTGAAAAGGTTTTGTTGAACCTAGCTGAAGGTAAAACTGATGAATATATTTACCAAAAATATATTGGGAATGTAGACTCAGAATATACCATTGCTGCATTCGGCAATGGGAAAGGGTCTTTCTTTAATATGTTTAGTATGAAAAGAAAGCTTTCAAAAGAAGGATATACTATTGAGGCCTCTGTTGTGCCCAATGATTTATTTAAGAGTGCGATTGAAAAATTATGTTCAGTGCTAAATCCAGTAGGACCTACAAATTTTCAATTTAGACTTGAAAATGGTAATCCTAAGCTGTTAGAAATTAACCCAAGATTATCATCTTCCTCATCGATTCGATCTGCTTTTGGATATAATGAGTCGGAGATGTCAATAGCATATTATTTACATGAAGAATTACCTGCTATTAAAGAATATAAAAAGGGTAAGGCGATACGTTATGTTGAGGATTTAATATTTGAGGAATGAGAATAGGACTAATTTCAGATATACATGGAAATTATGAGGCTTTAAAGGTAGTGCTCGAAGATTTAGATAAATCCAATGTAGATAAAATCTATTGTTTAGGAGATGTTGTAGGTTATTACTCTCAAGTTAATGAATGTTGTGAGGAGTTAATAGAGAGAGAGATTCCTTGCATTATGGGAAATCATGATTGGTATCTGGCATCAGGAACAGGTTGTCCACGATCAAGAAGTGCGAATGATTGTATAAATTATCAAAGAAAAGTGATAAAGGGCGAGTATGTCGATTGGTTAAGGTCTTTTCCGGCTATGAGAAGTGCTCATTCACTGCAAATGGTGCATGGTGGATGGAATAACCCAATAGATGAATATTTACATGAGATTGAGCAAGATTATTTTGAGTCTATCGAAGGTGAGTTTTTTGTTTCAGGTCACACACATGTTCAACGGGTCTTAAACTTTAATAAAAAAACTTATTGCAACCCAGGTTCAGTTGGTCAGCCTAGAGATTGGAATCCTAAAACAGCTTACGCAATTTTTGAAGATGGAGAGTTTAGTCTTTTTAGATTAGAATATGATATGGAGAAGGTTTTTAGATTAATGGATAAAGCTGGCTTTAATGATTATTATTATGGAGGATTAAAAAGCGGTTCACGCTATCTTCAGAGGTTGGATAAATGATAAATGATAAATGAAAGATATTAAAAAGCCAAAAGTTTCTATTTGGTCAATTACGTGCAATCACGCCTCATTTATTGAGGATTGTTTAGAAAGTATTATCGGGCAAAAAACAAACTTCAAGTTTGAATTAATTATCGGAGATGATGCATCAACGGACGGTACGAGTGAAATACTAAATACGTATGCGAATCGTTATCCGGATATTGTTAAACCTATTTTTCATAAGAAGAATGTTGGAATGCATGAAAATTCATTAGGGAGTGTTTATCCTAGGCTTATTGGGGAGTATATTGCCATTTGCGAAGGAGATGATTATTGGACAGATCCTAATAAGTTACAGCGGCAGGTTGATTTTTTAGATGATAATTCTGATGTAGGTGGCGTAGCGACGAACTCAATTATAAAATATGATGATAGACCAGACGGGTTATTTGGTATAAGGAAGTCTAGAAAAGTTAAATTTGAAGAGATTGTTCTTGGGCGACAATTTCATACAGCTACCTTTATGTACAGAAATAATATAATTATTCCAAAGGGTTTGTCGGGTTTATTGGCCGTGGATACACCTTTGTTTTTATTAGTAGCACAAAAATCTTCCATATATTACATGGATTATATTTCAGCTGTCTACAGAAGGGGAAGTCACGGCGTAACATCAACCCATGATGATTTAGAAACAGAGGAGCTAAAAAAGTATAACGATTTTTTAAATCAAATTGCTCAGGAGGCAGGCATTTCTCTAGTTGACAAGGAGAAAGTTTCATGGTTATTGCCTCGAATTATTCATTATTTTGGCAGTAAAGCTGAAGGCCTCTACTTTAAAATTTACCCAAATGCTCAACGACATATATTTGATATTTCCATTTTCAATCCTCTTAGACGAGTCTGTTACAGGCTTGGGCTTCTAAAAAAGTAAAAACTATGCATGTTTTAATAATTCCTTCAGAATTTTATGATGACAAGAACGTCCCATTAGCGGGTATTTTTCAAAAAGACCAAGCCACTTTAATAGCGAAAAACGGTAATACTGTTGGAGTATTAGCTGTAAAGCCAAAATTTACCTTAAAGGAGTTAATTTATTCTACTGTCAAAAGAAAAATTGGCTATTTAAATTATGATTCAACTTTAACATGTTGGTTTCATTATTTATTATCGTATTTTTTTATAAACAGCAGACTAAGAATTTATCAAAAAGAGAAAATTCGAATAGCTAAATACTTAGGCTCCTACAAGTTTTTTACAGGAAACCAGATGGCTAAACTTGACTTCTGGAAGACCTTATCTGAAAAATCTTTGAACTCTTATATCCAGAAATTTGGTAAACCAGATGTCTTACATACTCACAACATCGAGTTTGCAGGAATGGTAGGTATCTTTTTATCCAGAAAGTATAAAATTCCTTTAGTTCATACTGAACACAGTTGTACGCATAAGTTCGGGACTTATAAAGAGCATGAAAGTCAAGCAATTGCTAATGCTTTCAATAAGATTAACCATAAATTTGCAGTGAGTCCTTCTTTGGCAGAGCTTATTGAAAGTAAATATGAATTAAAAAATGGCTCTGTAGGCTGGCACGCTAACGTTATAGACAAGGACTTTCAAGAAGTGACAGCGGACAAGAAGGAAGATAATAATAGAAATATTATGATTCTAAGTATTGGTTCATTAATTTCTATAAAACGTCATGATTTTCTAATTGAAGCATTTACTCGGTCATTTAAAAATGATAGTAATATTTTTTTGAATATAATCGGAGACGGTGTTTTGATGGAACCTTTAAAAGACAAAATCAACTCTTTAAAGATGTCCGGAAAGATAAAATTGTGCGGCTTAATGGATAGAAAAATGATAAAAAAAGAGTTACGTAGGTGTGACTTTTTAGTTCACCCTAGTGATTACGAGACTTTTGGTGTTGTGTTGATTGAGGCTCTTGCTCTGGGAAAACCGGTTGTAGCAACAAAGTGTGGCGGGCCAGAATGTATCGTAAATTCATCTAACGGTATTCTCGTCGAAAGAGACAGTATTAATTCACTTTCTTCTGGTTTAGAGGCTATGTCTAAAAGCTTTGACTCATACAATGCTCAACAAATAAAAAATGATTTGATAAATCAATTTGGAAGCAATTCGTTTTTGAAAAAAACGAAAGAAATTTACCAAACTGCTATAAATGATTACAATAATTGATTATGGTGCGGGCAACATAAAGTCCATCCAAAACATGTTGAAAAAAATTGGAGTAGCTTCAAGAATATCTA
>ERZ1046568.2897-NODE-2897-length-10719-cov-17.651163_pt1 | contig 10719 bp, 11 predicted proteins | sample MGYA00383092_ERZ1046568 | MGnify/ENA primary metagenome ERZ1046568 (study PRJEB29581, sample SAMEA5548362) | metagenome | biome: marine; feature: coastal; material: water | depth 1 m | study: Short-term variability in the microbial, nano- and picoplankton... | reverse complement strand
TATCATATGCTATAACTGGTAAAATAGGACCGAATATTTCTTCGCTCATAACTTTATCGGTAAATTCAACTCCTTGAAGCACAGTTGGTTCAATGGTTCTTTCTAATGTATTTATACCACCCCCAAAGTATACTTTTCCAGAAGGAATCATATCGGATAAACGTTCTAAATTTTTAGTATTAATTATTTGCGTATAATTTCCATTCTCTATAGAAAATTTCTCTTTTTTAATTTCAAACTTTAATAACTCTAAAAATTGATTTTCAATCGATTTATGAACTAATATATAATCTGGTGCAATACAAGTTTGTCCAGCATTGATAAACTTTGCCCATACCATTCTTTTAACAGCCATTTTTAGATTGCATCCCTCTGTTACAAAAGCAGGACTTTTTCCTCCAAGCTCAAGAGTGACCGGTGTTAGGTTTTTAGCTGCAGCTTGATAAACTATTTTCCCAACTTGTGGACTACCAGTAAAAAATATTTTATCAAATTTGTTTTCTAATAAAACTGTAGTTTCAGAAACTCCACCTTCAACTACTTTTAGATATTTTGAATCAAAATTTTCATTGATTAATTTTGCCATCAGAGCACTCGTATTAACAGCTAGCTCACTGGGTTTTATCACCACTGTGTTACCTGCTGCAATAGCAGCTACAACGGGTGATAACGTTAATTGATAAGGGTAATTCCATGCGCCAATAACTAAGCAAACACCAAGTGGCTCAGGAAGAATATAACTCTTGGCAGGGAAGTTCAGTAAATTTGTTCCTACTCGTTTTACTTTGGACCATTTATAGATATTTCTTTTAGCATGTTTTATATCGTGGTATATTAATGCTAACTCAGTCGCATAAGTGTCAAATGTTGATTTTTTGAAGTCTTTGTAAATAGCCTCATTCAATAAGTTTTCATTAGATTTCAATAGCTTCTCTAACTTATTTAATTGTTTCAAACGATAATCTATAGATTTAGTTTGATGTGTATAAAAAAAAGCCCGTTGTTGGGAAACTATATGCTTCATAATTATTGTAATTAGTTCCCTAAAGTACTAATTCATAAACAAACAATCAATAAAATCTGTTAGCATATGAAATAACAAACCCACAGCTATAATTCTAAATTTCTTAAAATATAGTAATAGTAAGTAAATCAGGATCGCATAGTGCGAATGAAGAATATGAAAATTTATACTACAACGATTTGGCAAATATACCGGGTTTGTAAGCAAATGATCTAGATCTACAAGCATGGTAGCTAGCAATAACAACCAAGCTTTTTTCCAATTCTCTTTAAAGAATACCCGAGCAATTAAACCTGGAACTAAAAAATGAAGTGAATAGTGAATTACTAACTGAAGCATTAATTACTCTCTTCCTCTATTAAGAATTCTGTATTGTTCATAACATTCACCGATAGCATCCAAAATTTGAAGATCATTAGCTGTACGAATAAAACTTTTTGAATAACTACAGTTATTAAGTATTTCTTCAATGTCTATCTTCTCTAATTGAAGAACAGCCATTAAAGTTTCTCTATCGTATTTAGATTGAAGCAGGTTTCTAATTTCGTCATCATCTTTCATTTGACGTAGCTTTTTCATTTGCTTTGGCCTCTTACCAAAAATATTGTAGAGGAAATCTGCAGGATTAAATATAGCACTTAAAACCTTTGTTACTGCACCTGGCTGACCTTGACCACCTTCATATCCACCTCCGATACCAGCAATTCGATATCGCTGATCATCATATATTGGAATTAGTTTAGCATCGACTTCAATATAACCAGTTAATTCAATAGGCTTTACCACTACCTCTTCCAATGCAATACTTAATTCAGTCATTTTAATTTTAATTTCCCCGAATTTCATCCAATCATTAGTTACTCGCACTCGTATAGATTTAAAACCTAAATATGAAAAGTAAAGGGTATCGTTAACCGCGGCTTTCATCATAAAATCACCATCCTCGTTTGTTAAAGTACCTTTCACAGAGTTTAAATTAACCACATGAACATTTTCTAATTCAACACTGTTAGAAGAATTTAAAACCTTACCATTAATAACAGAAGACTTAACAACAGTAGAATCTTGTTTATTATTGACTATCTCTTGCGACCAAGCAATTAGGTTTGTAAAAAAAAAGATTAGTAATACGTATTTTTTCATATTGAGGTAAATATAACCTAATAGTGTCAAACTTTTAATCAATATTTATATTCTAACAAAATTTTAATAATTAACTTCTATTTCGTCTTCGACCTCCAGTTCCAGAATTATTTGGGCGGTCACTTTTTCTTCTACTTCTTCCTTTAAAACCTGAATTCCCAGAATCTCTTCTTGAACGATCATTACGATCTCCATCTTTTTTTCCATCGGCTCCTCTTCTACTATCTCGTTTACCTCCACTCCTTCCAGAGCTTGTTTTATCTCCCCTTCGTTCTCCACCACGACCCTTGAAGCCACCATGATCTCTACCTCTTCCGCGATCTCTTCCACGTCCACGATCTCTTCCTCCTCTTCTTCCTCGTCCTGTATCTTTTGAAATTTCGACTGAAACTCTTCTTCCTTCCAATTCAAAATCCTTGAAGAAACTCATCACCAAATCTTGGTGTTTTGTATCAGTATTAAAAAATGAAAAACTATCTTTTACATCAACTTTATAGAGCTCATCTTTTCCTAATTGAAGCATTTCTTTCAGAAAATCTTTTAAACTCATCCAGTCAAAATCATCTTTTCCGCCTATATTTATGAAATATCGGACAGTATCTTTAGACCCTTCAGACATATCGCCAGGCGCAACATTTAAATCCTTGGCTTTTTTATAATAGTTATAGAATCTTGTAAACTCGACAGAAAAAACTTTTTTAATCAATTCTTCTTTCGAAAACGTTTCTAATACTTCGTTAATATTTGGTAAATACGTGTCAATTTCGTGATTAATTTCAGTCTCTTTAATTTTATTTGCTAAATGAAATAATTGAACTTCACAAATCTCTATTCCAGATGGAACTTCTTTTGCAATGAATTTTTTCTGAATTATTTTTTCAATAGCATGAATTTTTCGATTTTCACTTTTAGAAACGATTACCATAGAGACTCCTGTTTTTCCAGCTCTTCCTGTACGACCACTTCGATGGGTGTAGGTCTCTATTTCATCTGGCAATTGATAATTGATAACATGGGTAATATCGTCAACATCAATTCCACGTGCTGCTACATCTGTCGCTACTAACATTTGTATTTGGCGTGTTCGAAATGACTTCATCACTAAATCACGTTGATTTTGACTCAGATCTCCATGCAATGCGCCGGCACTGTAACCATCCTCTATTAAAAGTTCAGCAACTTTTTGAGTATCTCTCTTGGTACGACAAAAAATTACTGAAAATATAGAAGGGTTTGCATCTGCTAATCTTTTTAGAGCTTGATAACGGTCTCTTGCGTTTACTAAATAATATTCATGAGACACGTTTTCTGCACCCATATTTTTACCACCTACCGTAATTTCAATAGGTTGATACATGAATTTTTTTGCAATTGTTGCTACCTCTTTAGGCATGGTAGCACTAAACAACCAGGTACTTTTGTCTTCTGGAGAATAAGATAATATTTCAGTAATATCCTCATAAAATCCCATATTTAACATTTCATCAGCCTCGTCAAGAACACAGTATTCAATTTTAGATATATCGATCATTCTTCGGCCTATCATATCCTTCATTCGTCCCGGAGTAGCTACTATGATTTGAGCTCCTTTTTTTATATCTCTAGCTTGTTCAGAAATACTTGCTCCACCATAAACTGCTACTACATTTAAACCTTTGCAGTATTTTCCGTAGTTTTTAATTTCATTGGTGATCTGTAAACAAAGTTCTCTGGTTGGTGATAATATTAAGCCTTGAGTTGTTCGACTTTCAACATTAATTTTTTGAAGCATTGGAAAACCAAATGCAGCAGTTTTTCCGGTACCTGTTTGTGCTAAAGAAACAATATCTGTATCTTTTTCTAATAAAATTGGGATGGCCTTCTCTTGAACTTCTGATGGGGTTTCAAAACCCATGTCTTGGATGGCTTTAAGAAGATTTTCTTCCAAGCCTAATTTAGCAAATTTGCTCATTGTAGTATTGATTTTATTTATTTGTGTGTTGTTGTAGAAGTATACTCGACAAATAAATCCTATACTACTTCTTTTAACACGTCCTCACCCTGAGGATTTTCAAGCGGCAAATATAGTGTTTTAAATTAAACTAAGTTTTTGATAAATAATCAATTAATAAACGAACTGCTTTTCCTCGATGACCAATTTCACTTTTTTGTTCTAAAGACATTTCTGCAAAAGTTTCTTGAAATCCATTTGGCTGAAAAATTGAGTCATAGCCAAATCCTAATTTTCCTTTTTTTTCAGATAAGATAGTTCCTTTGCAAATACCTGTAAATAGCTTTGTTTGTGATGATACTGCTAATGCAATCACTGTTTTAAAACACGCATCTCTATTGGTTATATGCTGTAAATTGTTCAGTAATTTATTAATGTTGTCTGAAGCGTTTTTATTTGGTCCTGCATATCTAGCACTGTAAACTCCTGGTTCGTTATTTAAAGCTGGAACCTCCAAACCCGTATCGTCTGCAAAACAGTCTAAACCAAAATTTGTTTTTACATAAGCTACTTTCAATTGAGCGTTCCCCTCAATGGTTTTAGAGGTCTCAGGAATTTCGTCAAAACAACCAATATCGTTTAGACTTAATATTTTAAAATTTTTAGGCAACAAGGATTTTACTTCTTTAACCTTATTTTCGTTGTGAGTTGCAAATACCAATTTCATTTTACAAAAAAAAGGTTTTCTAAATTAAAAAGAGGCGTAAAAACACCTCTTTTTAGTTTTATTTAATTGTCATTAAATTTTAGCGATCTGCACCTGCTAAATCAAAAACTCCTTTTTCCATATTAACGTGTCCAATATGTAAATAGATTTGATCTTCATGTGCTCCGTCTGCCAAACTCCAGAAAGTTTTACGCCCTTCTTTAGCAGTATCACTCAATTCTTTCTTTGCAGTTACCGCGGTAGCAAAATCTACTAATGATCTGTAGCAATTCCAAACTTCAACATCTGGTCCAGATCCCATATAATGATAACTCACACCACCCGCTAAAGAGACATCGTTGTCAACATCAGGGACAGTAACCCAATTAAAAAATCCATTTCCCATATCACCCCAACTCCCCGATGAATTGTAGCGCCCAACAGACATTACAAAAGGGTTATCAAAATCGGCACCTTCTTTAGCATAAAAACCTGTTGACGTATTTCTCACCCTAATTTCATCGGTATGATCATCCCAAAAAGATGCTAATTCAGCCCATTCATCCATTAATACTTTTTGTTGATCAGCATCGGTAACCGCTTTAATTTTGGCAGTAATATTTGCTTCGGCAAGATCGGCATCCGCATGATAATCTTCCATAGAGTCGTACGCACTGTAAATAACAAAAGTGTGTCCTGAACCATACCAATGTCTAAAAAGCCACTCGCTTGATTGAGTTCGATTATCACCCAAAGACATATCCGTAAATTGTTTGTAAAGTTCAATAAACCTAGGTATCTCAGAAACTGACACATTATTTACATAAGTACAAGACTCATAAGCTCGTTGTTCTTGAGAATATCCACTTAGAGTAAAAAGAAATAATAATAGAATTGTAAATGATTTTTTCATTGTTTTATATTTTAATGTTATGTCTTATAAATTTAACATATTTATTTAAAAAAAACTATAATAATAGTTTAAAAACATATAAATCGGTTAAAAAACTCAAATTAAACAAAAATATGTTAAATAAAATATAATTAATTTAAAAAGCAGAAGACTTGTAAAAGCGATCTATGATTTGATCTACACTTTTAATAGTCATTTTTGTCCAATGAAATATTAATTCTTTTTTTTCTTTTTCTGTCAATTTCCAGTCTACATCAGAATCTTTTAATCTAGAAACTACCGATTGTAAAATGATGGCAGCTGAAACAGAAATATTTAGACTCTCAGTGAATCCATACATTGGAATTTTCAAAAATCCATCTGCTTTGTTTAAAACGGTATTACTGAGCCCTTCCTTTTCCTTGCCAAAGAAAAAAGCTGATTTTTTTGTAATATCAAATTCACTTAATTCGGTGGAGTTATTGTGGGGAGAAGTCGCAATTATCTGATAACCCTCCTTTTTTAAAATATCAATACATTCGTTAGTAGACGGATGACGATGAATATTTACCCATTTCTGAGCTCCCATTGCAATTTCACGATCAATTTTTTTTCCTAATTTTTCTTCAACTACGTGTAAATCTTGAATTCCAAAAACATCACAGGATCTCATCACTGCACTGGTATTGTGTAATTGATACACATCTTCAGTTACTACTGTAAAGTGTTTTGTTCGTTTAGAACTGACTTCCTTAAATAACTCTTTTCTTCGATCTGTCAAATAGGAAAGTAGGTGCTCTAATAATTGGTTATCCAAAGTCATTTAGTATTTTAAACAATTAATTTAAGTAGTAGATATGTAAACGAAGGTATAAAATTCAAATCAATGCTATTTTAACTATTGTACTTATTTATGGTTCGTATTCAAACTAATTAAAATTTCAAAGGACACAACCTCTTAAAATTCTTATCTTTGCACCATTATTTACTAGCATAAAATAAAAACTATGTCAATCCATTCATTAAAAGCAATTACACCAATTGACGGCCGATATGCGTCTAAAACCAGCTCTTTAATTTCTTATTTTTCAGAAGAAGCGCTTATTAAATATCGTGTCCAAGTAGAGATTGAATATTTTATAGCATTAGTTGAATTAAAACTACCACAACTAAGTAGTTTTGACACCACTTTATTTTCTGAATTAAGAACTATTTATACTAATTTTTCTACGGATGATGCTCAACAAATAAAAGACATTGAGAAAGTAACCAACCACGATGTAAAGGCGGTTGAGTATTTTATTAAAGAAAAATTTGATACCTTAAACTTAAAAGAATATAAAGAATTTATCCATTTTGGCTTAACATCGCAGGATATTAACAATACAGCTGTTCCTCTATCTATTAAAGATGCCATGAACGATGTATATATTCCTTATTTATTAGAATTAAAAAACAAATTAACTTCATTAGCTTCTGACTGGACAGACATTCCTATGTTAGCTAGAACACACGGACAACCCGCCTCTCCTACCCGTTTGGGTAAAGAGATAGATGTGTTTGTGGTTAGAATCGAAGAACAATTCGATTTACTTAACGATATTAAAAGCGCTGCTAAATTTGGTGGAGCTACCGGAAACTTTAATGCACATAAAATTGCTTACCCAACTATCGATTGGAAAGATTTTGCTCAAAAATTTGTTCATGATAAATTAGGATTGCATCACTCCTTTCCAACTACACAGATAGAGCATTACGATCATATGGCGGCTTTATTTGATTGTTTAAAGAGAATCAATACCATTATCATCGATCTAGATCGTGATGTATGGACTTATGTTTCGATGGATTATTTTAAACAAAAAATTAAAAAGGGTGAAGTTGGGTCCAGTGCCATGCCACATAAAGTAAATCCTATAGATTTTGAAAACAGTGAAGGTAATTTAGGAATTGCCAATGCCCTATTTGAGCATTTATCTGCTAAACTTCCTATTAGTAGACTACAAAGAGATTTAACCGACAGTACGGTACTTAGAAACGTTGGAGTACCTTTTGGGCATACCTTAATTGCTTTTCAATCTACTTTAAAAGGGTTAAATAAATTATTATTAAATGAGCCTAAGTTTGCAGAAGATTTAGAAAATAACTGGGCGGTGGTTGCTGAAGCAATTCAAACCATTCTTAGACGTGAAGCATATCCTAATGCTTATGAAGCTTTAAAAGGACTAACAAGAACAAACTCGGTGATTAATGCGGAGTCTATTGCTGCTTTTATTGAAACCCTAGAAGTTTCAGAAAGTATAAAACAAGAAATGCGAGTGATAACTCCTTCTAATTATACAGGAATTTAAAATAATAATTATATAAGCCTACTAGGACTATATCTCTAATACTTTTTAAAATACATTAAAACGCATTTTATACTAAACGTTGTAAGTAATTATCAGAATAAATAAAAATTAATCATATGATTTACAAAATTAAAGCAGGGCATTATGGTGGAGAATATACTATTGGTACTATTTCTAGGTCAACTTCCGAGTTTTGGTTGAATAAGGGAGATGAAATGTTTAAAGAATATATTTTTGCAGTTGATAGGGATGAAGATTTTTTTAACATCCCTGAGAATCATAAACTCAATGAATGGCACGAGATTGATGATGTAATGCATGAAAGTACTATTGAGTTTTCTGATGGCAATTGGTTTCAAATAACTAACACCGAAACTGATGAAAGTATATATATTGATTTCTCTAAGATTGATAAAAACTCTGTTGTTATAGACAATAATGAAATGACAAATGCAATGAATTCTGAAAAAGCAATTGTTTTTAGCCAGTCATTTGAAAAAGCTAGTTATGAAGTAATTTGTTATGATAATGAATATAATGAATGTGCTTTTACTACTGATATGCCTTTTGATGTTAAGAAGATTAAGAATGTAAATGTTTCAAAATGGAGTGAAATTCTTTTATTTATCAGTTTTGAGTATGAAGATTATAGCTTTAGCTTCAATCCAGTTGGTGATAGTGAAGTTAAGTCTATGAATACTTGGATTCATAATAATATATTTAATAAATAATACTTTGGGTTGAAAATATCACAATAAGATGACAAGGCTTTTGTTCATTAAATTATATTTCTAAATTAAGCTCTAAAGGTGATTGCTTATCTTGGAATATATTCCCTATCGATTCTAATTTCGAAACATCAAGGTCTCCTTTTTCTATAGCAGTCATCAATTTCATCATTTTTGCTGGCTCCATTTTCTCACCCAACAATCTAAACAATGCAAATCCTTTTTCGTCATCACTAGCAAACACTATTATTTCATCAATAGCATCTTCTTCCCCTAAGTATTTAAGCGTTGCTCCTTGCTTATTAGATCCATATTTCATTAGCATTTTATATTGCTCTTGATCGATGATATCTTTTAATTCTTGCCTCTTTACTTCATAATCTGCAGCATTCTCTCCTTTTATAGGGTAAGCAACTACATTAATTTTCTTAACTGTTTCTAAAATATCCTTTTCTTCTTGAGAAAGATTATTGTTATCTGTCTGTAATAAACTTGCTGCGATATCGATTTTTAAAAAAGAATCGTCGTCTTGTCTATCTACTAAGTATCTCTGTAATGATTTCTCATTACTACAGCTAAATAAAGTAAGCGCTGCTAATCCTAATCCTAAAACATATTTTATAAGTATCATATTTTAAATCTTTTGATCGATATTTTTTAATTCTTCACTTCCAGGCATGTTGAGATCACTTGTTAGTTTTGATATTTTTTTTAGATCAATTTTACCCGTGATACTCATAATAATCGTTCTATCTTCTCCATCAATATTTCCTGTTAAATGCATGAGTAATTCACTTACAAAATTATCACTTTTCCCTTCTTTGGAATAAAATTTAATATTTTTACCATCATCCTTTACTCTCATTAATTCAGATAATTTAGGGGATTCAGATAGGTAGGTAGCGACAGCAGCATCCATTCTCTCAGCTACTTCCTTGTTTTCAGTTGAGTAAATTTTTATATTATCAAGATTATTTACTAACTCTAAGTACTCTTTTGCTTCTGGATCGTTGGATTCTAAGTCAAGTTGACTCAATAATTTAAACATATTTTTGGTAACGACTACCGAACTTACTTCTCGCTCGTTCTCAAATACATCAAATGTATTCTGTGCAGATACAAAAACTGGAGTTATTGCGATTGCTATTAAAATTGCTAACTTTTTCATTGGATTTAATTTATTCATTTTTTGTTATTTTTTATTTGAAAATTCTATTTTTTGTTTCTGTAAATTGATTTAACACTGCTATTTCTTGCGTGCCTTTATTAAAACTTTTTGATACTAATAACAAGGTTTCTTTGGTTTTATAAAACTCTGTTAAAGCTAATCGTTCTTGGTTGGTCATTTTAGTTTCTGAAAACTGTAATCCTACTATTACTATTAAAAAAACTAAAGAAGCTGCGATACCTAACCACCATTTACTCGAATTAGTTGAAGCTCGAGGAAGACTAACTTCTCTTTTTGAGACTTCTTTTTGTGCATTTTTTAATCCTACAAATAATCCTTGATAAGCCATTAAATGCGGTGCAACATTGTCGCTAGAAAAATAATCACGAAGTATATTTTCTTGATCTAAGCTTGTTTCTCCTTCGAAATATGAGTCTAATAACGATTCTATTTTAGCTAACTCCATAATTGTATTGTTTCATTAATTGTTCTCTTACTGCTTTTCGAGCTCTTGATAATGATACTCTAATAGCAGTTTCATTAATTGCTAACATCTGAGCTATTTCAGCAAATTCAAATTGTTCTATATCTCTAAGTTGCATAATCATTTTTTGTTTTTCTGGTAAGGTTTGCATGATTTTGGTAACCAATTCAACGCCTTCGTTTACCTCCACACTTCTTTCAATGTTATCAGAATTTTTATAGTTACTGTGGACTATTTGTAAATTAGATGCTTGTCTTGATTTTAATCGATCCAAACAATAATTTTTAGTCATC
>ERZ1046568.2896-NODE-2896-length-10729-cov-7.640060_pt1 | contig 10729 bp, 27 predicted proteins | sample MGYA00383092_ERZ1046568 | MGnify/ENA primary metagenome ERZ1046568 (study PRJEB29581, sample SAMEA5548362) | metagenome | biome: marine; feature: coastal; material: water | depth 1 m | study: Short-term variability in the microbial, nano- and picoplankton... | reverse complement strand
TAATCTTTTACAGTCTTGGGTCTTTTACTCTGATGTCTGCAGGATCTTTAGGACCGTTTAGTCCGCCGCCTGCAAGTGTTGTTACTGCGTCTATGTCTGCTACTACTTCGTTTGGTGTGTTAGCAAGTGGGCCAAAGGATTCTGAATCTAACATTGCTAAGATGCTCTTAAACCTATTGTCGTTTGGCTCGTTGTTTTGCTGCACATCAATCTTAACTTCTGGTTTAAGATCGTGCGGCCCATCAATCATATCTAATAAATCTAATACTTGTCTTACTATGTCTGTTGATCGCATCTTATATCTCCTATGTTGTATTTAGCTAAGTATTAGTATGATTAAACTAATTAAAAAATGGATGGATGAATGGAAGCAAATAAATCAAGAGTTAAATGATTTAGGAATGCACTTTCACCCTACAGCTTACGGTGCCTGGATTCAGTATACCAATCCAGAAAAACACGACTCTATAAATAGTACTGATGATAAACCTTGACACATTTAATGAAGTAATAAACAACCTAAAACAGCAGGGACGGTATCGTGTGTTTAACGACATAGTTCGTGAACGCGGAGACTTTCCTAAATCACTCTGGTATGGCCCATATAATATTAAGAATATTGTAAACTGGTGCTCGAATGATTACTTAGGAATGGGTCAACACAAGGTTGTCATTGATGCGATGCATACTGCACTTGACCAAACAGGAAGTGGGTCAGGCGGCACTCGCAACATTAGCGGCACGTCACACTATCACGTGGCACTTGAACATGAATTAGCAAAGCTACACGCAAAACCGGCAGCATTGTTATTTTCAAGTGCATATGTAGCTAATGAGTGGACACTAATTGCTCTAAGCAGAATCGTTCCCAATATTATGTTTCTTAGTGATAGTAAGAACCATGCTTCGTTGATTCAAGGCATACTACATAGTAAGGCTCCAAAGAGTATTTGGACGCATAACGACATGAGCGATCTAGAAGAGAAATTGAAGGAAGCAGTATCACAGGATATGGTGCCTTGCATTGTATTCGAATCTGTGTATAGCATGGATGGTGATGTATCTCCAATTTCTAGTGTTTGCGATCTTGCTGACAAGTACGGAGCAATGACTTACATTGACGAAGTACACGCTGTTGGATTATACGGAGACACGGGAGGTGGCAAGTTAGAAGAACTTGGCATACAAGATCGTGTAGATATAGTCAACGGCACATTAGGCAAGGCTTTTGGAGTGCAAGGTGGATACATTGCCGGAAATGGGACGGTCATAGACACTATCCGGAGTGTAGCCAGTGGATTTATTTTCACCACATCAATGTCTCCAGTACTATGTGCTGGTGCCCTTGCTTCCATTAAGTATCTTAAAGACCATTCTGAATTACGTGAACAACAGCAATGTCAAGTTAGGAAACTTAAAGTATTATTAAATGAGATTGGCGTAGAAGTCAATAGTAGTACCACTACGCATATTGTGCCTGTTATGGTTCGTGACGCTGAACGTTGTAAACGAATGAGTGACGAGCTATTAAACGAACACGGTATATACGTACAGAGTATTAACCACCCAACAGTGGCTCACGGTGAAGAGAGATTGCGCATCGCTCCTACACCATTCCATACTGATGCGATGATAAGCGACCTCGTCGAGGCGTTGGAGAAAGTATTTAAAAATGTCAATTAAAAAATATCTATATATGGGCTTCGGCTTTTTTTGTGTGGGCATGGCCTACATAGGCTTTGTAGTACCAGGTATACCATTTAGTATATTCTTAGTACTTGCAGCATGGGCCTTTTCAAAGAGTTCTGAGCGCATGCACAACTGGTTATATAACCATCCTTGGTTTGGTGAGTTCCTTACTAACTGGACAAGCAAGAAAGTATTTCCAACTAAAGGTAAGTACGCAATGGTAATTGTTATGAGTTCTACTCTAGCATTTACTTTCTATACAACAGGTAATATGAAAGCAGTATTGTACTCAGGTATCTTTATGCTGCTCGTTGCAATATGGGCTTGGAGATTTCCAGGAACACTTGCTGAACATGAGAAGCGTACCAAACTTGGTAAGAAGATAGGTTGGATTAAGTAATAAAATTATTAATAACAAAAAGCAGCTTTAGGGCTGCTTTTTTTATGACTACAGGTAAGCGTTCCAGCTAGGATGAGCAACTTGCATCTTTAGTTGCTTACGCTTGTTAACAAGATCATAATAGTCAGGAGCGTAAGGTGTTTTAATTGGCTTCATGTGTGTTTTGTTTGCTTTACGACCGTTGCATGGTCCACAAGCAGCAACAATGTTTTTCCAATTAGTTCTGCCGCCAAGTGACAAAGGCACTACATGGTCTAATGTTAAATTATGTTTTGTGTAGGGAGTGTTGCAGTACTGGCATGTGTATAAGTCACGTATGTATAAATTTACTTTAGAGAAGCGAGGTTTTTGCCTTCGCCGTTGCATATCTTTAAGCATCATTACTGCCGGAACTTTTGTTTCCCAACTTTCGCTGCGTACCATCCAATCATCATACCATTCTAGTACTGTGACTTTATTAAGCCATAGGTATGTAATTGCCTCTTTCCATTCAATTGCACTTAATGGAAGATATGATACAGGCTGTGCGTCTGCATTTAATAGTAGGACTTGACCCACATGATATTCCTTTTATGACTTGTCGCTTAGTTTTGGGCCACCATATGGTGCAAAGTTTCTACCGTTCATTACTAGGCATGCTGTGCCGTCACCATACAACTGTAACATTGACCATGTGCCTGATTCTTGATTAGTAAAGAACATCATGCCGCCCATAAAGCCTTGTCCGCTCTGTGCCGCAAACGACATTCCTTCTCCCATGAACAACAAATCTTCTTTGTAACCTTTGATGATATCCATCATCTTTGGCAACACATCGCAAGGTTGTCTTACAATAAAACTTTTTGCTGTATTTGGATTTCCATTGTCCTGTGCGAAGGCAGTAATGTTTGACGTCATACTTGCTGTTGCTACCGATGCGAAGACAATGATAGTTAGTATAAATTTTTTAAGCATATCATTCTCCTTGATGTTATAATCTATTCACGTAGTATAAAGAACAACCACGTGATAATCAGAGGTGGCTGTCTTATTAATAGTATTTATAATTAAAAGAAATTTGCTATTGTTTGTTGGCTACAAAGGTCAACTGCCATTACCCATTGGTCAGTATTATCGTAGTTGAATATAACATCATCATTAGGCTCTGCAAGTAACCACATACTCTTATTAAAAGGATGGTCTCCATTAAGCTCTTTATCTAATTGTCCTGGTCTCCACGCACACATTCCTTGGAACGCTCGCCAATACACTGGCTCATTGCCTGTAGACATCTTATGAAACATATGGGCATCGCTTGAAATAGCTAGTCCTCGATTAGTTTGTGTTGTGTTAGAACTTTGCCATTCATTAGTGTGTAATATTATTACAGCTGAAGGGTTAACTGGGCCACCGGCATGCATCATAGGATTCATATCAGGAAACATTATGCCACTGTGATCACAAAATCTTGATACAGTTCCAAAGGGTTGATTTAACCTAACACCAAATGTACCACCTGGTTGATCGTCGTGTAAATAGATAACGTTTTTGTGAAATGGTGAGTCTTCGGGAAAGTTAGGATTAGCTATTAAAAGTTTTCCAACTCTGGATGTCATTACGCTGTTCCAAAAACCGTTCCGCCAATTACCTGTGCGTCAGCTGATTTGCGCATTGTATGCATAAAGCCAATGTTAGTTCCTTTACCATATGCTGCTGGATTGTTAGCAGTAAAGTTTAACCAACCTTTGTCCATGTTAGGAAGATGACGTATCAGAGCACCTATTATTTGTGCGCCTGTGTTGCTACTCATGTTTGAAAAGTTTTTGCTTGGGCCTCTGTCGTATCTTGTTCCTGTTACTGCTTGGAATTGATTTTTCTGTGTTAGTACTGCTTCGATACTGTTAGGGAATCTACTGCTTCTTACTCTGTTTAAGATAACTGCTGCAACTGCACCACGTTCTTGACTGTTTCGACTTGCTTCAGCTGCCGTTGCACGTATTAACATGTTCATTTCTTCTGCGCTAACATCTTTGCCAACGAACTTACTTACTACTTCTGTTGCTTTGTCTAAGTTGTCTAAACTAGCAAGATCACCTAAGTCACTTATACTACCGCCACTGTTACCAGTTGATGTTGGCTTTGAAACTGCTTTTGCTGTTTTTAATGATGCCATATCCTTTGCGCTTACTTCTCCACTAGCGCCTTTTATATTGTTATCTTTCTTAAACGCTGCTACTGCTCGTGAAGTTCTAGGACCGTACTTGCCATCAATGCCTGTATTACCTACTGAATAGCCTAGGGCTTCTAATTTAGTTTGTAATGCCTTAACAGCTTCCATATCCTCTTTTGGATAAGGTGGGCCAGCTTTAAGTCCAGCAGTATCTATAACTGGTGGTAAATCTGGTATACCTATAGCAGTTGGATCATTACGTTGATTTCGACCTCTAGGATCATTTGCATCTGGATCTATTATTTCAAATATTTTCATTAACTATAATCCGGTAACGGACCTCCGTAGCTCTTACCTTTAATTTTCTTGCCGCCAACTGTTACACGCTTCTTGCCAACCTTGTGTGACTTCTTACCGCTGCGTGTTCTAAGTCCTTGACTACGACAACTCGCCAATGCACTTGCGCCTAATTTACTATTAGGTCGTGAACTCCTGCAAAGCTCTTTCGATGCTTTCCACTCTTCAATGTCGTCTTCAGACGTTATTACTTCATCAATTCTCATGCAAGTATTTAGCAGAGAACGTTCGACAGTTAACGATATTTGTCTGCTGCGTTTTCGTATGAGTTTTCGTTAGACTCGTCACATAAACGAAATGTTAAAACATTACGTGGCCCTGCTGTCGTATTAATCGACACTTGGCCTGACTTTTCATGAAACTCAATCTTTGTAATCTGAGCTTTTTTGTCGTTATTACCGACAAGTATTGTTTGTCCTAACTCTAGGTTAAGGCTAATGTTTCTTAAAGTCATGTTATGATTCTCCTTCAGGATTGGAAGACGATGATATCTTCATAAGTATTTATTTCTCCAAAATCACTTGACAGCTAAAATAAACCATAGTATACTATTATCATATTAGGCAAAAACAAATAAGGCATAGACAAATGGGTTACTTAGAAGTTATAGGCGTCATGTGGGTAATAACACAGGTGTTTGGTAATGAAGTATTAATGATATGTGTATCGGGGTGCTTTTAATCAAATGTTAAAAACAATTACAATTATATCCGCACTATTATTAGTAGCTGGATGCGCACAAACACCACAACACTGGAATAGAGCACACGGGGAAGAATATAAATTCTATCCGTACCAGCCTGGTTCATCTCACATAGTTGCTGAAGAAGGCAGAAAATGCTGGCTTGAATCTAACCGTGAAAACTGGGATCAATGTAGTTAAACATTTTGGTTAAGAACAGGTTGACATCTACAATATAGATGCTATACTGTATATAAGTTAAACAAATAGGGTAAAACACATGGCAACAGTAACAAAAGTAATGCACTCAGATCCAAGTCACGCTTGGCTTGCAGTTAAACTGAGTGAGATTAGGATGCTAGGCATCCAAACACAAATTTCCCAACACTCATACGTGAAAGGTAAGACAGCATACCTTGAAGAAGATAGTGATGCACCTAAGTTTATTAGAGCAATGAAACTTAAAGGCATTGACATTGCTATTAAGGAAGGCAGTCAACGCGAGCGTAGTCCAATACGGTATTTTAAATCTTACACACAGGAAGTTTAATATGACCGAACTTGATATTCAAAACGCATTAAATGGCTTTGCTGATGCACCATCTGCTTTTAGGATGTGGTGTAACGATAAGTGGATGGAACACAAGGACGAACTGTATACATGGGAGCAAAGGTTTCCAGAATACGACAGCACCTATTACTTTAGAAAGCATCGTTGGATGTTGAAAAAAATGTTCAAAGAAGGACAGAAGGAGAAGAAAAATGACAGCTGATGCATTTATATTAATTGCTTACGTATTAGGAACAGCACTTGGTTGGCATATGGGTCGACACGCAGGTATCAAAGAAGGCGTTGAAAACTGTATTGACAATCTTCTTGACAAGGGCTATCTAAAGTTCAAAGGCCACATCAACAACCCCGAGATCCTCAAGCACGACGAAACTTAATAGTTTTTGGTAAGATAAAGGTTGACGAATCGTATATAATCGTATATAATTGTATATAATAATTAGGCAATAACAAAAGAGGCAAACATGGGACCATACAATCTACATAAACAATTAGAACGCAAGGCATGTGTCTTAAACGTTTTAAAATCTAATAACTTGAGTGCGTGGGCTAGAAACTATTGGGGTAACGTATATGATACTATCGCAATGGACGAAGCACGTTACAATGATCGAGTAGTAGCAACATTTAAAACATCAAAAACAGGAGTACACTATGAGTAAGATTGGTAATTGGGTATTAGAAATGCAAGAAGATGCGGCATGGTCAAGCAAAGATGTGTTTGTTCGTAAGCATGGTGTGTCACAAGGCGCAGTATGGGACGAAGTTCAACGTGAAATGGAAGAAGATGCTCCTACTCCAGAAGACTATTGGGGTGCATTTGAAATGGAGATGGACGACGGTGCCTAAGTACAAACAAAACTATTTCAAACCTGACTTTGAGTTTGCTCAAGACTTGTTTGAAGGCCTAGTGTGGAAAGAGCCTAACTCAAAAGGCACAGACACATATGATATCACACTAGAGCCCAAAGGCTTTACTTGTGACTGTCCTGGCTTTACTTTTCGTGGTAAATGCAAACACACCCTAAACGTAAACAATCGAATCAAGGAAGCAGTAAATGGCGAAGTACCTGAATACTACACCCTTTAAAGGCATTAGCACTAGTTGGACACAGCCTTATTTGCCTACCAATTATAATCCGTTCTATGAGCCTAGCCCAGAGCATGTGGTTACTGTAGAACTAATTAAACTAAATGAAATCGACAAGCAAGTAGAAGCTATGACGGAATACCCTGAAGCACTTGCACTAATTAACGGAGTAATCAAATGAGTGAATCAATATTTTTAATTGCTGTAGTCAGCGTATGGTATGGTCTAATAATTGGTGCTGTTCGATCAACACGAACTCCCAAAGAAGATCTTAGCTGGCGCAAACAGCCGCCCTTGTTACGCAAACCAGGAGTAGGCCAATGATTAGGATTGCATTAGGCGTTTTTATAGGTGCCAGTATGGCAATGATGTTTCCCGAAGCGGCAGCTAGCATGTATGAATTGATCCGTGGCACACTCAACGAAGGTGGACAAGCGGTAGTGGAGGCCACACAATGACCGACAACACATTCATTGATATCCTAGACATCACTCCAGGCACTAGTTATGCTTGTAAGTTCACAGCTGATCACTTGTTGGATGCTAATGGCAGTATACCATCAGAGCATGCAGAAGCAAGCTCACTCACACTAGGAGAGTATGCAGGCTTTGGCATCATACTCACTCGTGATGTTGAAAACAAGTTAGTTGAAGTACAGGATCAAGCCAGCGGCAAGAAGTTTGTAGTTGCTTGGGATGCATGTAGAGAAGTTGATGTAGTTGAATGGACTACTGAATAGTTGAAAGGATGGCACAATGGCAAAGAAAGCCCCAAGACCCCAACAGCGCAAACAGCAGACTCGCTCAACCGCCTACCAACAACCCACAGATGACGATACTCCCAAGAGTGTTCCCACAAAGAACAAACCCAAACACCGATCGTGGCGACAGTTGTTGAATGAATAAATACTACTATAATGTACAGTGCCACAAGGAGCTCGGCCGTGACTGAATCAGATAAAACACCCATTTACATCGTAGACCGATCAACAGAAGAACTAATACACGCCGCATTAAACGCAATGGTGTGTGTGAGCGACTGTCAAGTTGATGCAGCCTCAGCTGAAGCAATGTTACTGCTGGCAGACGAACTGGCCCTACGCTTTGGCATTGATCGCTTTGAAGTAGTAGAGACTGTACACACTGATGACAATGGCGATGAAGAAATAATTTACACCCCCAAGTCAGGTTCAATCATACCCGACGAAGATGAGGAAGACACAGATGAGCCAACACAACATTAAACTAGACGAAGGCACCAAGGGCCTAGTAGAAGAAGTACTCAACATAGCACAACGCACTGTTGACATACAGTACGATGACGAGCTGGCAGATTCAATGCAGGAGTTGCTTGCAACTGTCGCAGAAATTTTTGAGATCCAATGTTCAGTGCAAATGGACACAGGGCAAATAGTGCCCATAACAGACCGTCCAAACCTAGAACTAGTCGCAGACAATACCCCAACAAAAGTATAGTGTTTATTAACAGCGCATAACTCATTAAATAATCGATGAACAACTTCACCGTGTACACTCGCCCCGATGACAGTGCTAAAGCACACAACGACGAATACTGGGCTAAAATATTCCAAGATGATCCCTGTGACGATTGCTCACATTGGCTAGGAAAGATATGACCACAAGAAAACAAATTCTAGCTAAACTCAAGCAACGACTCACTCCAGATGAAAGAGAACGACTACAACAACATCTCTTTCACTTAGAGCAAGAATACAAACTCAAAAAAGCACAACAAACTAAAAAACAATCGTAATACTCTTAGTAGTAGTATAGTAGACTCTTTAGACTATAGTAGTAACTCTCTTAGTAGTGCGTACAGTATAGACTATAGTAGTAGCTACAACCACACACACGCTTAGGCCCCGCTGTTAGCATTCGGTATTGTGCGTGAACACATTACACACATTCAAAGGCCCCGCTGTTACATGTTGGGTTTTTGGTCTAGAGCATAGGCCCCGCTGTTAGGTTCTAGCTTGCTTATAGTAGTAGAGTAGACTCACTGTATAGTAGTAACAACAGTGACTCAAGTAGTAGATCATTGGTAAACGAAGGTGATTTCAAGGGTTGATGTGAGGATGGAAAAGTATTTGAACTATGCCTTCCTCGCCCACGAGCAACTGTCTAAGAATCTTGCTTAAAACCGTAGAAAAATGCTAGAATATTGTGTGAAAAGCCACAGTGACCAGTGCTTAAACACCATTGCAATCCACTGTAATCCACCTTAAGACCATGGTATAACCCCTTGATCTTGCTGGGAATTCTGGGGCCAAAGGCCCCTCACTTGGCTGTATACTACTACGCTGTAAAGACTCACTACTACTATATACTCAATGCTCACTACTATGTTCTCTACTACTATAGTCTAAAGGGACTCTGAAGACTATACGCTGTATTCCTCAATACTCTCAATAGCTTAAAGAGACTCAATACTGTATAGGATCAACTCAATGATGTAACCTTTTGAAATCTTTGGATTTTTTTCTCGAAATTTTTCAATGTGTTATAAGTCGTTGAAAAGATTGGATATTTTTTCTTTTAGTTATCAATGGGTTATAAGTCGTTGAAATCATTGAGTTTTTTCTCTGAGGGGTTAACCTATTGATTTTATTGGAGAAATTACTCTAGTAAGAACAAGAGGTTATAGAAGAACGGCGGACGAAAAGAACTGTTATAAATCAATGACTTAGCGGGAGGGGCAGGCCGTTCGAAAAAGTCTAGTGATATCAAGAGGTTAGCCGAGGCCGAAAATCTAGTCGTGTAGAGTGTTTGTCTTCTACTTGGGGAATTCAGTAGCCCTAACCCTAGTTATTTTGTTTTTGGATTGCCCTCCTTGTTGCCTAACTATACTAATAGTATACAGTCGAACACTCTCTATGTCAACCTTTTTTTTACCATTTTTCAGAATTAATTTGGATCTTTTTGCATACGTATGCAAGAGAACCATCAGGCATCGGGAGCGTACTTATATTATAACATCTTTCACTAGGGGTGTCAACCTCTTTTTTACCAAAAAAAAATTAATTTAGGTGTTGACAGTCATACTAGACTGTGTTAGTTTGAGCATACACAAACACTTAACAAGCTAGGAAAGCAGATGGTAAAGTTTACATGGATCCTTTTTACAATTGCATTTGGTGGAGCAGGAGTTGCTCTTATGTATCTAGGGGAGTTGATGCTAGGATATGCAATGTGTGTTGCTGTGCTAGGATGGTTGTTTGTTGCAAACAACACAGGGCAGCTATTTGAAGACGAGGATCCTACATACGATGAAGATGACGCAGATTATTAAAAAAAGAGGTTGACAGTGCAGCACTTCGGTGCTATACTGTTTATATAAGTTAACAAGAGAGGGCAATCAAATGTTAATAGAAAAAGACACAAAAGAAGCAAATTGTAAATTCTTTGCTGTAGCAGACATCGATGCTAGAGCAGCAGCAGCCTACGCAGCAAACCTACAACTTTTTAACAGTGCGCAGCATACAACTAGAGTTGAACTTGTAGACACTATAGTCAAAAGCATGTTTGCAGGATACGCAACTGCATATCAAACTAGCCGCGCAGCAACTTCAAAACGTGCAGCGCACACAGAGGTCAAATACTTCCGTGTTGTAACATACGCAGCAAAGCAGCACAAAAAACTCAAAGCAGCAGCAGTGGAGCAGCTAGCAGCACTAGGCCTAGACTTAGTATATAAGCCGCGCACAGACAGTTATAGTGTGCATGTAATTTAAAAAAGAACTTGACAGTATACGTGTTAGAGCGTATACTGTT
>ERZ1046568.2894-NODE-2894-length-10739-cov-9.287065_pt1 | contig 10739 bp, 5 predicted proteins | sample MGYA00383092_ERZ1046568 | MGnify/ENA primary metagenome ERZ1046568 (study PRJEB29581, sample SAMEA5548362) | metagenome | biome: marine; feature: coastal; material: water | depth 1 m | study: Short-term variability in the microbial, nano- and picoplankton... | reverse complement strand
TATTCTGCTTTTGCTGTATTATATTCTTTTCAATTAAGAAATTTACTTAAAGGAATTGGCCAGCAAATGAAATGGTCTGTAAGAGATGAGTCACTGCATAGTAAAATGGGATGTAGGTTATTTAAGCATATGTGTGAAGAAAGGCCTAACTTATTAGAAGAATGTAGAGATGATGTTATTACAGCGGCAACAGCAATGCTTAAAGCAGAAGAAAAGTATATTGACAAAATGTTCGAACTTGGAGACATTGAAAACCTTAAAGCTTATGACCTTAAACAATTCATTAGAAAACGTCTCAATGAAAAATTACAAGAACTTGGTTACTTCGACCTCGGGGAGTACTTTGCTTTTGACAAAAAAGGAGCAGAAAACCTCGACTGGTTCTATCACCTTACTGGTGGTCATACTCATACTGACTTCTTTGCTGTTAGGCCAACGGACTATTCTAAAGCAAACGAGGGAGAAGACTTTGAAGATATTTGGTAAACATATAAAATAATTTTATGAAATATTTATTAATATTATTTAGCGCAATTTCATTTGCTCAATCCCCGGAAATATATGGTTTCTGGGCAAGTCAAGACGGCGAATACGTTAAAATTAATTATGACAATACATTTAGTAGGTTTAAAGTAGAGCGCGGTAGCAAAAAAAATATAATTTTAGCAAAAGGTGTTGTAGAATTAGTAGGTAAAGAATTACGTATTATAAGAAAAGACACTATTGACGGTTATAATTTATGCTATTATGTAGGGAATGAGACATTGGTAATATGTAAACCCCGATCAGAAAAAGCCTGGCTACTACAAAGAATACAATAATGAAAATATGTAATAAATGCTTAAAGAGCAAAAGCGAAGACAAGTTTAGAAATGATAAAAAAACTTGTAGACAATGTGAATGGCGCTTTAGCCAAAGATGGTTGCGCTCATTAGTTAAAGAAAGAAAGCTTAGTCCTCTTGAAAGAATATCAAATAGGGTAGGTTATATGGGTGCTGCGTTTATAATGATGTCGCCGTATTTATTGTCTTACGGTGAGATTGGTGCAATAACATATATATTTGGTGGTTTGCTTTGTACACCTCAGGTATGGGTTGCCAAGCAATGGAACTTAGTGGTGGTTAATTTAAATGTAACATTAGGTTACTTAATTTATTTATACAATTTATAATGTGGAATAATGAGTGGAAAAAAGGTGAAGACTACCCCAGCTGGGGAGATACCGAAGTATACAAGAAGACTATATCCGGGGGATATTTGGTTAACGGAGAATCCCCCAAAGACGCATACTGGCGAGTCTCAAAAACAGTAGCTAAGCGTTTATATAAGCCAGAACTAGCCGAAAAGTTTTTTGAGTATATATGGCAGGGTTGGTTGTGTTTAGCGTCTCCTGTGCTGTCTAATACGGGTACAGATCGAGGTTTACCAATTAGTTGCTTTGGTATTGACGTAGCAGACAGTATACAGGATATTGGTAATAAAAATTTAGAAATGATGCTCCTAGCGAAACACGGCGGAGGAGTTGGGATAGGCATCAATCAAATAAGACCCGCTGGTAAAAGAATAACAGGTAATGGAACTTCAGACGGCGTTGTCCCTTTTTGCAAAATCTACGACTCAACTATACTCGCGACCAACCAAGGCAGCGTTAGAAGAGGAGCTGCATCAGTTAATATTAATATTGAACACGATGACTTCCTCGATTGGGTTGAAATTAGGGAACCTAAAGGAGACATCAATAGACAATCTCTTAACCTACACCAGTGTGCTGTCGTTGGCGATAAGTTTATGCGAAGACTTGAAACGGGAGATCAAGACGCTAGGCAAAGATGGTCAAAGCTACTCCAAAAGCGTAAAGCAACTGGTGAGCCATATGTCCTTTTTAAAGGCAACACGAACAAGTCTAATCCAGAAGCATATAAGAAAAATAGCTTAAAGGTACATATGACTAATATATGTAGTGAGATTACGCTACATACGGATGAAAGCCATAGCTTTGTTTGTTGCTTATCGTCTTTGAATTTAGATAAATATGATGAATGGAAGAATACGAATTTGATTTACGACGCAACATGGTTCCTGGACGGTGTGCTAGAAGAGTTTATCCAGAGAGCGAAGAATATGAAGGGATTCGAGAACTCTGTACGCAGTGCGGAGAAAGGCAGGGCACTTGGACTTGGTGTCCTTGGCTGGCACAGCCTGCTGCAGAAAAACGGAATTTCTTTCGAAGGATTATTAGCGCAGTTCAAAACGCGCGAAATATTTTCAAAAATAAAAATTGAAACCGAAAGAGCCTCAAGAGCATTAGCCGAAGTGTATGGCGAACCGCTGTGGTGTTCTGGAACTGGATTTAGAAATACACACTTAAGAGCTGTAGCTCCAACTGTATCTAATTCAAAACTATCGGGTAATGTTTCACCCGGTATTGAGCCATGGGCTGCTAATGTATTTACAGAGCAATCTGCTAAAGGAACATTTATACGTAAAAATAAAGAACTTAAAAAAGTATTAAGAAAAATTGGTATCGATAATAAAGAAACTTGGGATAAGATTCTGGAAGATGGTGGATCCGTTCAAGGACTTAAACAACTTGACGGATGGTATTACGATCACGGAGGAAGACTTACTGAAGAAGAAGGAGAGCCTGTAAAAAGTGTATTTAAAACATTCAAAGAGATAAATCAATTAGAACTGGTTAGACAGGCTGGCATAAGACAAGACTATATAGATCAGTCTGTAAGTTTAAACTTAGCGTTTCCTTCTGAGGCAACCCCTAAGTGGATGAATCAAGTGCACATTGAAGCTTGGAAACGTGGAATTAAAACATTATACTATGTACGAACGGAAAGCGTCTTACGCGGTGACATTGCTGCTGCGGCTATGGATCCTGATTGTTTGTCTTGCGACGGTTAGTTGCGAAGACGAAGAAGATTACTGTGTAATAACATTAATGACAGTATGGGATGAGTCAACAAATACTTATGTTACAATAGAAGAATCTTACTGCGAATATTATTAATTAAATTTTATATTATGACACTTAAAGAAAAAGTAAAAAAGTTAGAAGCTGAATTAACTGAAGCCAAGCAAAAAGCGGCTGATGTTATTTTAGACACAAAAGACAACGTGTTCACTCAAAAAGAACTTAAAAAGATTAGGTTTTTAGAAGCGTGGGCAATAATCGGACCTATTGTAGGTTTAGGTATTGGTTTACTATTTTAAATAATTAGAGGGGATGACGCCGTAATTGGTATCATCCCCCTTTTTTGTTTAAAAAGATCCAGTTGTTGTATTATTACCCGTATCCGCCTGACTAAAAGTACTTGTGCTAGCAATATCAGAAGAATTATCTTCTATTTCCGGCTCTTTTTTATCTAAAAATTTTTTAAAATCATAAGGTTTATTACCAGTTTGCATATTTGTTAAAGCTTCTCTTTTTATAGCGCTGCCTCTTGTAATGCCGCGCACATTGTCAAATCTGCCCCTGGCTTCTTCTTTAGATGCAACAATGCCTTTTGATACCATTTTTTCGGCATATCTCTCTCTTTTAGCATCTGTCCGCTTTTTAGATTCGGCATATCTTTCTTGTCTTCGCTTGTCTCTGTTTTCTATTCTTTTCTTTTTTGCATCAGAGGCATCATCATATCCAGCATATTTTTCGCTAAGAGTTCTTTCTCTTTCTTGCTCTTTTGTTGCTGATTTTTTTAAATCAATATCAACATTAGAAGCTTTTTCACTAATTTCACTTAGCTTTTTTTTGCCTTCTTCAGACAAACCTTTTAAAAATTTATCAAACATAATTATACTTTTATTCCGTTAGCTGATTTTTCCCAAGGTAATTTTTTATGCCCCTCAAGATAGGCAACGCCATTATATACTATTTTTTTACCCTGTAATCTTGGGTAAGCTTTGCCATTCCAATAAACATTTTGATTATCGTAGTTTAACTTTCCAGATTTCATATCAGCTATATGCTTTTTTTCATGAGCAATAACTTCTTTCTTTTTAGCTGGTGATAAACCTTTCTTCACTTGTATAGTACCGTCTTTATGAGCCTTGCCTAAAACACCTGGTTCTAAAGCTTCTTTTTTATCAAGAGGAGAATCTTCTTTTTTAATATGCCTTTGTCTACGTATTTCTCTTAAATCTACGTCTACAGAATAAGGTGACCACCCTAAGCCTAATAAAACATTTTGCCAAGCGTCATTATATTCGGCACTCATTGCGTTCATGTTTTCTAACTTTTTAAACACTCTATCTACAGGCACATTAAGTATACCAGAAACATAATTAGCTTTTGCATAATTTTGATAAAAAGGACTATACTTATATTGTCTCCAGTCTTGATACCTTTGTGCTTCTACAATATCACCAATTTTTTTACTAAGTGGAGGTGATATGCTTAAACCTTTTTGCACAAGTGTCATTGCTCCATTGTAAACTCTTTCGCCTTTTTCTCTTTTTTGGTTTTGATCATACAATTCCATACCAAGATTTTTAAGAGCTGCAATAACAGCGCCGCCGTAACCCATGCCTCTAAGAGTACCGTCAATAATACTGTTAGCTGCATACATAAGTTTCTTTTCGTCATCTTCAGTTACTTCGTCGTCGTCATCAAGCAGCATAGAGAATAAAGCACTTTGTAGGGTTGTAAATATAAGGTTTTGTGCTACACCGTAATAAACTATTTTAGAAGCATTAGTTTTCCAGTCACCTCTACCATTAGCTAAATCAAGTGCGGCTTTTTTGGTTAACCTCGCGTACTGCATAGGTGTATTAGCAAATGCCAATATTAATCTACCAATGTCTGACGCCTGCTGCCTAGAAACTTTGTCACCTCTAGAAGACTGCTGAGATGTTTCAGCAATTTCTTGAAACTCTAACATTGTTTGCTTAATAGCATCAGCCTCAGATACACCTTCTTTAGTTAATCTGTTTATATTATTACGATACCAAGTTCCACCACCAAAAGCTATGGCAAAGCTATCGCCATACTGAGTCGGTAAAAACCCAGCTTGTAAAAGCTTTTTATGCGCTTTAGTAAACCAATTTCCTGGTTCTGAATCAGCAAGGTCAGCAGTATTTATTTCAATTTTTAATCCACCTCTTCTTTCTATTAAAAAGTCAGAATTAAACAACGTTACAAAATCTTTTGCAAATTGTGGCACATTAGCCATTGCTTTAGCCATCATGAATGGATTATTAAAAGTCCAGTTCATAAAGTTAACAGCAGACAATTGTTGTAGTATGGCAGATCTAGTATTGAAAGCCATAATGTTTGCAACAGACGCATTCAACCAATTTAATGCTTGATTAAATTCTTTGTCTTTACCTTTCTTACGGTTAACACCGGTTTCCATTCTTTCTAAAACATTTTCTAAAGCATCGGTAAAATCATTACCATGCATTTGCTTGATCAGTTTTATATTCTGATCTGAAAACATTTGGTCTTTATTATTTATAAACTCTGTTAAAAACTCTGCTCTTTGCGCTTTATTAGAAACATTAGCTAAATCAGTTTGAATGCTACCTCCAAGCCAGTCCGGCATAATAGAGGGGTAGCCTTCGGGTATTTTAGTTATCTTAGCAAGATCATCTGCAAATGCTTTTAGCTTAGGATCTGCCGCTACCACTGCTAATAAATCAGCTGCATCAGCTTTACTAATATCTAAGTCATAGCCAGCTCCATTATAAAGATAAGCTCTAACTGCTTGTTCTTTAGTATATAAGCCATCAAGAACTTTTTGTTTTAAAACTTTTTTATTCTTATATCTTTTCTTTAAAGCTTTATAATCTCTTGCTAAAGTTACCTTTGCTGTTTCATAAGCGCTAATACCTTGCGCAAACGGAGTCATTATATTATCTTGAAAAAATTTCATTTGAGCATTACCAGTAGCACCTTTACCTAAAAACGTGTATAGCAACCCTGCAAAATCATCAGCACCCGGCGGAACATATATATTTAATTTTCTTAATATTGAACCTCGTGTAGGCTTTTTAGATCTCAATATACTGTCCATTTCATCTTCAATAGACTTAGTCTCAGCTTCTTTAGCAAGCTGTACTTTTTTCTTAACGCCTAAATCAGTTAGCATTTTATCTACAGCCGCTACATTTTTAGGCGCATCATCTGCAAAAAACAAATCATTATAACCCTCAGACACTTTTTCAGCCATCCAATATGCTTTAGCTCCGGCTGTGCCATCGCCTAGGCCTGTTATATTTTCTAAAGGTATACTAATACCTAAAGCAGATCTTAAGAAACTTTTGATAGATTCAGCTGCAGCAGCAGGTCTAGCTGTTAATACAAATATATCACGATCACCTTTTGCTTCGGTTAATTTTTTAGCAAGAACAGCAAGAGGGCCTTTTTCTCCACTTATAACTTTACTAAATTCAGAAAAATCAAATTGAGCGCCAAGCTCTGCGAGCTCGCCAGATTGTGCTGCAAACTCTGTAGCTGTTAAACTACCAGTAGTACCGTCAGGAAGCAAATAAAGCACATTAGATTTGCTTTTGGCAAGTGTATCGTCAAAGTCAAACACTCTAGCTTTCTTTTTAGGTGCATTTTTATCCATTGCAGCAGCTTTGGCTTTACTTAAAACACCTAATCTTTTGTTAATTTTATCAGTGCTTAAGTTTTTTGTGTCTACATCAAGCTCTTGTAAAAGCTTTTCGCCTTCTTTCCTTATGTTTTCTTGCGCAGAAGCAACTCCAGCCTCATTATAAACAGCTAGCCTAGCTCTTGCAGGTGTATTAATATCTTCAATTTCTTGTGTAGCTACTTTAGCAAACTCAAGCCATTGAGCTTCTGACATGTACTTTTTAACATTCTGATAACCCGCGTCTATAGCTTTAGTTAAACTTTTGCCTGCTTTATAGGTTGCTTTAACTGTACGCAGTCCGCCTACTAAAACATTTAGACTAACATCTTTTGCAGCCAATAATAAGAATGGATCAACCGCAAAACCTTTTGTACCAGTAAGCTCTGTAAGTTTAGCTATAGCTCTGTCAATAACAAATTCAACTTTATCCTCAGTTACAACTTTATTAGCAGCCTCTACAGCATCAGGAGTTGAAGGACTTTCAACATTTAATTCTTGAGCCATAGTTTTACCTGTTTCCATGTTAACTATAGTGTTCAAATCTATATCTGCCTTAGCCAGTCTGACTGAAGAATCGTCTAAAATACTATACCCTTCAGGTAACGTAGAACCTAATTTAGCTCCGTCTAATAATTCATCTGCTTTTTTTGAAAGCTGCGTTTGGTAATAATTTTTTCTAATATAAGGCATAATTTCTTTTACCTTGTTATTAGAAATAGCCCATAGCAGAGATGCTCCTATTACTGATGCTGGCGGGTTATGCTCTTCTCTATATGGAACGTCTTTAGGCCCTTTTTTAAAAAACTTTTTAATACCATATTCAAATTTTTTAGATTTATATTTAAATTTAGCGGCAATTTTAATTAATCCACTTGTTCCTTGATAACTTTGTGAAATAAACAATGCTGCCATTTCCTGCGTCATTGTACCGTTAGCAACCGCATCTCCTAATATGGTAGCCATTGTTTCTAACGTGTTCATGTTACCCGCAGATTTTTGTTGTGCTTTATCACTAAAAAAATTAGAAGTTACTTGCCCTGGTCTTTTTAAATTAGGATAACTTTTATCATTTTTTATAGACGCTTCTCTTGCCGCAACATAAGCAGGATCTTTTTGATTATAGTACAAGCTACCTTTATCTTTATTTGGTAAAAAATAACCAGGATATTTTTTGTAAAGTTTTGTTTTTTCTTTTTGTGAATTTGGATAAGGTAAAAACATTTTACCATTAATAGGTTTATTTAATATAAAATACCTAGCTTTGCTTTTATTATCTAATACAAATTTTCCATTAACAATTTTTCCCGGTCTGTATTCAGCACCAAAATTAGCAAATTTAGCAGATTCAAAAATAATAGAAGGTATTTTAGCATTTTTAATAACCTCTAACATTTCTTTTTGTTTTTCAACAAGGTTAGAAGCACTTATTGTAACTTTACCTGTTATTTTTAATATTTTTACCGCAGAGTTTATATCTTTAGCTTTAGCTAATTTTTTTAAAATATTAGAAAACTCACTTAAAACACCTTTTTTATCTACATTATTAGTTATTTCTGCCTTTAGCTGATTTAAATCTTTATATTTTGTTCGTAAATCTATATCTGTACTTAATGCTTTAATTGCTTGCGATGATGCAACAGATACAGCTACAGCTTCTTTAAATCTTGCTTTTCTATTAGATCTAGTAGTTTTAGTTACATTAGGATCATTTAAATAATCTAATAAAGCATTTACTTTTGTATTTTCAAATGCAGCCTTTTCAAGCTTACCATCTTTAAATACAAGCATACCTGCGTCTTCAAATGGATTTACAGATACCCCGGTTTTTTCATCTTTAGCTCTTGCCATACGCATACCCTCGACAGTTAGCATGTCATATAAAGGGGCTGCATTTTGTGTCACTTTATCAGAAAATTGTTTATCACTTACTTTATCTTTACCAAAAAATTTATCAACAGGCTCTTTAAAAGATACTTTAAAATCATTTGCTATTTGACTTTTAAATTTTTTAGCATCAGGATTAAAGTGTTTAGCTACAATGTTTTTAACTTTATTGTCATCAAATTTTAATCCAATGTTTTTACCTGTATCAATTCTATCCTCTGCAATTGCAGCGTCAACTCTTTCGTCGGAAGTTAGCTCGCGCACCTGTGGCGCTTCTAAACTGGCCGCGCCCTCAGTTGCTTGTTTTTCAGGATTAACCATCTTATCTAAAACTCTTTTACCCCTATTGCGTAAGTTGTTTTCTATATATGTAGAAAGTTTTTGTCCTTCTTCTGGTCTGAAAGATTTATATAAACCTCTTAATGAGGATGCATCAAATGTGCCGTCATCTTTTATCATACCAAAAGTTAAATTACTAATAAAGTCTTCTCTGGTATTTGCACCTTCCTTAAATTCACCGTATTGTTTAAATAAAGAATTTGTAACTTTATTTATTAAAGGCTGAAATTTAGGTATAACAACGTTGTTAAATACTTCAACTGAGCCAGGGTTATTTTGATAGGCTTCATTAACAGCTCTTGCGTTTTCAAATGAAACTTTTGAAACGCCTTCAGGTCTTTTATCTTCCTGCTGCATTTCATTAACAACACCTTTTATTCTTGCTTGTGCATCTAAATATTTTTCTTTATATATATCTAAAGCTTGCTTATATTCTGTAGGGTCTATTTCTTTTGATCTAGATTGAATATCTTTTACTTTATTTATATAAGTCTTTTTTAAATCTTCTAAATCATTAACTTTATTAAAATCTTCTTTTTTAGCAAACTCAAATATTGATGCGGCCCTAACGGCAAGTGCGTCAAGCTCTTGCGTTTTAGATTTTATCTCTAAGTCTAAAGCCTCTTTAAGAGCAGGGTCTTTTGCGTGGATTCTTTGAACATTTAAATCAGATATTTCATCTATTACACGCTCCATATTGCCTTCATCAATGGCAACTCGCATATTTTTTGCTGTTTTCCAAGCCTTATTTTTTATATTTTTAGCACCTTTGCCTAAACCTCCAAACGCGGCAGTACCTACCGCTGCAGAAGTAAAAGTTTTTACAGCGTTATCAAGCGTATATTCAACGGCCTCCTCAACAGCTTCCGGTATGCTCTTGCCTTGAGCTAAAGACGTATTTACGGCTTCAGGGAATAATTGAACAACTTCAGTCGCGCCCTCTTTGCTTGAAGTGTAAGTAAGTCTTGCTATTTTTTTAGTTAATTCTTTTCCAGCTGTGGACTTTAACAAATAATTAGTAACGCCCTTAGCACCGAAATATTCAGGTAAGGTTGCGATTGCGGCACCCGCTAAGGGTACTAAGGTATCAACCTCATCATTTTCAATAGATTTGTTTACCGCTTCTTCTGCTGTTAAATTAGGATAATTAGTTTTTGCTTTTTCTACATTATAGTCCATCATAAATTGCGGAGCAATTTGCCCGAAAGCAGATGTTACACCTGCTATTGCGCCGCCAGCTACACCCCCAGCGGGTCCACCAACAGCTGTACCGGCCGCAGTTCCTGCTGCTGTAGCCACCATTGTAGGAACCACAGAAAGGCCTACTTGAGTTGCATCTCCAGCTATACCAGCTAACATTCCTAAAATACCTTTAGCGTCTTCATCTGTAATAGAGGGCATGGGTTTTTGCGCTGCTTGCAGATCCAACTGAGTTTTATATGCTTCTTTTAATTTTTTAGCAGACTCATCAGAATTAACAACTTCATCGTAAACTTGTGTTGCAGCAAGCATACCTTGTTGTAATCGAGCCATTGCAAGGGGCCCAGGAGCACCAGTCATGGGGCTACCAATGTTATAGGCTATGTTTTTAAAATCTTCTATACCTGTACCAATAAATCTTTCCTCTAAGGTCTGCCCCTCGTTGGCCGCAACTTCAGCTTTAGCTTTTTCTACATTTTCTAAAGTAAAAGGCTCATTACTGCGTAGTACTCTTTGAGAAACCGCATATGGTAATTTTCTTTTTTCCTCATTGCTTAGTTCTTTTGGAGCTTGTTGCTCATTAGCAATATAATTATCAAACTCCTCTTTTGTAACTTCTTGATTATTTATAGAATAAGGAACTTTACCTGCTACACTATCTTGTTTTTCAACAGCAATAGGCTCTACTTCAGTTGCTTCTTTAACTGTATT
>ERZ1046568.2891-NODE-2891-length-10745-cov-5.963330_pt1 | contig 10745 bp, 10 predicted proteins | sample MGYA00383092_ERZ1046568 | MGnify/ENA primary metagenome ERZ1046568 (study PRJEB29581, sample SAMEA5548362) | metagenome | biome: marine; feature: coastal; material: water | depth 1 m | study: Short-term variability in the microbial, nano- and picoplankton... | reverse complement strand
TATTTATGACAGCACAATCCCATATCGTTGTAGCAACAATTGCATTTGGTATGGGAATAGATAAACCTGATATTAGATTTGTTCTTCACTTAAATCTTCCAGGAAGTATGGAGGCTTATTATCAAGAAATTGGAAGGGCAGGTCGTGATGGTAAACCTGCTGATACATTACTAATTTATGGTTTAGACGATTTAGTAATAAGAAGAAAGATGGTAGAAGAGAGTAATTCAGATAGTGAGCATAAATTAAGAGAAAATAAAAGATTAGATTATTTATTATCATATTCCGAAACACCTGAGTGTAGGAGAAAAGTTTTATTAGCTTATTTTGATGACTTTCCTAAGAGATGTAATAATTGTGACAACTGTTTAAATCCTCCTAAATTAATTGATGGAACCATCTTAGCTCAAAAGCTGTTGTCAACAGTTTATAAGACTGGACAATATTTTGGTCAGGCTCATGTTATAAATGTTATTAGAGGGTCAGAGGATAAAAAAATTATTGAAAGGGGACACCAAAACTTATCTGTTTATGGAATTGGTCAAGATAAATCAAAGAACTTTTGGCAATCGTTCTTGAGGCAATTATTAGCTAATGGACACCTGCAAATCAATTTTCAAAGATACGGTGCTGTTCAAATAACTGATATTGGCGTTGAAGTATTAAAGAATAAAAAAAGTTTTTTTTATAAAGATATTTTGGTAAAATTAGAAAAAAAATTAACAAAAAATATCAGATATGAAAACAAAGATATATCGAATGAAAGTGTAAATTTACTTAAGGTGCTTAAGGCTCTTAGACTTAAGATTGCCAAAAAGAAAAACTTACCAGCTTATACAATATTTCATGATATTTCTCTTATACAAATGTCACAAATTAAACCTAACAATCAGACAGATATGCTTAAAATTGACGGTGTAGGGACAACAAAGTTCGAAAAGTATGGCGAGTTATTTATAGATGAGATAGTAGAACATTCCAAAAAGTAAGTATGGATATTAATTATTATTAAATGGTTTTTTTGCAGCCACAAAAATACCTGTAACTATCAAAATTAAAGCTATTAAGTCAAAAAGAGAAAACACAACATCAACTATAATATAATCAATTAAAACAGCTAAAACTGGAACAGCCATTACAGAAATAGATGTAATATTGACTGAAAATTTTTGTAAAACGGTAAAATAAGCCCAATATGTATAAGCACTTGATAAAAAGATTCCAAATAGAATCACTAGTATATGTCTAAACTCAATCGATCCAAAGTTACTCAAATCAAAGTAGAATGCAAAAGGTATAATTGGCAGTATGCCGATTATTTGTTGCCAACCTGCTACAATTAATCCATCTGATTTAATACCTCCATATTTTACTATCATTGTGCCTATTGCCCAACTTAAACCGGCAGAGAGTGTTATCAAAAAGCCAAAGATATTTTCAAAAATATTTATTTCAATAGAAAGAAAAAATATACCAAACATTCCAAAAATTAATGAAATAATTATAGAAATATTAATTTTTTCATAACCAAATATAGAGGCAAAAATAGTCGCCCAAACGGGCATGGTATAGGTTAAGATCGCAGCTCTGCCGCCACCGAGCATTCCAATTCCGTATAACATAAGCACTTGCCACAACGTTACATTAAAAAAACTTATTAACAGAAGAGACTTCCATTCGTTTGAAGGAATATTAACTGTTTTCATTTTTTTAAAACCAAGGAATAATAATAATATGAAAGCAGGTAATCCAATAATAACTCTAAAACTTAAAGGGGGAATTACTTCCATAGCAACCCTAAATAAAGACCAAACAGAACTCCAAACTAAAACTAATAATATTAAAAGAATTACCGGTACAATTTTTTGTGAAAAAAGAAAATTCATTTCTAAACCAACATTATAAAGTTTAATAATTTATGAATTGTCTATCACATAATTTATAATGCTTTAAATTTATTATGATTAAAATCATCACCTAGACTTTTATCGGGAAATGCATTAATTTTTATAGCTAATTGCTAATTAAGGAGAAGAAAATGCTAGTTGTTGTTTCACCTGCAAAAAAACTAAATATGAAACCAATTAATAAATTTACAGAAACGCAACCTGTTTTTTCGAATAATGTGAATGAGCTAGTAAATATAGCCCGTGATTTTACTGTCGATGATATACAAAAACTTATGGATATTAGCCCAAAACTTGCAGAGTTAAATAGAGAAAGATTTCAAGATTTTGGTAATCAAGAAAAAAAAGCTGCGGCTTTTGCATTTGCAGGGGATACCTACAAAGGTTTAGACATTGAAACAATGAGTTCAGATGATATTCTTTGGGCACAAAAGCATTTAAGAATTTTATCTGGGTTGTATGGTTTATTAAGACCTTTAGACGCCATAGAGCCCTACCGACTTGAAATGGGAAGTAAATTGCAAGGAGGGCACGGAAATTCGCTTTACGAATATTGGAATGATAAAATAACTACAAGTCTAAATCAGTATGGAAAAGAAATTAAAACTCAAATATTGGTTAATTGCGCTTCAAATGAATATTTTAATGTCATTAAACCTAATGTATTATCATTAAAAGTAATTACCCCAGTTTTTTTAGAACGTAAGGATGGGAAAGAAAAAATTATAAGTTTTTATGCCAAAAATGCACGTGGAGCAATGGCTCGTTTTATAATTCAGAATCGTGTGTTAGACGAGGCTGATTTAAAAAAGTTCAATTTAAATGGATATTTGTTTTATCCTGAAAAATCAAACAATGATCAGATTGTCTTTATAAGAAATGTGTCTTAAAGACTATAATTTTTGAAAGATTAAGTTGACATTTCTTTGTCCAAGTTGCTCAATATTTATTTAAAAAATTGGAGATATTTATGAATATTAAAAAAATAATTTTATCACTAGCTCTTGTTGCTTTTGGCTCGTCTGGATTTTTAATTAATGCAGAAGTAAATGCAGCGGAGTTTACAGCAAAAATTGGCCATTTAGAGTCAGCAAAGCAGCCTAGACATAAGACGTTAGAAATTGTTGCGGATCTTGTAAAAAAAAGAACCAATGGAGCTGTTGAATTTAAACTATTTCCATCTGCTCAATTAGGTAATGCCAGACAGATGAACGAAGGTGTTCAAATGGGAACATTAGAGGCAACTGTTTCTCCAGCAGCATTCTTAGGCGGCTTTAACTCTGCTATCTCTGTTTTAGATATTCCGTATTTATTACCTTCAAATATTGACCAGGCCCGTGAATTAAGAGCAGGCCCTTTTGGTGCAGCTCTTTTAAAATCCTTTGACGCAAGTGGTTTTACTGCAGTAGGATGGTGGCCAAATGGTTTCAAAAACTTTACTTCTAATAAATCTCTAGACGATATAAGTGCCTTTAAAGGTCAAAGATTTAGAGTTATGGATTCAAAAATTCTGATCGAACAGTTTAATTCCTTAGGCGCGTCTGCAATTGCATTGCCTTTTGGAGAGTTATACACATCATTGCAAAATGGTGTTGTTGATGGTCAAGAGAATCCTTTGACAACCATTCGATTTATGAAGTTTTATGAAGTTCAGAAAAATCTAGTAGTTTCAGAACATGGTGCAATGGAAGATATCGTTTTGTTTAACCCATCTTGGTGGGGTAAATTACCAGCAAATTATCAAAATATTATAAGGTCTACTTTTATGGAAGTTATACCTGGACTTGAAAAACGCGCAATTGCGGGACAGAAAGCTGCTTTAGATCATATTAAAAAATCTGGTATTAACGTCAGGGTAGCAAGTTCTACCGAAAGAATGAAAATGCGAGACATGATGTTTGATGATGCTAAAAAAGCTTATATTGATAGAGCTAAGGACACAGGCAGTGCATTGATGTCGTTATATGGCTCTGAATATACTCGGTTAACAAAATAAGTTAATAAATTGTTATGGCCCTCAGATTTATCTGAGGGTTATTTTTTTTAATTAAATATGATGAGTTATGTCAAATAGGCTTCAATTTGTTCTTAAAAACATATTGTTTTTAGAAAGATTTTTAATAGTTTTTTTTACGGTCTCCATGATAAGTCTGTATGGATTAAATGTGATCGTTAGAGAAATTACTCCTCAATATGCAAGTATATTTGCATGGATTGACGAAGCATCACGTTTACTTATGGTTTGGGTTGTTTTCCTGTCTTTAGGAATTGCATTTGATAGAGGGCGTCATATAGCCATGACTACTTTTATAAATTCCTTTTCGAATAGGAATTTTCTTTATTTTGGTAAAATCATTGATTTGTTAGGGTTTATTTTTTCATTATATTGTATTTGGTTAGGTTTGAAAATCACCATATTTGTTTATAACTCTGGACAGGTAAGTCCAACGTTAAACATACCAATGTTTGTTTTATATGTGGCTCCTACATTAGGTTTCTTACTTATTTCTATTCGATATGCATTAAGCTTTCTAAATTTTAAAAATAGATTCAATGAAAAACATCATTTAGTAACTAATATTAAGGAAGACGGATGATATTTCTTATAGTTATTTTTGCATTAACCCTTTTAGCATTTGGTTTTGAAATGTTTCTTGTTCTGGGTGTTCCTGCGCTCATAGTAAAGGAAATCTTCTTTTCTACTATACCAGACACAGTTATTATTCAAAAAATGGTAGGTGGAATTAATCACTCAACTTTACTTGCTATTCCCTTTTTTATCATTGCTGCAGAAATTATGTCTTCTGGTGAGATAGCAAGAAGATTAACAAATTTTATTAAAGCATGTTTTGGACATTTTACTGGAGGACTTGGACATACAACTATTGGAAGTGCTATGGCTTTTGGGTCAGTATCAGGCTCTGCTGCAGCAACAGTTGCTGCAATTGGTAAGCTGATGTATCCAGATTTAAAGAAAGCTGGCTTTAGTGAAAAATTTAGTCTTGGACTAATTGTTTCAAGTGCAGAAACAGCTATTTTAATACCACCAAGTATCACCATGATCATATACGGTTGGATGACAGGAACGTCTATAACTGCTCTTTTTGCTGGAGGTTTAGCTGTAGGAATTTTCTTAGGATTAGCGTTTGCAGTTTTAGTAATATTTGAAAGTCGAAAAAATAACATGATTTCAAATATTAAAAGGGAAAAAGGTATAATTTTAGGTAAGTTTATGCAAGCAAAATGGGCTCTTGGAATGCCTGCAATTATATTAGGGGGCATTTATTCAGGTTTATTTACTCCAACAGAAGCTGCAGCAATAAGTGTTATATATGCACTTCTGGTTGAATCTATTATTTATAAAAATCTAAATTGGTCTAATTTTTTTAAAATAATAGAAAGGGGAGCAATTTCTTCATCAGTAATCTTTATATTACTTGCTATGGGGAGTGTTCTTTCTTTTTTTATAACTATTATTCAAGTACCTGATATTCTAAAAGATTTTCTTATAAATATTGATGCTGGTATGATTACTTTTTTATTAGTTGTAAATATTGCTTTTTTTCTTGCAGGGATGTTTATAGATCCCAACTCAGCACTTTTAATCCTAGTCCCTCCGCTGTTTCCAGTCGCAGTTTCTCTAGGAATTGATCCAATACACTTTGGGCTTATTGTGACATTAAATATAGGAATTGGGATGATAACACCTCCATTTGGCCTAGATATTTTTGTTGCATCCTCAACCTTAAACAAGCCTGTAATTACAATCATAAGCGGTATATGGCCGTTTCTTTTAGTTAATATTATAGTACTTCTTATAATTACGTATGTCCCAGAAATTTCAACTTTTCTACCAAACTTAATGAGAAACTAATTGTTAGTTAAAATATTATGAATAATAAAAATAGAATTAAAATTTATGAAGTTGACACAGAGGTCGTATCAAATAATTATATAAATAACGATTATAAGCATTTGATCCTTAGAGCACCATCAAAAGCCTTAGACATTGTACCAGGACAATTTTTTCATTTACAGTGCCCTCCTTCTGACGGTTCAATTTCTTTTTTGAGAAGGCCAATGAGTGTTTATCAATTTAATAAAAAAGAAAACCAAATTGAGTTTCTGTACAAATTACATGGCAAAGGAACTAGGGCTATTTCTAATTTACAGAAAAATAATATTTTCAATATTGTAGGTCCACTTGGAAAAGGGTTTGTAGTAGAGGAAAATTATAAAAATATAGTTCTAATAGCTAGAGGAGTTGGCTTAGCGACATTAGCTCCTTTAGCAAATTTAGCTTTTAAAAAAGGGATTAACTTAACTGTAATATGTAGTGCTAGATCAAAAGAGTATTTAATGTCTTTAGATTTATTTAATTCATTATCTAATAAAGTTATTGTAGTTACGGATAATGACGGTTCTAGTTCTATGGATAATCTTGAATTATTAATTAATAATATGATGTCAAATCAAGGTGTTGATGCTTTCTTTACATGTGGATCAAACAGAATTTTAAAATTATTAAAAAAAGTTTGTGAATTAAATAATATACCTGGTCAAATAGCATTAGAACAACAGATGGCTTGTGGTATAGGCATGTGTTTTTGTTGCGTAAGGCCTTTTGAAATTGGGGATAAAATCATCCAAAAAAGAGTGTGTAAAGAAGGACCAGTTTTCAGAGTTTCGGAGGCATTACCTTGGTAGATTTGAAAACAAATATTGGTGATATAATCCTTAAAAACCCCATTATGCCAGCCTCTGGAACATTTTCTGAAGACTTAGCAAGTGTTTTTGACATTGACCTTTTAGGAGCTCATGTTGCTAAAACCATTACTGCTGAAATAAGAACCGGAAATGCGACGCCCCGAGTTTCTGAAAGTGGTTATAATATGTTAAATTCTATTGGTATACCAAGCAAGGGGATTGAAGATTTCAAGAAAAATATATTACCTATATACAAAGAATATAATACTCCATTTGTTGCAAGTGTTTCAGCTCCTTCTGCAGATGGGTTTGCGTATATTTGTGATAAAATTTCAGTACCAGGTGTAGATGCAATTGAAATAAATATTTCGTGTCCAAATATAGAAGATGATGGAAAAGCTTTTGCAATGAGACCTAATTCTACTTTTAAAGTTATAGAAAAAGTTAGGTCGATAACTAATATTCCTATATGGGCAAAACTTACCCCAAACACTGGAGAAACAATTGAAGTTGCAAGTGCTGCACAAGATGCAGGAGCTGATGCTTTAGTAGTAGCAAATACAATTCTAGCAATGCAAATTGATATTAAAACATTTAAACCATCCTTAGGAAATATAATGGGGGGCTTGTCTGGCCCAGGTTTAAAGCCAATTGTTATGCGGATGGTTTATCAATGTTCAAAGGTTGTTGATATACCAATTATAGGATGTGGTGGAATTAGCAATTTTGAGGATGTTATAGAATTTATTCTCGCTGGATCGTCAGCTGTTCAAGTTGGAACAGCAACTTTCATTAACCCGAATGCAATGTTATCAATGTTGTCAGGTATAAAAAGTTACTGTGAAGAAAATAACGTGTCTAAAATTTCTGACTTGATAGGTTTAGTAGACGATAAAAACACTCCTGATTCAGTCGCTCTTATGGAAATTGATATATGAACGATAAACTTATTAACATTTCATTATATGATGAAAAATGGATGGAGAGTTTAGCAACAACAATCTTCGACGATATCGCTGAATTGACTAAAGACAAACAGGGCGTTTCTAGAGAAACATATGGAAAAGGTGAAACTGATGCCATTAATTATTTATCAAAGTTAGCGATTAAATTGGGTTTACATGTAGAAGTAGATGATGCTGCAAATGTATTTTATTCTTCCGAACCGATTGAAAATAGTAAATATATACTAGTTGGGTCTCATATGGACTCTGTACCTTTAGGAGGAAATTTTGATGGTCTAGCTGGCGTTCTTGCCGGGTTTCTTATCCTTTCGTATATCTCTAAAAATAAAATAAATTTAAGCTTACCTTTAAAGGTCGTAGCACTTAGAGGAGAAGAGAGTGCATGGTATGGAAGAAATTACATAGGATCAAAGTCAATTTTTGGTTTGCTTACTAAAGAAGATTTAAATGCAACGCACAGAAAAACAGGAGAGAAATTATCTAAAGCCATGCAAAATTGTGGGGTTGATTTAAATAAAATACGATCTGCAACCTCTTTAATAAATAAAGAAAGCATAGAACTGTTTATAGAATTACATATTGAACAAGGCCCTATATTGGTTGATAGAAATTGGCCCGCAGCAATTGTCACGGGCATTAGAGGAAATAATCGTCATCACAACATCATATGTAAAGGTTCCGCGGGACATTCAGGAACCATTCCGAGGTATTTGAGAAGAGATTCAGTTTTTGCAGGTGCTGATTTGATTACTCGTATGGACGATCATTGGAACACTATACAACAACATGGAGGCGACCTAGTTCTAACATCAGGTATATTTCAAACAGACTCAGAACATCATGCAATGTCAAGAATACCTGGAGAAATTTTTTTTAGCTTTGAATCCCGTAGTCAGGACATTGCTACTTTAGACGCCCTTGAAGCATTGTTAAAATCTGAATGTAAAACGATAGAAAGAGAAAGAGGGGTGACGTTTGAATTTGACGATTTGATAAAATCATCTCCTGCAGAGCTAGATAAATCTATAATTGAAAAATTATTAGATGCTGGAGAATTTCTTGGTTTTGAAAGAGCTTCTTTACCAAGTGGGGCGGGGCATGACGCAGCTATTTTTGCAAATGTTGGAATTAAAACAGGTATGATTTTTGTAAGAAATGACAAGGGATCTCATAATCCTTATGAGGCTATGGATGTTAAAGATTTTATGGCTGGATTGTCTATCCTAAAAAAATTTATAATTGATTATTAAAAAGCTTAAAAATAAAAAGGTAAAAATAATTTAATGCAATTTTTACATAAATAGATTATGACATAATAAAATTAAATATTAATTATACATCTTGTTATTATTAATTTAAATTAATTGAGGTTAAATTATAAATGTTTCCAACAAGCTTTCCAGATAAAGAAGTTATTTCAACTATTACAGCTAAAATGTTAATTGAAGTTGAGGCTGTGCGTTTTAGTTCAGGTGAACCGTTTAAGTTTACTTCTGGTTGGGCAAGCCCGGTATATATTGACTGTAGAAAATTAATTTCCTACCCAAGAGTTAGGCACACTTTGATGGATTTTGCCGCTTCTGTTATTACTCGAAATATTGGTTTTGAAAATATTGATTCAATTGCTGGAGGAGAAACAGCTGGAATACCCTTTGCTGCGTGGATAGCTGATAGGTTGATGTTACCAATGCAATATGTTCGTAAAAAAGCAAAAGGATTTGGAAGAAATGCTCAGATTGAAGGTGATTTTAAAAATGACTCTCACATACTTCTGGTTGAAGATTTAACAACTGATGGAAATAGTAAAATTAAATTTTGTGAAGCTTTAAGGGAAGCTGGCGCGAAAGTGGATCACACTTTTGTAGTATTTTATTATGATATTTTCCCTCAAACGAGAGAAGCTCTTGATAGCATTGGATTACAAATGCATTCATTAGCAACATGGTGGGACGTTTTAAAAGTCGCAAAAGATAATAACTATTTTGAGACCAGTGCTATTGGAGAGGTCGAAAGTTTTTTAAATGATCCTATGACATGGTCTGCAAACCATGGTGGAGCTTCTTCACTTTCAGATTAAAGTGGCGGTCTATTCTTCAATTTTGCTTCTCTCCAAGCAATATAAGTTGTTGAACCTATAATTAGAAATCCGCCGATCCAAAGCGTAAAAGTAGGCTCTTCTGCAAATAATACATAACCAATTAATACTGACCAAATTAACCTTAAAAAATCAAATGGAAGAAGAAGAGCTAATTCTCCTTTTTTTAATGCAGTGTTCATAATTGTTTGAGCTAATGTCCCAGTAACAGCTATAAATACAAGAATAGTAAATTGTCTCATGTCAATTGCTTCCATTACTGGAAAAGCAAGGATAAATGTAGCTGGGATCATACCAATACCAAAATAAAGAGATATAGTTACTGCGCTGTCAGTTTGTGTAAGTTTTTTTATAAAAATAAGGCAAATTGACCATAAAAATGATGAAAAAATTATTAGTAAAGCACCTAATTCAATTGAAATATCTGGGCGCATGACAACTATAGTACCAATAAAGCCGATAATTAATGCAGTTGTCCTTCTTAATCTAATTTTTTCTTTCATAAAAATTACAGCTAATATTGTTGCAAAAATGGGTACCGTAAACCCTAATGTAGTTAATTGAGCTAAAGGAGTGGTAGAAATTCCATAAAAAAAACACAACATAGCAACAGAGTTAGTAATAATTCTTAAAAATTGCATTTTAGGTTGTTTAGTTTTGAATATAGTTTTGCCTTGCTGAATAATAATTGGTCCTAAAACAAAAATAACTAAAGCGCATCTAAAAAAAGCAATTTCAAAAATATGAACTTCTTTTGATAAGTATTTTACTGCGCTATGCATTAAAACAAAAAATAATCCCGAGATAATCATTAAACTTATTGCGATTAATGGCGCGGACATATTATTTGAAATTTTATTAAAAGCTTTTGAAAGCAACACTTTTATTTCCATATCTTAATATTTTTTGATTAATATTTATAAATATTATTGTTTAAAAATTTAAATGAGCGCAAGTTAGAATTATTTATAGTAAATTTTATAAATATCTAGCAAAGATAAGTTAAATTTGATTAAAAGGAAAACTTTAAATGATAAAGTTAATTTTTCTACTTATAATAAACTTTAGTTC
>ERZ1046568.2890-NODE-2890-length-10747-cov-81.387860_pt1 | contig 10747 bp, 11 predicted proteins | sample MGYA00383092_ERZ1046568 | MGnify/ENA primary metagenome ERZ1046568 (study PRJEB29581, sample SAMEA5548362) | metagenome | biome: marine; feature: coastal; material: water | depth 1 m | study: Short-term variability in the microbial, nano- and picoplankton... | reverse complement strand
AAATAGACGGAGAGCGTAGAATATTAATGGGTGCTTTATTAATACCAAACAAGCCTATTTACAGACGTAATGGCGAAGATGAGTACTATATATATTTTTCAAAAGATACTGTCTTAAAAGCTAGTCAAATGTATTTGATGAATAGCAAACAAAACAACTCAACACTAGAACACCAACACGAATTAGAGGGTTTGAGTTTAGTAGAAAGTTGGATAGTTGAGGACAAGGTACACGATAAAAGCGTAAAGTACGGAATGGATTTACCTTTAGGGTCTTGGGTTGGTAGCGTAAAAGTAAACAACGACCAAATATGGAACGAGTTTGTAAAGACTGGCAAAGTAAAAGGTTTTAGTATTGAGGGCTATTTTGCTGACAAAATGGAGCGACCAAACGACCAAACAATAAAAGACGAGTTAGCACAAATAGAAGAAGAAGAAGCAGAATACTTACTAGCCGAAATAAAAGCTATTATAAAAAATGATAAGCGTGTTAAGGGTGGCAAGAAAATGGTTTTAGAAAGCTATTCAGACTATCCTAGTTCAGTAAGTAACAACGCAAAAAGAGGTTTAAAACTTAACGAAGAAGTAAACAACAAATGTGCCACACAAGTGGGGAAAGTAAGAGCGCAGCAATTAGCACAAGGGAAACCAATAAGCAAAGAAACGATAAAAAGAATGTACTCTTATTTGTCAAGAGCAGAAGCGTATTACAAGCCAGAAGATACCGAAGCGTGTGGAACTATCTCTTTTTTATTATGGGGTGGCAAATCGGCTAAAACGTGGGCAGAAAGTAAACTAAACGAACTAAATAATAAATAAAATGAGCAAAGAAAAAGCATTAAAATTAATAAATGAGTATTTAGCAAAGCAAGAGCCACAAAAAGTGGAGTTAGCTTTAATTGATGATATTGAAAAAATACTAGACAAAGCAAATTCTGAAAGAAGAAGATTGCAAACACAAGCGTTAAAAATAGCAGAAGGGTTTAACAATTTACAAAGTGACTATACTAGAGCTTTTATGAAATCAAAAGAAGCTGAAAATAAAGCAAAAGAATTAGGTGCTGATGATTTAAGAAAATTATTTGGAAATAGAGGCGATGAAGCAAAAGACTATCAAAACGTAGTCGGTAAAGCAGCTAATAAAATAAAAGGAATTATAAATAGTATTTAACTAAATGAATAGATTTAAAAAACTATTTAGTCCAAGTAAAACAAGCCCTAGAAATGGCCGTAGAGGTTGCTTATGTAGGGATAGGGATGCTTATTCTATTAAATGCTGTAATGGCGATATTATAGCACAGGGAATAGGAAGTACTTCAGGACAAGGGGTAGCACCACCAGTAGGAAGTTATGGGTATAAAATACAACGTTGCGGACATAGCCAACAAAAACACGTTTGGAACGGAGAAGAATTAACAGTAGGTAATGTTTACTATTTTGATTTAGTCCACGAGGGTCACAGCGGTTGCTATACTGTTTTACAAGCAGATGACGAAACAAGTGGCTTTGAATGGGAAAGCGTAACGTCTTATAATGACTGCACGGAATGTGAAAATGCAAATTAATAAATAAATACAAAATGAACAATTTAAAAAAAGTTTACAAACACTTAAATAAAGAGGAATTATCTACAAAAAAGATTGAGCTGGGTATTATAGATGAAATTTCAAAACAATTAACACAATCACAACAAATTTTAAAAAAAATACAATCAGAAGAAAATGATTTTTCAAAAATTGATAAAATCTATAAAAAAGCAGAAAGTGATATCTCTAAACTTAAAAAAAAATATTCTGATAACAGAGAGCAAACTTCATCTTTTTATAAAGAAATGAATAAAAGTTTTAATTTATTAAATAAATCTGCCAAAGAAATTGGATTAGATGTTACAAGTCTGCCAGCTTATAAAGATTATTTACAGATAAGGAAAAACATAGATAAAGCAATTGATGACAACCAATCAAATTGGCGTCTAGTATCAAAATATAGTTAAAATCAAAAATGCAAATTAAATTAATCTAAATTATATATAAGTATGAAATCAAACAACGTGATAGAAAAAATCAAAGACGTTCTAAACTTAAACGAGGAAGTTAAGTTGGAACAGGCTAAACTAGACAACGGTACAGTCATTGAGGCTGATGCGTTTGAAAGTGGAAAAGAAGTTTTTATCGTTACAGAAGATGAGAAAGTTGCTTTGCCTATTGGCGAGTACGCATTAGAAGACGGTAAAATATTAGTAGTTGCCGAAGAGGGTCTTATTTCTGAAATCAAAGATGCAGAAGCCGAAGAAGAAACCGAAGAGGTTGAAGAGGTTGAAGCAAAAGAAGAAGAAGAAGAAAAAATGGGCTACGCTACTAAAGAAGAACTAGCAGAGGTTAAAGATATGATTGAAGAAATCAAAGCAATGCTAGAACCAAAAGAAGATTTAAGTGCTGATGACTTAGGCAACCTTTTAACAGAAGAATTAGCTAAACACGAAAAAGTCGAGCTTAACGAAATTCCTGTTGAAGTACAAGCTGAATTAAACGAGCCAAGTGCAGAGCCTATTGTATCAAATCCAGAAGTACATAAAACTATCTCAAAATTTAGTGTTTCTAAAAACAGAAAAAGCACTACTATTGACCGAGTAATGGCAAGATTAAATAATTAATAACAACTAAAAACTAAATAAAATGAGTGTATCATTAACAACAACTTATGCAGGTGAATTTAGTGGCAAATACATTGCTGCTGCTTTACTATCTGCTGACACTTTGGATAAAGGGTTAATTACCGTAATGCCAAACGTAAAATTTAAATCTGTAATTCAGAAAGCATCAACAGATGACATCGTAAAAGATGCAACTTGCGACTTTCAAACAGACCAAGGAACGCTAACATTAACAGAGGCTATCCTACAACCAGAAGAATTTCAAGTAAACCTTGATATTTGTAAGAAAACATTACATTCTTCTTGGGAAGCTGAGCAAATGGGATACAGTGCTTTTGACAACTTAGCGCCAAACTTTGCTGATTTCGTATTGGCTCACGTTGCCGCAAAAGTAGCTGACAGAACAGAAAAAAATATCTGGTCAGGAGATACAGGAACTAGCGGACAGTTTAACGGTTTCGGGACTTTGTTAGATGCTGACGGAGATTTACCAGCGGGTCAAGATTTGACAGGTGCTGCAATTACATCGGCTAACGTTCTAACTGAACTAGGGGCTGTTGCAGATGCTATTCCAACTGCTGTTTACGGTTCTGAAGATTTAATTATCTACGCTGCTTCTGATGTAATTCGTGCTTACACACGTGCTTTAGGAGGCTTCCAATCTGGTGGCGAAGGTGCTAACGGATACGAAAACAAAGGAAACAACCAATCTTTAGGTTCTTTATTCTTTGACGGTATTCCTGTTGTAGCTGCAAGAGGTGCTTCTGACGGAACGATTATCGCTGCTGAAAAATCAAACTTATTCTTTGGAACGGGTCTTTTAAACGACTTGAACGAAGTACGAGTAATTGATATGGCGGAAAATGACGGTTCACAAAATGTACGTGTAGTAATGAGATTTACTGCTGGTGTACAATATGCACAAGTTTCTGACATCGTTTTCAGAAAAACAGTATAATAATTAACTAATCAAATTTAAAGGGGTGGGTTCTGCCTACCCTTTTTTATTTAAAAAAACTTTAAAAATATGGGATGCTTAATAACTAGCGGACGTAAAGTACCTTGTAAATCAGCAGTAGGTGGAATTAAGACCATTTACTTTGCAGACTACGGAACTTTAGGAGATGCAACAATTGTAGCGGGTGAAATTACAGGTGTTTCTGGAAGCCCTGTTTGGTTTCAGTTTGATGTAAAAGGCAACAGTTCAATGGAAACTGCTATCACTTCAAGCCGAGAAAACGGAACGACTTTCTACGATACTACATTAAATATGACTTTGACCTTTCAAGACAAAGCTACACAAGAAGAACTTAAATTAATCGCACACGCACGACCACACGTTGCTGTTGAAGATTATAACGGAAACTTCTTTTTAGTAGGACTTGAAAATGGTGGCGATGTAAACGGTGGGACTATAGTTACGGGAGCTGGAATGGCTGACCTCACAGGCTATACTTTAACGGTGAATGCACAAGAAACTGCACCGCCTTACTTTGTAACACCAACTGTAATTACTGACGATGCCTCAGCGGTTCAAATTGACCCAACAGCATAATTAGTACTTTTACTTGTAAAATGGGGTTATCTTAACGGATAGCCCTTTTTTTATACCTACACAATACAAAATATTTGTTTTTTATTTATATATTAATATGAAGTTGATAAACACAAGCGGAAATAAAACCTTTAAGATAATTCCTAGAGAATTTACGGTAGGTACTTTGAACTTAAAATTGACTAGCGAAAGTACAAACGTTTCTATAACGGTTGATGCTGTTTCAGAAATTGACGGTAATTATATTTCGTTTGATGCTGTTTTTGGTACTTTAACTGAAAGCGATTTTTATATTTTAGAAGTTAGTTATTTAAACAATATAATTTATAAAGATAAGATTTTTTGCACCGACCAAGCTATTAATCAAAGTAATGACGAATATTACAGCGTTAATAAAGACCAATATATAAGTGAAGAAAGTTCGGATAACGAATTTATAATAATATAAATATGAACGATTTAAGAATAGTAAATTTAAGTACTTACACAACGCCAGACATCGTTGAGAAATCCAATAAAGAATGGGTTTCTTATGGTTCTGACAATAACTATTTTAAGTATTTAATTGACCGTTACAATGGTAGCCCAACAAATAACGCTATTATAAACGGTATTAGTGAAATGATTTACGGACGTGGACTTGATGCTTTAAATTCAAATAAAAAGCCAGAGCAGTACGCTAAAATGATTTCTTTGTTTCATAAAGATATGGTTCGTAAATTATGCTATGACCTTAAACTTATGGGTCAATGTGCTATGCAAGTCATTTACAGTAAAGACCGCAAAACAGTTGCACAAGTTGAACATATTCCTGTTGAAAATTTAAGAGCTGAAAAATGCAACGAAAAAGGCGAAATAGAAGCCTATTATTATGCTGATGATTGGTCTAAGGTTAAGAACGTAGGTCATACGACAAGAATTCCAGCTTTTGGTTGTAGTACAGAAAATATTGAGATTATATATGTAAAGCCTTACAGAGCTGGTTATAAGTATTATTCAAGCCCAGATTATGCTGGTGGTTTACAATACGCAGAACTAGAGCAAGAGATAAGCAACTATCATTTAAACAATATCCTGAACGGATTAGCTCCGTCAATGCTCATTAATTTCAATAACGGTACACCAAACGCAGAAGAACGCCAAGCCTTAGAAAATAGAATATATAAAAAGTTTAGCGGTTCAAGTAATGCTGGTAAATTTATACTAGCATTTAACGACAATCCAGAAAGTGCAGCAACTATTGAGCCTATACAGTTAAGCGAAGCACATCAACAGTATCAATTTTTAAGTGATGAGAGTTCTAAGAAAGTTATGGTATCCCACAGGGTTGTTAGTCCTATGCTTTTAGGTATTAAAGATAGCAGCGGTTTAGGTAATAATGCAGAAGAATTAAAAACTGCTAGTACCTTAATGGATAACACCGTTATAAGACCGTTTCAGATGCTTTTAATAGATGCTTTTGATAGCATACTAGCATTTAATCAAATGAGCCTTAAATTATACTTTAAAACGCTTCAACCGTTAGAATTTACAGACTTAGAAAACGTTGAGGATGCTGAAACAAGAGAAGAAGAAACAGGAGTTAAACTAGCTAAGGAGTTACCAGATGAGTTAGGCAGCACTATTGCTGATGAATTAATCGACTTAGGGGAGAGTGAAGAAGAACTACTAGAGGGATATGATTTAGTAGATGAAAGCGAAGTAGATTATGAGTTAAATGATGAACTAGACGAGGTTATTACAGAATTAAACACTGAGCCAGAAGAAACTACATTATCTAAAATATGGAATTTCGTTAGTACTGGAACGGCTAAACCAAACGCAAAAAGCACACAAGATGGCAAGTCAAAACAAGATAGTCAAAAGGGAGTACAGTTTTTAGTACGTTATTCTTATGCACCAGAAAAAGCAGGGTCAAATAGCAGACAGTTTTGCTCTAAAATGGTAGGTGCTAAAAAGGTTTACCGTAAAGAGGATATAGTCGCAATGGGTAAAAAATCTGTAAATGCTGGCTTTGGTAAGGGTGGCTCAGATACCTATTCAATCTGGCTTTGGAAAGGCGGGGCAAGGTGTAATCATAAATGGTTTAGAAAAACCTATCAAATTAAAAACGGTGAAAAAAGCCAAATAACAAGCGGTCAAGCAAAAAGCAAAGGTTTTAAATTCCCTAAGAACGCTCAAAAAGTACCAGTAGCACCAAAGGATATGAAGTATAAAGGTTATACTGCTGAATATTGGAACAAAATGAAATTCAAAAACTAAATGGCAACAGCATTATTCATAACAAGAACTGACTTAGTACGCAATTCTATATTAGACGGAAACGTTGATACTGATAAGTTTATTCAGTTTATAAAACTAGGTCAAGAAATTGACATACAAAACCTACTAGGAACGGACTTATATAACCGAATAAGTACAGACATTGAAAACAGTACTTTAACAGGTGATTATTTAGCACTTGTACAAGATTATATACAACCAACCTTAATATGGTTTGCACAAGTTAATTATATTCCATTTGCGGCGTACACTATTGCCAAAGGAGGCGTATATAAGCATCAAGCTGAAAATTCTGAAACAGTAAATAAAAACGAAGTAGATTATTTAGTGGGCAAAGCGAGAGAATACGCAAATTATTACAGTACAAGATTAGTTGACCATTTATGTTTTAATCAATCTAAGTTTCCAGAATACACAAGCAACACAAATGACGATATTAGCCCAGATACAGATACGGTTTTTAACGGTTGGGTTTTATGAAATATAAAGTAAAGAAAAAAAACTTAAATAAGTTAGTTGCTTATTTAAAGAAACAAAATAAATCTTTAAAAAAAGGTAAATGAAAAAACCAGTATTAGCATTAGTGCCTAGTGCATATAAAACGAGTATAGTTTATTCGGTTTTACCTGTAAATGGTGGCGGAGATTTTAATTTAAGTAGGAGTTCAAATGCTACAAGAGTAAATAAAGATGAATTAATTGAAACGGTAAATAGTGATGTGCCAAGATTAGATTGGCTAAATAGCAACTGTCCTAGTTTATTATTAGAACCTACAAGAACAAATTACGCTCTAAATAGTGAAAACACATACGCAATGACGGTTATTGGGGGTTCAGAAAATGCAATTAGAACTGCAAATTATTCTATATCTCCAAGAGGTTCTTTAACGGCTTCAAGGTTACAGGCTTCTGTGACTAGTGGAACTGCTAATTATTCAGTTGTTGGAAGTAGTACAACCAGTTATAATGGTTATTATACAGCATCAATATATCTTAAAAGTAATACAGGAGAAAATCAACAGGTTGCTATTTATGGAAGGAACTCACCTATTATAAATTACACTGTGACTAAAGATTGGAAAAGATTTTCTTTTTATGGATATAACAGCCCTGGTCAAACCGCCTATATAAACGTAGGAATTCTTGAAGAATTAAGCAATTCTAATTTAGAAATAGATATATCACTTTTTGGAGTTCAGATTGAACAAGGCAATTACCCAACTAGCTTAATAACAACTCAATCAGGTATAGTAACAAGGGGTGAAGATGTTTGCGGAGATGCTGGGAATGCTGATTTATTTAGCAGCAATGAGGGAACTATGTTTGTTGATATACAAAAAACTTTTAAAGACGGTGCTTTTGGGGGAATATCAATATCTGACGGAAGTAATAATAATAGAATTGTAATTGGTAAGCAAAGTAATAACACACAATTTAGAATGTTTATAGCGAGGGTAAACAGTGGGAATGTTATAGCGCAGTATTATCCATTTTTAGATTTTGATGTTCAAAATAAATTAGCTGTTACTTTTAAATTTGGAGAATTTAAGTTTTACGTAAACGGGGTTTTAGCATCTACTGAAACGCCAAACGAAGATATACCTATAGGACTTTCTAAATTTGCATTTAACGAAAACAATTTAGGTAGTCAAGATTTTTTTGGAGAAATAAATGATGTAAGATATTACGACAGAGTATTAACAGAAGCAGAAGCAATAGAATTAACAACAACATAATGGGATACGGAGAAATATATAAAACAACGTGGTGGGGAAACCCAGTACAAGACGGTTGGGGTGACATTTACTACGACTTATCGGTTACTAGTGCAGTGCCTAACCTTTTAACAAGTTTACAAGCCAGAGCGACTTATTACGAGAACGCAACTGGAACGACTACAATATTAACTGCTTTAGAAAACTGTGAAGAATGAGTAATTTATTAGAAAAAGCGAGTATATTAACTACTCCAACGGCGTATAATGACGGTAAATTATTAAGCGTTAAACCAAACACGAGTGTAGGTGATTTCGACTTCACAAGAAATTCAAGTGCTACAAGAGTTGCTTCAAAAGGTCTTATAGAAGACGTACAGATATTAAGCGGTAATTTAGTAACTAACGGAGATTTTTCTGAAGAGGGTTCGGAACTTGTAACTAATGGAGATTTTGCTACGGACAGCGATTGGACTAAAGCAAGTAATTGGACAATAAGTGGAGGTTCAGCTAATGCAGACGGCTCAAGTGGTGGTCAATTAAGCCAAACGACTGATGCTGTAATTATTGGAAAAACATATAAAATTGAATATACTATTTTAAATTATGTTTCTGGGTCATTTAGATTTAGCTATGCTGGTACAAGTGAAAGTTTTAATACAAGCGATGGAACTTATACAACGTACAGAGTTGCTACAAGTGCAGCTAACGCCCTTGCTTCAAGTAGCATAAACTTTATTGGCTCAATAGACAACGTTTCAGTTAAAGAGGTCGGACAAGATTGGAGTTTAGGAAATGGTTGGAGTATTGGAGATAGTAAGGCGGTTGTTGATAATACTGTTAATGCAAATTTAGACCAAACTTGTATGACAAGTGGAAAAAAATATAAAGTATCTTTTGAAATTAGCGATTTACAAAATGGCGGTATTATCAAGGTTGGTGATATTGTCACTCCTGGTGCTTATGTAGCTACTAGTAATGGTGAAAATTCTTTCACATATACCGCAACAAATCCAACATTAAGAGTTAGAGCAGGCGGATATCCTTGTTCAATAACAAACGTATCAGTAAAAGAAATAACAGACGACACTAACCTACCTAGAATAGATTATGACGGCTTTAGTTATCAAGATGCTTTAGGGAGTGAATTAGCTACTAATGGAGATTTTTCAACTGATAGTGATTGGACTAAAGGAACTGGCTGGAGTATCAGCGGAGGCGAAGCTATAAGTGCTGGTAGTTCAGGATATTCTTTTTTGCAACAAACAGGAGTTTTTTTAAATGGTAAAACCTATAAAGTTTCATACTCTGTTACAAGTTATACAAGTGGCTCTGTTGAAGTTGGAGTTGGTGGTGCATCAAATAATAACATACAAAGAAATTCAGTAGGAAATTTTGTAGAATATCACACATCAAATGGAACTAATTTAACAATTATTTCAAGAAATTTAGTTGGCTCAATAGACAACGTATCTGTAAAAGAATATCTAGGTCAAGAAGTAGTACCAGATAGCGGAGTTGGACATATATTATTAGAGCCGCAGTCAACTAACTTGTTTGCATATAGCGATGCTTCAATAGGCTATAGTCAAACAAATGTTACAATATCGAATAATCAAGGAACAAGTCCAGACGGAACAAATAATTCAACAAAAATGTTAATGGCGAGCGGAACTGGAACACATAGAGTTTATGAAAGCATTTCAAGTTCTTTAAACGACAATAACACATTTTCAGTTTTTATAAAAGAGCAAAGCGAAATTAGCCATATAGGTTTAGTTTCTGATACCGCTACAGAATTAGCTTGGTTTAGTGGTTTAGACGGCTCTATTATAAATGCTAATGGATTAGATGCTAAAACACAAAGCTTTTCAAACGGTTGGCATAGAATATCAATTTCTTATATAGCAGATGCTAATGATGCTTCAGATAATCAATTTATTTATTTTTCAGATAGGCAAGGGACAACTCCGAGTGTTGCATTTAACGGAACTGAAACTATTTTAATGTATGGTTTTCAAGCAGAGAAACTATCATTCGCAACTTCATACATTCCAACAAACGGAAGCACAGTTACTCGTTTAGCAGATGTATGCAATAATAGTGGTAGTAGTGATTTAATAAACTCAACAGAGGGTGTGCTATATGCAGAGATAGCGGCTTTGGCTAATAGTGGAAATTCTAGGTTTATTTCTTTAAGTGACGGAACTAACCAAAATATAGTTCTTTTAGGATATATTTCAACAGATAATAGGATTAGAATTTTTGTTAAATCTGCTAATTCTACCTCAACAAATAACACATCAACAACAGTCACAGTAACAAACTTTAACAAGATAGCTATAAAATATAAAGAAAATAATTTTGCTTTATGGGTGAATGGAACTAAAACATTTTCAGATACTTCGGGCTTAACCCCTATTGGATTAAATCAATTAGAATTTGAATTTGGCTCTGCTAATAAATTTGAAGGAAAAGTCAAATGCGTAGCAGTATATAAAGAAGCATTAACAGACGAAGAATTAACTTGTTTAACAACAATAT
>ERZ1046568.2888-NODE-2888-length-10751-cov-18.348915_pt1 | contig 10751 bp, 7 predicted proteins | sample MGYA00383092_ERZ1046568 | MGnify/ENA primary metagenome ERZ1046568 (study PRJEB29581, sample SAMEA5548362) | metagenome | biome: marine; feature: coastal; material: water | depth 1 m | study: Short-term variability in the microbial, nano- and picoplankton... | reverse complement strand
TGGCATCAGAGCAAATGGGCCCAGCCACCCGAGGGACATCTCAATGGCTTTCCAACCCATGAGGCGCTCTCACGAGCTGTGCCAAAGCATCCAGTCCTGCTGGAACATGCCAATGGACATTCTGTGCTCTTAAACCAAGCTGCCATGGACTCGCTGGGCATTACAGGTGACTCCATAGCGCCCGAGGGCGGTGTCATTGTGCGTCGCAACGGAGCACCCACAGGCCTACTCCATGAGACAGCCATCAAACTCACTGCCCCACTGCAACACTATGACTTAAAGACAGCCACTTCGTTGGTAGATGCCGCGCAATGGCATTTGTTGAGTCAGGGGATTACCACCGCGCATGATGCCGGCGCGTCACAGGTAGATCTCGCCGCACAGACCCGCATGGCTCAAGAAGGCAGCCTCATCGTCAGGCTCTACTCCATGGTCTATGCCAGCGATGAAGGGGCCCTAGAAGAGTGGTTAGCTCGAGGTCCACTCCTCAATGACGGCGATCATCGGCTCTCTGTTCGCTCTATTAAGGTGCAGGCGGATGGCGCACTCGGCTCTCGAACCGCCTGGTTACACGCCCCCTATTCTGATGCACCGGATACCCGAGGCGTGCTCACCTTTAGTCTCGAAGCACTCAGTGACCTCATTGCCACAACGCGGGCCGATAATTGGCAAATCAATGTGCATGCCATCGGTGATCGCGCCAATTCTGAGGTGCTATCGGTTTTTGCGCCCTTTACCAAAGCAGCAGTAGACCACCGGTTTCGAATCGAGCACGCCCAGCATCTCCGTTTAGGGGATGCGGCATTGTTCGCGGAACAACAGGTGATCGCCTCGATGCAGCCCATTCATCTCAGTTCTGATCGCCCATGGGCTATCAATCGGCTAGGCCGACAGCGCATTGAAGACGGCGCCTATATATGGCGAGATCTGCTGCGCGAAGGGGTGCTCATCGTGACCGGAACCGACGCCCCAGTAGAGCCGGTTAACCCCATTGCCAATTTTTATGCCGCGGTGACCCGTCGATCCCTCGACGGCACCCCCGAGACAGGCTTTGAACCCGCACAAAAGCTCACTCGGCAAGAAGCGCTGTATGCCATGACGCTGGCGGGCGCCTACGCAGGGTTTGAGGAAAATGAGAAAGGCTCTATTGAAGTCGGCAAACTGGCTGACCTCACGGTGCTGTCACAAGACCTCATGACGGTCGAGGCAGACCGGATACTCGACACCGTGGTGTCTTGGACCATGGTCAATGGCGAGGTCGTGTACTCCCGTAATGCTACAAAGGCGCCATAAGCCGATCAAAATTAGACGCTAATGACAGACAATAAAAAGCCCGCGAACTCACGTTAGCGGGCTTGCTGAGGGACGCGTGCGCCCCTAAACGTGATTTACTCCTCTGACAAAGACTCTTCCTCTGGCGCATCGACACTGTCGCTCACTTCAGCGGAGCCAGACTCGTCGGCAACTTCACGCATCGACAACTTAATGCGTCCTCGTTGATCGACATCCAACACCTTCACTTGAACGTCTTGGCCTTCTGACAAATAGTCAGACACATTCTCGACCCGCTCGTCTGCGATCTGAGAAATGTGCACCAGCCCGTCTTTGCCAGGCAAAATCGTCACAAAGGCACCGAAGTCGACAATCCTTGCCACTTTACCCGTGTAAATGGCGCCAATCTCTGCTTCCGCCGTAATCGACATGATGATTTCAACTGCGGCATCCCGCGCGGCTGCATTCTGGCCAAAGACCTTAACGGTACCGTCGTCATCGATATCTACCGTAGCACCCGAGTCTTCAGTGATCTGTCGAATCGTCGCACCACCTTTACCGATGATGTCCCGAATCTTGTCTTGATCAACCTTTAAGGTCGCCATGCTCGGTGCGTTGTCTGAGGTGATTTCGCGGGGCGCATCCAGCACCGTATTCATTTGTCCGAGGATATGCAGTCGTGCTTCTAGCGCCTGCTCGAGCGCACGCTCCATGATTTCCTCGTTAATACCCTCGATCTTAATATCCATTTGCAGCGCGGTGATGCCTTTGGCAGTTCCAGCCACTTTGAAGTCCATATCACCAAGGTGGTCCTCGTCACCGAGAATATCAGTCAATACGGCGAACTGATTGCCATCCTTAACCAGACCCATCGCAATACCGGCGACCGGCGCCGATAGCGGCACGCCAGCGGCCATCATAGAAAGAGAGCCGACACAGACCGACGCCATAGAACTCGAACCATTCGATTCAGTGATCTCCGAGACCACGCGGATGGTATAAGGAAATTCCTCAGCATTGGGCAACACTGCCGCTAGACCGCGACGCGCCAATCGGCCGTGACCGATTTCTCGGCGGCTGGTAAAACCAATGCGTCCCGCCTCACCCACTGAGTAGGGAGGGAAGTTGTAGTGCAACATGAACGGGTCCCGACGCTCACCCTCTAGGGCGTCAATGATTTGAGCATCTCGTGTAGAACCCAGCGTGACAGCGCCAATCGCCTGCGTCTCTCCACGAGTGAACAGTGCTGAACCATGCGCTTTAGCGAGCACATCGACTTCGCAGGCGATCGCTCTCACGGTTCGGTTATCACGTCCGTCGATGCGTGGCTCACCGGCCAAGATGCGGCTTCGCACGATGCGCTTTTCAAGACTCTTGAACACATCTTTCACGTCGTCGGCAGACGGGCCGCCCTCTGTGGCCAGCTCGGCCAGCACCTGATCTCGTACCTGACCGACCTGCTCGTAACGGGCGGTTTTCTCAGTCGTACGATATGCCTCACCCAGGGGTCCCTGCGCAGCAGCCTCTACGGCGCTCACTAAGCCGGCATCCGCCTCGGGTGCTTTCCAATCCCATCGCGGCTTGCCTGCTTCGCTGACCAGTTCGTTAATCGCGTTAATCACCGCCTGCATTTCTTGGTGTGCAAACAAGACCGCACCCAACATTTGATCCTCAGTTAACTCTTCTGCCTGAGACTCCACCATCAAAACGGCATCACGTGTTCCCGCAACGACCATGTCTAGCTGGCTTCCCGCCAGCGCCGCATAACCAGGATTAAGTACGTAGCCGCTCGCTTCGGTAAAACCCACTCGCGCTCCACCGATTGGCCCATTGAATGGGCACCCTGATAACGCCAAGGCAGCCGACGTACCAATCATGGCGGGAATATCCGGATCGGTGTCGTGGTCCGCGGACATAACGGTACAGACCACTTGTACCTCATTCATAAAGCCGTCTTCAAAAAGCGGCCGGATGGGTCGGTCGATCAACCTCGAGGTCAGCGTCTCTTTTTCGCTAGGCCGAGCTTCTCGCTTAAAAAAACCGCCTGGTATTTTACCGACCGAGTACCGCTTCTCGATGTAATGCACGCCCAGCGGGAAGAATGCCTGCCCGGGCTTTGCCTTTGGGTCGGCTACCACCGTACACAAAACACTCGTACTGCCCATTGATATTAAAACCGAACCGGTTGCCTGTCGCGCAATACGACCTGTTTCCAGCGTGACCTCATGGTCACCGTACTGGAAAGTTTTTTTCACTACATTCACTTGTTTTCTCCAAATATGACTGGGCTGGCAACACGCCAACCCCGATTCATCCTCAGCGTCGTAGACCCAACCGCTTAATCAAATCCGTATAGCGGGCGGCATCTTTTTGCTTGAGGTAATCGAGTAATTTTCGACGTTGGTTCACCATGCGGATCAATCCTCGACGTGAGTGATGGTCCTGCGCATGGTCTTTAAAATGGGACTGCAGTTGCTCGATATTGGCTGTGAGCAAGGCTACCTGTACTTCCGGGGATCCGGTGTCAGCCTCAGACTGCTGATAATCTTTTACAATAGTTGCTTTCGTTGCTGCATCCAACGCCATGATACTTTCTCCAACCTGCTTTGTAGAAGCGAGCCTATCCGTGCAGGTTTACAGAGAGGTTCGTGAAACGGCACCTGCCGCTAATCACTGTGCCAGAAGTCTTACGGGCGCTAAGGTCCCATCCTCCTGCACTTTTCCAACACCGAGGAAGTCTCCCTCTGCGCCGGCGATCCGCACCATACCACTCTGTGGGCCATTTGGCACTACCACTGTCTGGCCCTTTCGCAGGTAAAAAGTGGCAGCTTCTGAGAGCAATACGCTCGGTAAATGGGTGAGACTAGCGTCAACAGGCAGTAGCAGTGCATCGAGACTGTCCTCCGAACCAGTATCCGCAGCCGCCTCTAACTGCGCCAACGTCACCGCATTAGTGAGTCCAAAGGGTCCAGCCTGAGTTCGTCGCAGCGTCTTAACATGAGCCGGCAGATTCAATGCCGTGCCGAGGTCCTCGGCCAATGCACGAATGTAGGTGCCCTTGCTACAGAGCACTGCCGCGCTGATTTCAGCCGACGCACCGGGGGCATAATCCAATAAATCGAAATGATGGATGTGAACTGGGCGAGCAGATCGCTCGACCTCTTCTCCCGCCCGAGCCCGCTTGTAGAGGGGCTGGCCATCCACTTTCAGGGCAGAGTACATCGGCGGTACTTGCTCAATCGCGCCGGTCAGTGTTGCCATGGCATGACGCACGGCGTCTGCATCAACCGCTGTTGCCTCTTTTCGCGCGATCACCTGGCCGTCCGCATCGGCGGTATCGGTTGCAATACCGAGGACGATGGTACTGAGATACCCTTTGTCTGCGTCGAGCAAAAACTGTGAGAATTTTGTCGCCTCACCGAAACACAGTGGCAGCACACCGGTCGCCAAAGGATCTAGCGCACCCGTATGGCCCGCTTTGGCCGCCGAGAAGAGGCGTTTAGCGCGTTGCAGTGCGCCATTGGAGGTCATTCCCGCAGACTTGTCCAGTATTAACAAGCCGTTGACCGACCGTCCTTTTCGCCGTCGAGCCATCTTGGCTAGGCTTCTGCAGGGTCTGAGTCTGTATTTGAGTCTGAGCCAGTGTGGGCCTCTGCGTCAGCGCCCTCATCGACGCTCTCATCGACGCCCTCATCGACACTCTCGTCGACACTCTCATTGATACCCTGATGGTCAAAGAGCACCGCGTCGGCTTTACGAACCTCTCGGAGTAAGCTTTCCATATCGCGTCCGCGTCCAACACTCTCATCAAAGCGAAAGCTCAGTCTTGGTACCGTTCGCATGGAGGACTGCTTAGCAAGTTCAGACCGTAAAAACCCCGACACTTTCCTCAGTACCGTAGCAATATCAGCTCGATCGGCCTCAGACTGCTCATCGAGCAAGGTGAAAAAAACCTTGGCATGAGACAAGTCCCGGCTCACCTCAACCTCCGTCAGATTGATCCGCTCAACCCGCGGGTCCCGCACCGTCGAATGCAATAGTCTCGCGAGTTCTTGATGCAAGAACTGACTGACGCGCTGCGTCCGCTCGAATTCCTTGCCCATAGTGAGTGCCTTCAGAGGCTCCTAGCGATTTCATTGACATCGAAGACTTCGATGAGATCGCCCGCTTTAACATCGGTATAATTTTTCACACCAATGCCACACTCCGTGCCGTTACGTACTTCGCTAGCGTCATCTTTGAAGCGGCGTAAAGACTCTAACTCACCCTCGTAGATCACAATATTGTCGCGCAAGACCCGAATGGGCTTGGAACGATGAACGGTGCCTTCGATCACCATACAGCCAGCAATCAGGCCAAACTTCGGGGACCGGAATACATCGCGCACCTCTGCGATACCAACAATTTCCTCTCGCATCTCGGGCGATAGCATGCCCGACAGAGCGGCGCGCACATCATCAATCAAATCATAAATGACGTTGTAATAACGGATTTCGACACCTTCGTTCTCCGCTGCGGCGCGCGCCTTCACATCAGCTCGCGTGTTAAAGCCAATAATGATGGCAGAGCTGGTCATGGCAAGACTGATATCAGTCTCAGAGATACCACCAACGCCTCCGGACACAATATTGACCTTCACCTCATCATTGCCCAGATCGATCAAGGCGCCTTGAAGTGCCTCAAATGAGCCCCTGACATCCGCCTTGATAATCAAGTTCAAGGTCTCGACCGATCCAGCCGTCATCGTCTCGAACATATTGTCGAGCTTAGCGGCTTGCTGCCGTGCCAACTTGGAGGTTCGCATTTTTTCTTGGCGGAAATCGGCGACCTCACGGGCCTTCTTTTCGCTCTCCAACGCGACAACGGGATCCCCCGCATCGGGCGTCCCGTCAAGACCTAGCACCTCTACGGGAATACTCGGACCTGCTTCTTTTATCTGCTGGCCATTTTCATCCAACATGGCTCTCACTCGACCAGACTGCACGCCGGCGAGCACAATATCGCCCTGCCGCAACGTACCTTGCTGAATCAGCAGCGACGCAACCGCACCGCGTCCTTTGTCGAGCCGTGACTCAATCACGATGCCCGATGCCGGCACGTCGGCGGGAGCAGTCAGCTCCAACAACTCCGATTGCAGTAACAGTGCGTCGAGTAATTCGTTAACGCCCTCTCCCGTATGCGCAGACACAGGAATAAATTGCGTATCACCGCCCCACTCTTCTGGTATGACCTCTTTTGCCGAAAGCTCGTTTTTCACTCGCTCAGGATCAGCACCCTCTTTGTCCATCTTGTTGACTGCCACCACAATCGGAACGCCCGCTGCCTTTGCGTGCTGGACGGCCTCTTCTGTTTGCGGCATCACACCATCATCAGCCGCCACCACCAAAATCACGATGTCGGTCGATTTGGCACCCCGCGCTCGCATTGCAGTAAACGCGGCGTGACCGGGGGTATCGAGAAAGGTGATCATGCCCCGGTCAGTTTTCACGTGGTACGCCCCAATGTGCTGGGTAATTCCCCCCGCTTCGCCACTGGCGACTCGCGACTCGCGAATATAATCCAGTAACGACGTTTTACCATGGTCGACGTGGCCCATGACGGTCACTACAGGCGCTCTTGGCTCTGGATTACCGCCCTGGTTGGTCAAGGTTTCCTCGAGTCGCTCCTCGACTTCCTCCGCGCTTTTGAGGACGACGCGATGGCCGAGCTCTTCCACCACAAGCGTGGCGGTGTCTTGGTCTAGCACTTGGTTAATCGTGGCCATCACGCCAAGCTTCATCAGCTCTTTGATCACCTCGCCCGCCTTGACCGCCATCTGCTGCGCCAAGTCGCCAACCATAATGCTCTCTGGCACATTAACGTCATACACTATTCGGTCTGTAGGCTGCTCAAAGCCATGCTGATTGGGTTCGCCTTGACCCTTCTTCCTGCGGCTTCCGCGGCGCCTGACGACGCCCCCTTCTGCGGCCGCCAAATCGGTAATCGACAGATTGTGGCCTCGCTGCTTGCCGCGAGCGCCACCACGATCTGTTCGGCCCTTACCAGACTTACGCCGTAGCTCGTCTCTTTTCGGCGCGGCATCGGCCTTCGCCGGCGCGGCATGAAGGCGCTTCGGTTTTCTATCCACGTCTTTACTGGCAGGCTGAGCGGCCGCCTCTTGTGCTTGCCGTTCAGCTTCTTCGGCGCGCGCTTTGACCGTTGCGTCTAACTGTAGCTGTCTCGCTTGCTCTTCCGCCTTACGACGCGCAGCGGCTCGTTGCCGCAATACCTCTGGGTCTTTCTCGTCTACCGCTGATACCGTGTCGTCTACCGCAACCTCTACTTCTGGTTCTGCCACAGGGGCTTCAAGCACCTCTGCGCTCGGCGCGGCTGCCACTTCTTCTACTAACTCAGGAACACCGGCTTCCTCCGTTGGCTCCGCTTCTTCATCGCGTTTGACGTAAGTCCGCTTCTTACGCACTTCAACGTTCACCGTGCGCTTGCCAGCACCGCCCGCTCGCAACGTACTCACAGACTTGCGCTTAAGGGTGATTTTCTTGGGCGCGCCCGTTCCCTCTCCGTGGCTTTTCTTCAGGAAGGCGAGCAGCGTTTGCTTATCCTCCTCCGAGACAGCCTCTTCAGCGGAGGCATGGGGCAAACCCGCATCCTTCATCTGGGCAAGCAATCGCTCTGCCGATGCGCCCACTGTTTCCGCTAACTGCGATACTGTCACTTGTGCCATCTTTTTCTCCCAAACCGCTCAGTTCTTCGAGTGCATGCTCAGCCCAACATTCTGTCAGGCGGTTGCCTCTTCCTCTTCAGCGAACCAAGGGGCGCGAGCTGTCATAATCACTTCAGCCGCACGCTCTGCCGTCATATCTTCAATATCTAATAAATCGTCGACGCCCTGCTCAGCGAGATCTTCCATCGTAATGATCCCCTTGCTTGCCAATAAGAAGGCTAAGTGTCGATCCATGCCCTCCATCGTGAGCAAATCCTCAGCGGGCTCATGCGCATCCAATTCTTCTTCTGATGCGATGGCTTGCGTGAGGAGCGCATCTTTTGCTCTCGCCCGGAGCTCCTCAGAGATTTCCTCGTCGAACCCTTCAATGTTGTTCATTTCTTCCAGTGGGACATAGGCGATTTCTTCAAGCGTCGTGAAGCCCTCTTCCACCAGCACCGCAGCGATATCTTCGTCTATATCCAGCGCGACCATGAACCGCTCAATCACTTCGCCCGCTTCCGTCTCTTGCTTTTCGATCGCGTCGTCGACGCTCATGACATTGATAACCCAACCTGTGAGGTCCGATGCCAGTCTCACGTTTTGTCCGCCACGACCAATAGCTTGGGCCAGATTGTCTTCAGCAACTGCGACTTCCATCGTCGAGTTATCCTCATCAACCACGATCGACTCCACTTCTGCAGGAGACATTGCATTGATGACCAGCTGAGCGGGATTATCGTCCCAAAGAATAATATCGACGCGTTCGTTGTCGAGCTCGTTGGAGACCGCCTGGACGCGGGAGCCGCGCATACCCACGCAGGCACCGACAGGATCAATCCGCTGATCACCGGTCTTGACGGCGATCTTGGCTCTTGAACCGGGGTCTCTTGCGGCCGCCCTTATCTGAATGACGCCCTCGGAAATCTCGGGCACTTCAATTTTAAAGAGCTCAACCAGCATTTCTTGGCAAGACCTCGACAAGATAAGCTGCGGGCCCCGTGATTCCGTATTAATCTCAGTCAGAATGGCACGCACCCGATCATTGATCCGGAAGGTCTCTCTGCCCACTAACTCACCACGAGGCAACAGACCTTCGGCGTTGTTACCCAGGTCGACGATAATATTGTCTCGAGTCACTTTCTTGACGGTGCCTGCCAGCAGCTCACCTTCTCGACTGCGATACTCATCCGCAATCTGAGCGCGCTCCGCGTCCCTCACCCGTTGCACGATCACTTGCTTCGCAGTCTGCGCGGCAATGCGCCCAAACCCGACGTTTTCGACCGTTTCCTCGTGATAATCACCAATTTGCAGTGACGCGCTCACTTCCGCTGCTTCTTCGGTGGTGAATTGCGTTCCCAACAGGGCCATCTCTGTATCCGGCATGACCAACCAGCGACGCTTCGTCACGTAGTCTCCGGACTCTCGATCAATAACGACTTGAATATCGGCTTCCTCGTCGTACCGCTTTGCGGTCGCCGTAGCCAGCGCCAACTCAATCGCCTCAAAGATGATGTCCTCGGACACCCCCTTTTCATTCGAGACTGCCTCAGCCACCATCAAGATTTCTTTACTCATCTCTTCGCTCTCTACTTATTGTCGAGGCCAGTTCATGACCAGCCTGTCGTCACAGTATTACCGCCCTAATGTTTACCCTGACCAAGCTCTAGCCGGGGAAAAGCCCTGGCTCGATCAATCGATCGCCGGGGCAACTCAAACTCATCATCGTCAATCTGTAGGGTGATTGACTCGTCATTCATCGCGACCAAAAACCCTTTAAAACGCCGCCTACCTGCCACCGGCAGCCTAAGCCGAATATCCAGCACTTCGCCCTCATAAGCGGCGTAATGTTCAGGACGAAACAGCAATCGGTCTACACCGGGAGACGATACCTCTAGGGTATATTCTCCGTTAATCGGGTTCTCAACGTCGAGCACCCCACTCACCTGATGGCTCACTTGAGCACAATGATCAATGCTCACCCCGTCGTCGGCATCAATATAGATCCGCAATGTGGGGCGCTTTCCTGGAGAAACCAACTCGATTCCCCACAACTCAAAGCCCATCGATTCTATCGTCGGCTGCAAGAGCTGCATTAAATTCGCTTCCCTCCCCGACATCGTTTTTCCTCCACACCGCCTCAACAAGCGGCCACAAAAAAGCCCCAAAAGGGGCTTTCGATGTGACGGCCAGCAAACACTTGTCTGCCGTCAAATTGGTAGCGGGGGCCGGATTTGAACCGACGACCTTCGGGTTATGAGCCCGACGAGCTACCAGGCTGCTCCACCCCGCATCAATACTCTTCGTGACCGCCCCCTTTTCAGCATCAACCAGTACAAGACCAGACCGATGCAGGCGTCACCGTGGCCTTAGACCACAAACTGAGGTCGCGGAGTATAGGAATCGTGGGCACCGGCGTCAACTGGAACATTTACCGTCTCGGCCTTGATCACCCATCATTCTTGACGATGAGAACACAGCGGCACGGGCAACCGCAGAAACTTCCCCTGTATGCTCCCGCCTGACCAATCGATCCCTACGTACAGCACAATTTTCCAAAGACAGTGCCAAAGAAGCTGCCAAACAATGTGACCATCACGGTCGCGCTGACTCTCTGCTAGCCGAAGCCTGTCTGCGGAGCGTAAAAGGCCGACGGTAGGGCAATTCAGGTCCCTATGATGGCTGTCTCGGTATAGACTTTAAAAACCAAAAAGGCTTCCCGTGGGAAGCCTTTTGATAATTGGTGCGGAAGGCGGGACTTGAACCCGCACAGCCAAAG
>ERZ1046568.2885-NODE-2885-length-10759-cov-6.553438_pt1 | contig 10759 bp, 9 predicted proteins | sample MGYA00383092_ERZ1046568 | MGnify/ENA primary metagenome ERZ1046568 (study PRJEB29581, sample SAMEA5548362) | metagenome | biome: marine; feature: coastal; material: water | depth 1 m | study: Short-term variability in the microbial, nano- and picoplankton... | reverse complement strand
CTAAATGGATTTGCTTTAAATAATTTAGGCGATCCCAACGATAAGTTTGAAGGGTATTGTACACAACAACTGACTCTTTGTTATATAGTTGCATCATTTCTAGAATTAAATCATCTACGGCTGATTGTATCCAACTTTCTTCAGCATCTATAAGGATTTTGATATTATTTGATTTTCCAAAACCACAAACCAAATTAAAACGTTCTTTGATACGCAACCATTCTTCAGTCTCAGAGGCGGTTAAATTTTTACCCTCACTTATTTTATTATAAATTTTAAAACTACCAAAACCTGAAGGTTTAAAGACAGCAATTGGCATGGCGTCGTTATCTTTGGAGAAAGTAATTAATTCTAGAGTTTTTTTAACAGCCAAGTCAAATTGAGTCTCATCTTTTTTACCCTCAACAGAATAATCTAACACGCTAAACACTCGACTATTATACATTTGATTAATTTTAGATATGCAATCAAATTGACTAACACCTCCACAAAAATGATCAAATACAGTAGATTTAATTACACCTTCGACAGGTAGATGTGCTTTTAAGGCAAATTTAGTGGCAGCTGTTCCAATTTTAACAAGAGGTCCTATGGATATCATTTTGAACAGAAAATAGGCGCGCTTTAAGTCGGAATCCGATTTTAAGTGAAATGCAACTTTAGTATTATTAAAATTAAGGCTCATATACAGCGAATTAAATCAAAACAAATATATTTAATACTAACTACATTATTTGTAAATTTGTGCTTATTTTCACATGCTTAATCTTGTTATAAATAAATATGAAATCTATTGACTCTGGGGCTTACTCAATTCATTTTAATGAGAATTGCTATGTAGAGCTTAATTCGTTTTTAGAACGTTCTAATTTTAGTAAAATATTTATTATTGTAGATAATAATACTCATAATTATTGTTTACCCAAATTCCTATCTAATCTTAGTTATTCATCAGAACTTGAAATCATCGAAATGGAAGCTGGTGAACTTCACAAAAATCTAGATACTTGTACCCAAATATGGCATTCTCTTTCGGAACTTGATGCAGATCGTAAATCATTGTTAATAAACCTAGGTGGCGGAGTAGTTACTGACTTAGGAGGGTTTGTAGCCTCAACTTTTAAACGTGGGATCAGCTTTATTAATGTCCCTACTAGTTTACTTGCAATGGTTGATGCATCGGTTGGTGGTAAAACAGGAGTTGACTTGGGAAGTCTTAAAAATCAAGTAGGTATTATTAATTTTCCTAGAATGGTTTTAATTGATACTATGTTCTTGAAAACTCTATCAAAATATGAGATTAGATCTGGAGTAGCAGAAATGCTAAAACATGGCTTAATTAAAGACGCTCAATATTGGAAACGTCTTTGCGAGTTAAAAAATTTAAATTTATATGATTTAGAGCAATTAATTCATGAGTCTGTAGTTATAAAAAATGAAATAGTTAAAAGAGATCCAAATGAACATGGGGAACGTAAACAATTAAATTTTGGACACACTTTGGGACATGCTATTGAATCTTATTTTCTTTCTAGGGAAGACAAAACAACTTTGCTTCATGGTGAAGCCATTGCAGCTGGAATGGTTTTGGAAGCTTATTTATCCACAAAAACTTGTGGTTTAAATAATGAAGAATTGTCACAAATAAAAAGAGTTTTTATTAAATTATACGGCTTAATTAAATTAAACAAAAAGGACAAAAGCTCAATAATTGAGCTTTTGAAATACGACAAAAAAAATTCTCATGGAAAAATTAAATTTGCACTACTAGAATGTATTGGAAAATCTAAAATTGATGTGATTGTAAGTGAAGATATTATTAACGAAGCATTTAGTTATTACGATTCATAAACCAAGTTAAATATTATAAATCATTAAATATAGAGTGCATCAAACGTTTTTTATCATTTATACTTTCTTCTAGCGAAATCATTGTTTCAGTTCGATATACGCCTTCAATTGCATCTAATTGAAATATGATTTCCTTTGCGTGTGTTGTGCTCTTAGCACGAATTTTGCAAAAAATATTGAATTTACCAGTAGTTATGTGGGCCACTGTTACGTGAGGTAAATCATATATACGTTCTAAAACAAACTTTGTCTGAGAAGTATTCTGCAAAAACACTCCAACGTAAGCTATGAATGAGTATCCTAACTTTTGATAATCTATTGTTAAGGAAGAACCTTTTATTATCTTGGCATCTTCCATTTTTTTTACTCTTACATGAACTGTACCAGCTGAAATTAAAAGTTTTTTAGCAATGTCTGTGAATGGAACCCTTGTGTTGTCAATCAACATATCTAATATTTGGTGATCGATCTCGTCTAATTTAACTTTAGCCATTTAATATTTTTTAATCAAAATTATTATTTATTTATAATATTGACAAAATTAACATTTTTTATGTAATAAAATTAACACTATTTTAAATTATTTTCAACCAATAAGCAAATTTTTTTAGATTCTACAAATATGAAATCGATTTCGTATTTTTCTGATAAAATTTCAAATTCTGGATGAAATACTTGTTTAAAATTTGCATTTATTTCCTGATGACCATATTTATTAGATAAATCTCCAATATAGTCAACAGTTGGCTTAAACTCATGTCCATTTGATCCTAAAACTTCTATATACTGAATCCCAATATCGCAGAAATCATTTGGTTTACTTGAATTTATCTTAGCATTTCTAATTATAACGTCATTGAATAACGTATGGTTTTCAGGGATATCAAAATATAATGAATAAAAATCTTCGTTAAATTTTTTACCGGCGATACAGTCAATTGCTGTGAATATTGATAATGCAATGTATTTACGTGTCTGTTCTCGTGAGTAATCACCTGGATAATGACCGGCTTCAAAAAGAACCGTAGGAACTCCTAATATTTGAAATTGGTCTCCAACACAATTAGGATTAAAACTATCATCATAACGACCAATCTGATTAGGTAGGTATAACTGAAGTACACTGTTAATTGAGTTAATAATTGACATTGACTTTTTTCGAGTTTTTGTTGCTGTTCTTTCTGTATTTTCAGAGGGTGATAAAAAGCTAATAACTGAAGAGTTATTTGACTTACCTGCACTATATATAGTGCGCTGACCATGTAGATTCAAGCAATAATGAGGATCAAAATTATCAAAGACCTCTTTTAAAATAATACTTTCTTTTTGAGATCTGACTGCAGCATCTCTGTTAAGGTCTACATTATTCGCATTAAAACGTGTAAAATTCTTTGCTCCATCAGGGTTAAGTATTGGTATTATTAATAATGTACAGGATGTCATGAAATCCTTGTAGTAACCCAACTCTAAATAGTTGAATAGGTCAAATATAGCCTTGGTAGTTGTGCTTTCATTTCCGTGCATTTGTGACCAAATTAAAATTCGTTTAGGTCCGGAGCCAATTCCAACACTATGTATTGGTAAGCCTGTTTCTGAAAGCCCTTGTACACTTACTTTGAATAAATCTGATAACGAATTTAAAAGGGGTTCTATGTCTGAATTTGACACATCTCTACGTTTTAAAGATTTAGCTTTTAATGAACCGTAGAGATGTAAAAATTTACTTGAATTAAACATATACATTTTATAATGTACAAATGTAACAATATAGATTTTAAACGTATAAAACAATTATTAGTTTACAAATGTAAAAACCTAAGTATTATATTTTTATATTATACACATTAAATTAATTAAATAAATCACGATTTTTAATCAGCAATATTTTTTATTAAATTTAATGCATTTAAATATATGTAAATCAAATATTTATATCATTTTATTAAAGTATATTATTGATATTTAAAACTTTTAATAAAATAATAATTAGAAGTTTAAATGATATGGTTTACATTTGTAAATTAATTAATGCTTTCAATTGTAAACAATGATAGATATTACTAAGTTTAATTCTCGTCTTGAAAAAATTATAAATTATTATGAATTATCAGCTTCCGCATTTTCCGAAAAAATATCAGTACAACGTTCTAGTATTTCTCATATTATTAGCGGACGTAACAAACCAAGCTTAGATTTTATAGACAAGGTTATTAGAGCATATCCTGAAATTGATCTTATTTGGCTATTAAGTGGCGTTGGCAAGTTTCCACTAAACACTACTCACCCTCAAACTTCAACAGAACATTTAATTTCCAAATCTCCCTCTTTGGTAAATGTTAAAAATACCAGATCAGAAATAATTGATAGAATTGTGATATTTTATCAAGATGGTAGCTTTGAAAATTATACGACTAATACTTAATAAGAATTTACATAATGTAATTTATTTTTTTATATTTTTGAAATATGAGGTTTATAACTCTAATTTTTGGGATTCTTTTTTTTGTTAGTTGTTACGATGTACAACAGAAATGTAATGATTTCAAAACAGGAACATATAAAAGTGAAATTATAATAGATGATGTATCATATACTTCTAATTTTACTCGATACTCTAAAATCCAAATAGAGAAATTTGATGGTAAAATAGACTCTTCAAACGTGCGTTGGATTAATGATTGTGAAATGATATTTAAAACTATTAATCCAAAAAATCGAGCCGAGAAAAAGGATATACATTTAAAGATACTAACTACTACTAAAAATAGTTATAAGTTTGAATATGGTTATGTTGGGGATACTAATAAACGTTTTGGTGAAGCAACACGTATGAATTAAAATAACGTAATTTGACCTTCATCGTTAATTTCAAGATCTGAATTGGATACTTTTGACTGTTTATTATAGCTATTTTTTAAATTTGATTTTTTGTGTAATTTATTGTCTTGTTTAGGTAGTTTTGATACTGCTTCACTGACTATCTCTTCCTCTACTACAACAATGTCATCAGCTGGTGTTTTTTCAGGTGCTGTGTATGGTAAAGAATCTATAAGATCAATTTGATTTATTTTATATTTTGTTAATTGATTACCTAAGGCAGAAACTCCTTTTATGCTAATAAACTTTTCAATATCAATTTCCTGATCGGCACGTCTATCTTTATTTCTTTCCTTTGCGAAGGATAGTTTGGCCACAGGACGCCAATCGGTAGAAACAATTTCTAACAAGCTTGATACATGTTCTGAAATAAAATTCTCTTCTCTATTTTCGTTTTCAATCAAGAATCGTTTTACATAATGCTTTTGCTTTTCTCCGTCAAAATAGATTGCTGAAACGGGTTTACTAGGAATCCATTTTTCTAATACTATCATGTCATCATCAAAATGGGAAGTGATTTCAGGAACAATTGTTTTAACTAATCCGGACTGGGTAATAATCAAAATACGATCCTCTCCTCTAAACTCCCCAACTAAATCCCCTCGTCCATCTACGTTTAGACGCTGAATTGTATCATCAAACCATATCTTTCTAGGCTTAAGGGTACTAACTCCTTTTTCTTTAAGATCAACTCGTTTAACCGCATTTTTAGTAACAATATTTCCTTTAGAAGCTCGCCCTTTAATACTAATGCTTGCAAAGTTAATATCCCATTTAAGTTTTTTAATGCTTCCTACTTGACGCAACAAAACAGTAACCACTTCCCCTTCTCCATTTGGATTGGCTGAGAAATACAACACATTGGACGCTAACTTACCATTGGTTAAATCATACTCTCGATCTCTTGTCACACTAGTTACAGCAAATCTTTTGATATAAGAAGCACCAGCCTTGCCATCTTTATAGATCATGTTATATATGGTACGAGTGTCCTTTTTCTTAAATACAGCAACATGGATTATATTTTTTCCAGTAAAAGTTTTGCTACCGACTTTAGTGACCATCATTTTTCCTTCCTTAGTAAAAACTATAATATCATCTATGTCACTGCAGTCACAGACATATTCATCTCTTTTCAGCCCTGTTCCAATAAAACCTTCTTCACGATTAACAAAAAGTTTAGTATTTCTAATAATCACTTTTGTGGCATCTACGTCATCAAAGGTTCTAATCTCTGTTTTACGTTCTTTTCCTTTTCCATAATTAGTTTTTAATCGCTTAAAGTAATCTACAGCATAAGGAATGAGGTTTTCTAAATACCCTTTTGTTTCGGCAATTTGTTCTTCTAAAGCATCAATTTTTTGTTGTGCTTTTTCAATATCAAATTTAGATATTCTTTTGATCCTGATTTCTGTCAAACGTGCAATATCTTCATCCGTGACATAACGTTTTAAATATTTTGTATGTGGCTGAAGACCTTTATCAATAGCACTTATCACACCTTTCCAAGTCTCTTCTTCTTCAATATCCCGATATATTCTATTTTCAATAAATATACGTTCTAATGAAGCAAAGTGCCATTGTTCTTCAAACTCTCTAAGCTTTATTTCTAATTCTTGTTTAAGCAGCTCTACAGTATGATCTGTAGATCTTTTCAGCATTTCTGAGACTCCAACAAACAAAGGCTTATTATCTTCAATTACACAACCTAGCGGAGATATTGAGTACTCGCATGAAGTGAATGCAAATAATGCATCGATTGTTTTGTCTGGAGAGATACCTGCTGGTAAATGCACGAGAATTTCTACTTCAGAAGCAGTATTATCTTCAATTTTTTTAATTCTTATCTTACTCTTTTCATTAGCTTTAAGAATGGAATCTATTAATGAAGAGGTTGTAGTCCCAAATGGAACTTCTGTAATTACTAGAGTATTTTTATTGAGTTGTGATATTTTAGCTCTGCAACGGACTTTACCTCCTCGCATTCCATCACTATAATTAGTGAAATCTGCAATTCCACCAGTTACAAAGTCAGGAAATATAGTAAACCGCTTACCTTGTAGGTGTTTTACTGAAGCATCTATAAGTTCAATGAAGTTATGGGGTAAGACTTTTGTAGAAAGCCCTACAGCAATTCCTTCAGCACCTTGTGCTAACAATAATGGGAACATAACCGGAAGGTTAATAGGTTCTTTTCGACGACCATCGTATGAAGCTTGCCATTCTGTAATCTTTGGATTAAAAACGACTTCCAAAGCAAATTTAGATAACCGGGCTTCAATATATCTTGAAGCAGCTGCTCTGTCTCCGGTAAGTACATTTCCCCAGTTTCCCTGCGCATCAATTAGCAAATCCTTTTGACCGATTTGAACCATAGCATCTGCAATACTGGCATCTCCGTGCGGATGATACTGCATTGTATGACCCACTATATTTGCTACTTTATTATAACGCCCATCATCAAGGTCCTTCATAGAATGTAAGATTCTACGCTGAACTGGTTTAAAACCATCTTCAATTGCGGGAACAGCACGTTCTAGAATTACATAAGATGCATAATCTAAAAACCAATCTTTGAACATACCCGTTATTCGAGTAATTGTTTCTTGATTTTCTGGTAATTCGTTAACTAGTGAATCATCGCTTTCTTCTATCATACCTCTTCTTCAATAATATCTAATTCTACTTTAAGATTTTCAATAATAAATTTTTGACGATCTGGAGTGTTTTTTCCCATATAAAACTGTAGTAATGACTCAATAGTTATATCTGAATCTAACATGACTGGGTCAAGTCGAATGTCTTCGCCAATAAAATATTTGAATTCATTAGGTGATATTTCCCCTAAACCCTTAAATCGAGTAATTTCTGGTTTTGGTTTTAACTTTTGAACTGCATTTCTACGTTCATTTTCAGAATAACAATAAATTGTTTCTTTTTTATTTCTAACCCTAAACAAAGGAGTTTGTAATATATAAAGATGGCCTTCTTTAATAATTTCTGGAAAAAACTGAAGGAAGAATGTTATTAGTAATAAACGAATATGCATACCATCAACATCAGCATCAGTAGCTATTACAATATTATTATAACGTAGATCTTCAATGGATTCTTCAATGTTTAAGGCTGCTTGAAGAAGGTTAAATTCTTCGTTTTCGTAAACAATTTTTTTAGTCAACCCATAACAATTTAACGGTTTTCCCTTTAAACTGAAAACGGCTTGGGTATTAACATCTCTAGATTTTGTTATACTTCCGGAAGCAGAATCACCTTCAGTGATGAATAAAGTAGATTCAAGATTACGTCCATTTTTTATGTCACCAAAATGCACGCGACAATCTCTAAGTTTTTTATTATGAAGGCTTGATTTCTTTGCTCTATCCCTAGCAATTTTACGAATACCTGACAGTTCTTTTCGTTCTCGCTCAGCTTGTAAAATTTTACGCTGTAAAGCTTCAGCTGAATTAGGGTTTTTATGTAGAAAATTATCTAATTGTGTTTTTAAAAAATCATTAATAAAAGTTCTAACTGTTGGGAGGTTACCTCCCATGTCTGTTGAACCTAATTTAGTTTTTGTCTGACTTTCAAACACCGGCTCCATCACCTTAATAGCAATTGCAGAAATTATTGATTTTCTGATATCTGAAGCATCATAGTTCTTTCCATAAAACTCGCGTATAGTTCTGACAAATGCTTCTCTAAAAGCTGCTAGGTGCGTCCCTCCTTGAGTTGTGTTTTGACCATTTACAAACGAATGGTATTCTTCACTGTATTGTGTTTTACTGTGAGTAAGTGCTACTTCAATATCATCTGATCTGAGGTGAATTATAGGATATGTCATATCAGAAGCATTTGTATTATCTTCTAGAAGATCTTTTAAACCATTTTCACTAAAGAATTTCTCACCGTTAAACAATATGGTTAACCCTGGATTTAAATACACGTAATATTTTAACATACGTGAAACGTACTCATTTCTGTATTTATAATTTTTAAATATCACATTATCTGGAACAAATGATACTTTTGTTCCTTTACGACGCGTGGTATCTTCTAATAAATCTTGTTGATTTAAGACTCCAGAAGAAAATTCGGCAGAAGCAGATTTCCCATCTCTTGTAGATTCAACTCTAAAAAAAGAAGATAATGCATTGACAGCTTTTGTTCCAACGCCGTTCAGACCAACAGATTTTTTGAAAGCTCTAGAATCATATTTCCCACCAGTATTCATTTTAGAAACAACATCTACTACTTTTCCTAAAGGAATTCCACGTCCAAAATCGCGAACTATTACTTTATTTCCTTGAATTGAAATTTCTATAGTTTTACCAGCTCCCATGACAAATTCATCGATAGAATTGTCCAATACTTCTTTAAGTAAAATATAAATACCGTCATCTGCTGAAGATCCATCCCCTAGCTTGCCTATATACATTCCAGGACGCATACGAATGTGCTCCTTCCAATCTAACGATCTAATATTATCTTCTGTGTAAGCTGAATTTTGAGACATAGGTGTATTATGAATAAGGGCTAATATAGTACATCAATACAATAAATGAAACCTTTAAAACACAAATTAATTAACAAAAAATATCAATGTTGTTGAGAACATTGGCATTGTTAAATTTTAATAAAACATTTACTAAACATTAAAAAGAAAATGCATGATATCACCATCTTTAACGATGTAATTTTTACCCTCGACTCGCATCTTACCAGCTTCCTTCACTTTAATTTCTGATCCGAATTTAATAAAATCTTCAAAAGCAATTACTTCTGCACGAATAAATCCTTTTTCAAAGTCAGTGTGTATCACCCCTGCCGATTGAGGAGCTGTACTTCCAATATTAATTGTCCATGCTCGTACCTCTTTTACTCCAGCTGTAAAATATGTTTGAAGGTTTAATAATTTGTAAGCTGAACGAATAAGTTTAGCAGAACCTGGTTCATCGAGACCAATATCTTGTAGAAACATTTTACGTTCCTCATAATCATCCAATTCATTTATGTCAGCTTCTGTCCCCACAGCAAGCACTAAAACTTCTGCATTTTCATTAACCACATTTTCTTTAACTTGATCTACATATGAATTTCCTGATATTGCTGAGTTTTCATCTACGTTACATACATACATTACAGGCTTATCAGTAATAAATTGTAAAGGTTTGACAAATTCTAGATAGTCATCGTCTAAAAATTCTAAAGTACGAACAGAAATTCCTGACTCTAGATTTTTTTTTATTTTCTGAAGAATAATTTCTTCCTTTTGGGCTTCTTTATTTCCTGTTCTAGAAGCACGTTTTACCTTTTCTAATTTTTTTTCTGTTGTTTCTAAATCTTTTAATTGAAGTTCCATGTCAATGGTTTCCTTATCTCTAATTGGATCAACACTTCCATCTACATGTATAATGTTATCGTTATCAAAACAACGTAAAACATGAAGAATTGCGTCTGTTTCCCTAATATTGCCTAAAAACTGATTTCCCAATCCCTCCCCTTTACTTGCCCCTTTTACTAAGCCTGCTATATCTACAATTTCAACAGTAGCTGGTACGACACGCTCAGGGTTGACCAGATCTTCTAATTTTGATAAACGTGTGTCCGGAACGTTTACAACTCCAATATTTGGTTCAATTGTACAAAACGGAAAGTTTGCACTCTGGGCTTTAGCATTTGATAAACAATTAAAAAGAGTTGATTTCCCTACATTTGGTAATCCAACAATACCTGCTTTCATATCTTAAAATTTGATTGCAAATGTAATTATTTAATTCAATACCACATATGTGTAAATAAATTACTTTTAAAGCTATAAAAAAATATATTAAGAACTATAATCTATGTTTTGTTTGAATTTAACACACCAAATAAATTTATTGTACAAATTAAAACAAACACACAGTTTAGTGGTAAATTTGATATTTATAGCAAATGCTATTCAGGGTGCATAAAGCGTTGTTTTGCTAGCAGTGTATCTTCAGTTTCAACGTGATCACTGTCAGGAACACAACAATCAACAGGACAAACT
>ERZ1046568.2880-NODE-2880-length-10768-cov-14.073462_pt1 | contig 10768 bp, 11 predicted proteins | sample MGYA00383092_ERZ1046568 | MGnify/ENA primary metagenome ERZ1046568 (study PRJEB29581, sample SAMEA5548362) | metagenome | biome: marine; feature: coastal; material: water | depth 1 m | study: Short-term variability in the microbial, nano- and picoplankton... | reverse complement strand
GAGGGGGTAGTGGCCTATGGCTGTGCGGGTTCAAGTCCCGCCTTCCGCACCATCTGAAAGAGGAGCAATAACGCTAAGTTGTTGCTCCTTTTTTTTAGGACCCAGAAACCGTTCTTACCGTGAGTGACGCGCCTTGATCTAGCGTTCTGGACGGCTTGCAATAGCGGGTCCGGCAGCATTCTCTTTCGCTGAGTAAATTCGCTTTTCGGACGCCAGTCTATCAATCGTTACCTTAGCGGCTTGGCTATTGCTGAATAAGGGCCTCTGTATCCTGGGACTTGAGACGGTCGTAGTGACTGATGACACAACGCCTTGCAACTAAGCCGATCAAAAAGGCAGTCATAAACCACCTACAGGAGTCAGCGGCACTGACGATCAATGGCTAAGGTGAGTCTGTAACCACTGTAACGAGGTGACGAATAAGAGGTAATGGGACAATTCAGATGCACGGTTCGGATAAAAATGGGGGCTGAATCGACTTCTGATATATCGTTCCAGAGTCGGCAGGAAGAGGACAGTCATCACGACCCTGTCACTACAAGTCTATTTTTTTTGAATTGGCTTCTGATGTGTCTGGCAGTGAACGACGACAGTAGTGGTTAAGGTTCGGCCTCCCCGAGGGGAGTTTGATTTGGTCTTCTGAGAGGATTGCTCGATATAGTTCTTGTGTACTTAGATGTGAAAATGACAGGAGACACATGGGCAGTCAAAGGGTGGTTTATGACGTTCATTCCCGCTTTTAGCACCATGCACAAAGTACAAAGGGGTAGGTGCAGGTCAGTGCGGTGGCGATTCTTGGGCTTGGGCTTGGGCTTGGGCTTGGGCTTGCGCCACGCGCCTCGCTGGAGCATCCAGCAAAAAACTCGGAAGTTGCTCCCGGGCGCTCGGAGGCGCATCCTAGTCTTTATTACTCGACGGCTCCTGACGGCTGAGATGTCGACGGAGTGCGTTTTCGGGAGGATCAGCGATTGCGATGAAGAATAAAGTTGACATGTACATGGTGTGTGAGCTGATCGTGTTTCTTTTCGCGCTATCGGTCATATTTCACACGGTAACGGTGGCTCAGTTGGGCGGGTCGTTATTGGCTTCTAGTGATGCGGTCGTTGTCACGGAGGAGCTCATTGTGTATCGCGCAGCTCTGACCGGGGTTTTGTTGCTGGTTTACGTCAGTTTTCGCGCCTTTAAAAAAAATACGACGCTAGTTTTGAAGGTGATTGCACTCATATCGTGGGTGGCATTTATTGAAGATTTGATTGCAATGGATAACGTGTTTTTCACACCTAAACTCATCACCGGGCAGATAACACAAACAGTGAGGCCTATTTTTCTCATGGCCATTCTCTACATGGCATTCCGCGCATCCGATCGAGAGGTTGGATATGCGGCCTGATGAAACCTCGAAACCTAGTGACACCCTGTCGCCTTCTGAAATAAAGGCGCTAAGCGAGTCGAGCTTTCAGCGAGGCAATCGGCTATCAAGAGCACTTGCTGCAAAAACACCTGCGTTCCGCCTTTATGTGAAGCTTTTCACTGTTCTCGTGTTGAGCTACATCGCTGCGCACCATAGCGGATACCTATCCGGCTATCTCGCTTTCGGTTGGACAGGGCAATTTTTCGATTTGCAGATGCATCAAGTCCGATTCCTTATGTCCGGCACGATGCTCGCGTGTGGCTACCTTTGGCTGGTTCTAGGAAGGGATATGGTCCATCTGCTGGTCTGCTACTTTGCCTTGTGCCTATATTTTGCGGTCACAGGCCTTGCTCGCTTGGAGGTTGCTATGGGTGACACGCCTGATTTTACATTTCTCTCGATTTTTATTGCCTTTCATTGCACGTCTTTGTTGCTGTTACTTCTGCTCATCAGAGAGGAGATCCGATCTGATATCTTCGCTCATCAGGCTGAATGACTTCACCTGACTTAGCAAATCGGGTATTGGTGTGTTGGTAGTTGTCACAAGGTAGATGTCACAACGTAGATAAAGAGCGGAAGTGGGCAGCCGTGCCGATACGGCCTAAGAGGTCTGCCGATACGGTCTAAGAGGCGCGCCGAGACGCTCTAAAAGGCACATGGGCGACCTTTGCTTGTGCCCATGGGCACGAGATCGCTAGGTCTTGAAGAGCACTTCTGGATTGACCATGGTCTTCATCTCTAGAACGTTCCCGTTGGGGTCCGAAATGAAGAACGTTTCTTGCTCGAATTCCGTGCCCTTGAATCGTCGGTACGGAGGATCTAAGTAATCGTGATCTGATTGTTCTATGCGTTGCTTTAGGTCGTTGAAATCAGACTCCGACATGTGTGCACCAAAGTGAGGCACACTGACCGCACCCATATCGACGTCGTGTCGCACGCCGGGCAGCCGCTCGGTGCTCTGATGCAGCGTCAGCTCATTGCCCCAAAAGTCGACATCGACCCACCGACCGTGTTCGCTGTTGCCGGTTTGGCACCCCAGTATTTCGGTATAGAAGGTCACAGTGGTCGCAAGGTCCCCTGCTGGAACCGCTAGGTGGAATATCTGTGACATAGCTGCCTCGTTATTAACAAGTCCTAAGGCACCATTTTACCATTATTTATTTTGAATGCGTGCGTCATGAATCTCAGTTAAAAAAGACCTCAACAGACGCACCATGACGTGTGCAATTCCCGGTCAGTCGATGAGCGAGGCGACCTTGCTCCCTAATCGACGGGCAGATGTCCATTTCCCCCCAAACACATTGATAAGCTGATCGATGATCTCGATCTCCGAGTCCCGACTTGCAGCACTCATGTTCGACAACGCTTCGCTTTGCTTTCTCACAATGGGTCTGACACCCGAGTAGGTGGCTTCGATAGCTGAGCGGTCTATTTGATGCGTCATGTACTGGTTATAAATCGCCAGTAAATAATCGATCTCTTGGTCACTGCACACAATGGGTTCGGCGAGATCATGTGCGTGCTCAGTGGTCCCAAATAAGGTGCGTCCTTGTCCAATCGGTATTGCGAAGACGATGCGTTGATCGGCCGCTATCTGAAACACCAAGGCGTGTTTTAAGTCGGCTTTGAGAATCAGGTGTGAACCTCTGACATGCTCTAGCTCGAAGGTTGACGAAATGCCCGACCGCTCAAGCAGTGAAGAGGCCCAAGGACCGCCTGCATTGATGACGCGGTCAAACTTTTGCAGTGTGCCATTAATGTCGAGGAACCCGGTGGTCTCGATACGCGAGATAGGGGTGTGTTCGTGCAGTGAGACACCGCGGTATTTTGCCTCTTTAACCAGCGTCTCAGCGAGGTGCTCGTCATTCATCACGACATCGCAGTAACTCACGGCACCGCAAAGACCGTTCGGGTTGAGCCCGGGAAATACCTGAGTCACCTCGGGTACGTTGTGGAGACGACTCTTCCCGACGGAAAATCGCCCGGCAAGCCATTGGTATAAGGTCGCGCCTGTATACAAAAGCGCCCTTCCTCGAGGTGAGTCTTTGTAGATTGGGAAGAAAAATCGCTCAACGCGGGTGGCGTCGGGCGCGAGCTGCTGCCATTCGTCACGCTCGAGCAGAGCTTCACGCACCAAACCAAAGTGACCTTGCTCAAGGTAGCGAATGCCACCGTGGAGCATCCGCGATGACTTGCGACTGGTCTCTGCGAAGGCGGGGCCAGAGTCAAAGAGCTCGACCTCGTGTCCGCGAGCCGCACATGCTGTTGCAATGGACGTTCCATTAACGCCTGCGCCGACGATGCCAATGCGTTTTTTTGCCACAGTTAATGCTCGTTTAGACTCGAATGCAGCAACAACGATAACCGATCTAATGTTGCTGTTTTATGTGCGGAGGATATTTTTTTTGGTGTCGATTGTATGCCTCGAAACACAGACGTTTTTTTTGCAAAAATGAGCGAAACAAAAGCCATTTCTTCGGCCTCAAAAAGTGCCAAAAATAACCGTAATTTCCAGTACGATTTTTCTGGCGTTTACCCCTATTTATGGCGTTAAAATGGCGGCCGATTCACAACAAAAATAATGAAGCAGGACAGTCCTATGAGTGAACGAGCAGGGCGACGAAAATCAGGCGGTAGAGCCGGCCGAAGAGAGGCCAGAGCGAGCTCTGCCCCAGTGGCGGCACCGTTTATCAAGCGCAAAATTCCCTACATGGAAATATTGAGCGAAGAGGGCCTCCAGCTTATTGAGCGTAACGCCGACAGACTTCTTGAAGAAATTGGCATCGACTTCCTCGATGATCCTGAGGTCTTGGAGTTGTTTAAAGCCGCTGGCGCAAGTGTCGACGGTACGCGCGTGCGTTTTCCGCGCGGGATGTGTCGAGAGATCATTCAAAATAGTGCGCCGTCCGAGTACGTCCAGCATGCGCGCAATCCTGCGCGCAACGTGACGATTGGTGGCAAGAATACGGTTTTGGTCCCCGCGTACGGGTCGCCCTTTGCGCACGACTTAGACAATGGACGCCGGTATTCAACGATTGAAGATTTCCGAAATTTCGTAAAACTTGCGTATATGGCGCCGGGACTTCACCACTCGGGCGGTACGGTGTGTGAGCCCGTGGACCTGCCGGTCAACAAGCGTCATTACGACATGGTTTACAGTCACTTCAAGTACAGCGATAAGCCACTCATGGGGTCGGTGACGCACTGGCGACGTGCCCAGGATTCCGTTGATATGGCCAAACTGGTCTTCGGTGCAGAGTTCGTTGACCAAAACTGTGTGTTCACAAGCCTCATTAATGTGAACTCGCCGATGGTGTTCGATGGGACCATGCTGGGTTCGCTGAAGGTTTACGCCCGCAATAATCAGTCATGCGTCGTTTCGCCCTTCATATTAGCCGGTGCGATGTCCCCAGTGACGGTCACGGCGACCTGTACGCAAATTTTGGCGGAAGCGATGGCGGGTATCGCGCTGACCCAGCTGATACGTCCCGGTTGTCCGGTCGTCTTTGGAACGTTTGCTGCAGCGGTGTCGATGGCAACAGGTGCGCCCACGTTTGGAACGCCAGAGCCGACTCAGGTCATTTACGCAACTGCGGCGCTTGCACGGCGTTTAGGCGTTCCGTACCGCAGTGGTGGCGGTCTCTGCGGATCAAAGCTTCCAGACGCCCAGGCTGCCTATGAAGCGGCCAACACGCTGCAGACCGCGGCACTTGCTGGTGTTAATTTTATGCTGCACACGGCCGGCTGGCTCGAGGGCGGTCTCGCGGTGGGCTATGAGAAGTTTGTGATGGATTGCGACCAGGCGAGCATGATCGCCGTGTTACTCGAAGGAATGGACCTTTCTGAAAATGCGCAGGCGATTGAAGCCTTTGAGGAGGTTGGTCCGGGTAAACACTTCCTGGGGTCGGCACATACATTAGCCAACTTTGAGTCGGCGTTTTATCGCTCGACCGTTGCCGATAACAATAGCTTTGAGCAGTGGTCTGCGGAGGGCAGTTTAGATGCCGCGCAGCGGGCAAACGGGATCTGGAAAAAAATGTTGGCGGACTATGAAGCGCCTGCACTTGATCTGGCGATTGACGACGCGCTATTGGATTTTATGGCGCGTGAAAAAGCATCTTTCGCCGACCGAGACTACTAGGCGATTTTAGGGGAGATAGACGCAATGTCCGACGAAGAAGACATTATCCTGTCGGCGCTTTCTGACGAGGACCTCGTGTTGCAAATGCACGACGATTTGTACGACGGGCTGAAAGAGGAAATCGCAGAAGGCACTGAAATTTTATTGGATCGTGGTTGGTCCGCAGAGAAGGTCCTCAGCAACGCACTTGTTGACGGAATGACGGTTGTCGGGATCGATTTTCGCGACGGAATTTTATTTGTGCCAGAAGTTCTTCTTGCGGCCAATGCAATGAAAGGTGGCATGTCGATTCTTCGGCCTTTGCTGGCTGAAACAGGCGCAAAACCCGTGGGGACCATGGTAATTGGTACCGTGAAAGGCGATATCCACGACATTGGAAAAAATCTGGTTGCAATGATGCTCGAAGGCGCAGGCTTTGAGGTTTATGACATCGGGATTAACAATGCGGTAGAGGACTACGTTGCCGCGCTTGAGCGTCACAAGCCGGATATTTTAGGAATGTCGGCGCTGCTGACGACCACCATGCCCTACATGAAGGTCGTCATTGATGCCCTGAAGGAGAAGGGCCTTCGCGATGACTATATTGTTATGGTGGGGGGGGCACCCTTGAACGAGGAATTCGGCGAGGCGGTTGGCGCAGACGCCTACTGCAGAGATGCTGCCGAAGCGGCCACCACGGCTGTTCGTCTCGTTCAAGAGCGACGTCTTGCAAATGGCTAATTTCTATTGTCGCGCCTCCTAGTCATCGGCTGTGGTGCGCTCGCGGCTGAGTTGGCTGCGTTGAAGCGGGCAAATAGCTGGGATCAGATCGATATTCAGTGTCTGGATGCGGCGCTCCACAACAGACCTGAGCGCATCGCGGCGCGGCTGGAGTCATTGCTCGCTGATCAATTCGGCAACTACGATCGCTTTTTTATTGCGTATGCGGATTGTGGCACCGGTGGTGGTGTCGATGAGATCGCGAGAAAATTTGGTGCAGAGCGTCTGCCGGGCGCACATTGCTACGAGTTTTATGCCTCGAGTGCCGTCTTCCACGCGCTTTCTGACGCCGAGCCTGGAACCTTTTATCTTACCGACTTTTTAGCCAAACACTTTGACAGGCTGGTGGTGACCGATTTGAAGTTGGACAAGCATCCTGAGCTTGAGCCACAGCTGTTTGGGCACTACCGCAAAGTGGTATATCTGGCGCAAGTACATGACGATACATTGCGCGCAAGTGCAACGCGCGCGGCAGAGCGATTAGGCCTTCCACTTGAAATTATTGAGACCGGGTACGGACAGTTGGCTTCCTCGTTGCAGGAGCAGGTTGTTCGGATGATTCCTTAAAGGGGTAAAGCGTTTGCAAAGAATTGACGTCTACTGGCGAGATATTCCATCACAAGTCCAGATAAAGCGAGGTCGTGAGCGGGGCAAGTATTTACTTGAGCATCGATTCCAAGCGGCGATTGACCGCGCGGCCATGCGCGCCGACAAGGGGGGCAGCGACGCCTACCTTGACGAATGGCGACGAGTGACCTCGTCGATTGAGTCTACTCTGTCACCTCAAGAGCTTGCACAACAAATAGGTCAGGGCATTGAGCACGAGGTGTCGGATGAGACGCTTAAAGCGCTCATTGCTAATAAAGGGTTCCAAGACGCACGGTAGCGTCGTCGAGGTAAGTGACGTGTTCTTGAGCACGTGAGGAATGGCCGCAATGCTTGTATCGGCGGTACAACAATGAGCCCTAGGGCTGACAATAATAGTGGCACGTAACCGTCATGGGGGATCGTGCTGGAGACACTCATGACAACAACCATTATTAGCTCGGCTTCTCGAGAAGTTCATATGGGTTTTGACAAGCCCTTTATAGTCATCGGCGAGCGTATTAACCCCACCGGTCGTAAAATTCTTGCTGAAGAAATGAAAAATGGCGATTACAGCAGGGTTGAAGCGGACGCGCTTGCTCAAGTTGCGGCCGGGGCTCAAATGCTCGATGTCAATGCCGGTATTCCCTTGGCCGATGAGCCGCGAATTCTGGCCGAAGCGATACAGTTAGTGCAGTCAATTACGGACGTGCCGCTGAGTATTGATTCGTCGATTGTTGAAGCGCTTGAAGCGGGGCTGTCGGTCTATCAAGGGAAGGCTTTGGTAAATTCAGTGACCGGTGAGGACGAAGTGCTCGAGCGTGTCTTGCCGCTTGTCGCAAAATACGGTGCCGCGGTCGTGGCTATTTCAAACGATGAGACCGGTATTTCTGAAGATCCAAACGTACGCTTTGAGGTGGCTAAAAAAATTGTTGAACGTGCTGCTGATTATGGAATATCGCATGAAGACGTTGTTGTGGATCCTTTAGTGATGCCGATTGGTGCCATTAATACCGCAGGTGTTCAGGTCATGGAGCTGGTTCGTCGGCTTCGCACTGATCTTAAAGTGAATACGACGTGCGGCGCGTCCAATGTAAGCTTCGGTCTACCTAACCGGAACGGCATCAATGCGGCGTTTTTGACGATGGCGATGGGCGCTGGTATGACCTCTGCGATTACCAGTCCATTACACCCGGAGGTGATGCAAGCTGTTCGCGGCGGCGATGTCATGATGGGACATGACCCGAACTGTGCAAATTGGATCAAGGCGTATCGTGAGCCCGCGGCTGAAGGGGCAGCTGGCGGTCGTCGTGGCCGAGCCGGTCGTCGAAGAGGTAGCGCATAAGACGTGTCCAGCGAGCAGATCAAAGTTCTATTTCTTCCTTCGGGTAAGCGGGGCGAGTTTCCAAAGCACACGCAGCTGCTGGATGCGGCGCGCACCCTAGGGGTAGATATCGACTCGGTCTGTGGTGGTCGCGGTTTGTGTGGCCGCTGCCAGATTGCCTGTATGTCAGGGCACTTCCAAAAGCACAAGATGACCTCCAGCCCAGAACACCTGTCGCCGCTTGTCGGTACGGAAATCAAGTTCAATGAGCGCAAAGGCCCACTGCCCGAGGGCCGAAGGCTGAGCTGTCACGCTGAGTTATTGGACGATGTGATTATCGATGTGCCGCCCGAAAGTCAGGTGCATCGTCAGATCATTCGAAAAGACGCAGAGCACCGAGATATTCAGCTCAGCACAGCGACTCGACTGTATTTTGTGACGCTGGTGGAGTCGTCGTTGGACGATGCTCGGGGAGAGGCGAGGTTACTTTTTGATGCGCTTGAGTCTGATTGGGGTCTTACGAACCTGGGTATCGAGACCTCGGAACTCGTTAAGCTTCAATCAATATTAGCCAGTGGGGACAGAGGTGTAACCGTTGCGGTCTTTGAGTCGAATCAGATTGTCGGTGTGTGGTCCGGCTTGTTTGAGGCGGCGCGTGGCGTGGCGGTTGATGTGGGGTCTACGACGGTCGCTGCGCATTTATGTGATCTTGCGACGGGTGATGTTTTATCCTCAGCAAGCGTCATGAATCCCCAGATTCCGTTTGGCGAAGATCTGATGAGTCGCGTGTCATACATCATGATGCATCCCGAGGGCGCTGAAGCGATGACCGCGGTCATTCAGTCGGCGCTTAGCAAGTTGTTCGTTGAACTGACGGAGCAGCTGGGTGAGACAACCGATAACATTTTAGAGATCTCGTTGGTCGCCAACCCGATCATGCATCACCTAGTCTTGGGTATTAACCCCATAAATTTAGGCGGCGCGCCCTTTGCGCTGACCTTGGATGAAGCGGTAACGCTTAAGGCCAGTGACTTAGGTCTTGACGCACACCGGCAGGCGCGATTGTTCGTCCTGCCTTGTATCGCGGGGCATGTGGGTGCGGATACGGCGGGTGTGATCTTGGCTGAGGCGCCAGATCGAGAAAAAGCGATGAGCCTTATTGTTGATGTGGGCACAAATGCCGAAATTGTTTTAGGTAACGAAGATCGTCTTCTTGTGTGTTCAAGTCCCACGGGGCCGGCGTTTGAAGGGGGCGAAATCAGTGCCGGTCAGCGAGCGACAGCGGGTGCAATTGAGCGTGTCCGGATTGATCGAGAGACTCTTGAGCCCCGATTCAAGGTGATTGGTTCAGATTTGTGGTCCACTGAGCCGGGCTTTGAGTCCTCAGCAAAAGGTCTCACTATTACGGGGATTTGTGGTTCGGGCATCATTGAGGTGATCGCCGAAATGTTTCTCGCTGGGATCATCACCCAAGACGGTATTGTCGACGGAGCGCTTGCCGAACAGACAGAGCGAGTTCGTTCTAATGGACGCACGTGGTCGTATGTTTTGCACTTTGCCCAACACGAATCGCAGCGTGACATCGTTGTGACGCAGAACGATGTGAGACAGATCCAGCTTGCAAAAGCGGCGCTCTATGCCGGGATTAAACTCCTCATGGATAAGATGGGCGTAGCGACCGTCGACCGCATTCGCTTGGCAGGTGCCTTTGGCAGCCACATCAGTGTTGAGCATGCAATGGTGCTGGGGCTTATTCCTGACTGTGCGTTGAGCAATGTGTCATCAGCGGGCAATGCCGCCGGTGTGGGTGCTCGAATAGCACTGTTGAACCGCGAGTCGCGCGTGAGTATTCAGCAGACGGTCAATAAAGCAGAGCGTATTGAAACCGCCACCGAAGAAGACTTTCAAGATTACTTTGTCGCTGCTATGGCGTTTCCGCACAAGTCAGACCCCTACCCGAACCTGTTTTCGGTGGTGACCGCGCCCGCCCTAAAGACCGTGGCGGAGCCAGAGGGTCGACGACGACGTCGTCGTTAGACGGCTTGAAAGCATAAAAAAAGGAGCCTGTTGGCTCCTTTTTTTATGAGTCAGCTTTTCGGCCGCTCGTTGGTGGGGTCGAGTAGTGCCCCGTAGCCCACCTTCATGACTTTCGCTTCATAATGCTCACCAAAGTACTCGATGAGCACAATGTCACCTTCTTTCGCTTGGTCGGCTGGCAGGTAACCCATCGCAATGTTGGCGCCTAGGCTGGGTCCGAAGGCCATGCTCGTGGTGTACGACCGACGACCGTGCGAGTCGATGATGACCTCCTTCGTCTTGGGGTCGAGGATTGGCCAGTTACCCACGGGGTAGCGCACAACACCGTCGCTGTCTGTGGTGTCTTGTAGCATGAACGTGCACAGGTAAGCGGCCTGCTGGTCGAGTTCCCGTTGCTGCACGTACGCCGCCTTTCCGTGGAAATCAGCAGCTTTTACCTTAGGTCGCGCGAGTCCTGCTTCGTAAAGGTTGTAGTCGATTTCAAGGTCTGCATTTTGAAGGCGGAGACTTT
>ERZ1046568.2872-NODE-2872-length-10795-cov-26.054004_pt1 | contig 10795 bp, 5 predicted proteins | sample MGYA00383092_ERZ1046568 | MGnify/ENA primary metagenome ERZ1046568 (study PRJEB29581, sample SAMEA5548362) | metagenome | biome: marine; feature: coastal; material: water | depth 1 m | study: Short-term variability in the microbial, nano- and picoplankton... | reverse complement strand
ACAGCAATCGCAGGCACATTAGGTGTTACGGGCGAATCGACACTTGCATCTGCAACTATTAGCGACTTAACAGACAATCGTGTTGTTATTGCTGGTACTTCAGGCTCTCTCGAAGACGATGCAAACTTTACCTTTGACGGCACTACATTAACACTTGTTGCGGATTATGATCAGACTGGCACTGGTACTGTAACGGGTCAATGGAATGTAGACAACTTACGTCTTGATGGTAATGTACTATCTACGACAGATACGAATGGTAATCTAACATTAACTCCTAATGGCACTGGATATGTTGTTATTTCTGGAACTAACGGACTTGTTATTCCAGTTGGCACAGACTTAGAGCAAGCACCCGCAGTTAATGGTGCGATTCGATTAAACTCTACAAGCGGTCAGTTCGAAGGTTACTCAAATGCTAACTGGTCATCTCTAGGCGGAGTAAGATCAGTTGATGGACTAACGTTCATTATTGCAGAAACTTCTCCAGGTAATTCAGACGATACACTACATTTCTACACTGCAACAAGCAATACTATAAACAAAGAAGCAATGACGCTCGATGAGAATACACTTGCTGTTCTCAATGATACACAGTCTTCAGATTACACTACTGGTGCAATAACAGTTGCTGGCGGTGTTGGTATTGCTAAAAACCTCTATGTTGAACAAAACGGCGTATTCACACTCGATGTGGAAGTTAACGGTGGAGACCTCACTACACAAGCATCAACTTTCAACTTAATTAATACAAATGCTACGACACTTAATATTGGTGGCGCCGCAACAACAGTAGAGATTGGTGATGCAACTCAGACCGCTGCCAACATATTCGACGGTACAACATCTATTAATCATAATGCCGCTGTTGATGGCGACTTTAGTGTAGGTGGTTCGAACTTTACAGTAGCACATTTAACAGGTAATGCTCAAACTGCTGGTGATATGGTCGTCGGTGGAAACTTAACAGTCAACGGCACTACGACTTCAGTTAATGTTGATATACTTGACGTTGAAGACGCACTGATTAGATTAGCATCTGGTAATGCTGCCGACTCAGTTGACATTGGTATTATTGGTAGCTACAATGACGGCACTGACGATCAATTTGCTGGTATCTTTAGAGATGCAGATGATGGAGAATGGTACCTATTCGATGAGTATATCGATACTGACTTAACTGATAATGTCGTTGACATGTCAGATTCTTCGTTTAGCCTCGCTAACTTGAATCTTGATGTCATTAAATTCACAGCGCAGACGTTTGATCTTACTGGTGATGTTCATGGTCAAATCACAATATCAGACTTTGGTTCTACTACACACAACATCGTAACTACAATTCAAGCGAACTCTGTTGAACTAGGAAATGATACGACTGGTAACTATGTTGCTACTATCGCTGAACCAGCAGGTGGAGCAGGTGTTGCGGTCGGCGCTACAGATAATAACGGTACAACTTCAAACGGTATCGTAATACACAATTCTGGAACAGAAGAAGCGGCTGTAGTTCTTAAGATGAATTTAGCAGACACCTCAGGCGGAATAGGAACAAGTACTTATGACGCAACAAACTTTGATGTCAGTTCCGGAGGAGTAGTAACAGTTGATACCATTGATGGTGGAACGTTCTAAATAGATTTAATCATTATGAAGTGTAGGTATATACCGTAAACACTAATTGATAATATACGCAGGCTATATAGCCATTATATCAGATGTGAGGACAGATGTCAACAATTAAATTAAGACGCAGTGGCGTTGCGGGTAAAACTCCAACTATTGCTCAGTTGGACTTAGGTGAAATAGCACTTAATACCTACGACGGAAGACTGTACGTAAAGAAAGAAGTCAGTGGAGTACAGTCCATTGTCTCCTTTAGCGGGTCACCTGCATCCGAATCTACTGTATACCTGTTTACTGCAACTGGCGATGGCTTAAATCGAGACTTTGTTCTGCCTACAATTCCAGTATCTGAACAAAATGTATTCGCATATCTCAACGGTGTTCTTCAGCATACTTCAGAATTTTCACTTGTAAATGGTAACACTCTTAGATTCACATCAGCTCCTATCGCCGCAGATGATATTGAAGTCAGAGTTGTAGCACCAGAAGCGGCTTCTGTAGTTGTAAGAGATTATCAACAATATGTTTATAGCGGTTTAAGTGCCGCAACACAAGTTACAGGTGCAGATGACAATAGCCTCACGCTTGCATACGATATAGGTAAAGTAGAAGTATATGCCAACGGTGTTAGACTTGTAGACGGATCAGACTATGTAGCTACAAATGGTACAAGCATCGTCTTTCAAGGATCACAAACGATCACAGGCACAGTAGAAGTTGTTTCTCTGTCACGTGCATCTTTCGCAGATCACGATTCGCTTAAACCAGTATCAGCTTCGTTCTCAGCAACAACAGCAAATCAAGTAGCAGATACATTTCCAGCACAATCGTATAGAACAGCTAAATACTTAGTACAAATGACAAGTGGTTCAGATTACCATTCTACAGAAGTTTTACTTATTCATGACGGAACAACAGTATACATGACAGAATTTGCGACAATATTCACTAACGCTAGTCTCGGCACAATAGACGGAGATATAAACTCTGGCTCAGTGAGACTTTTGGTAACTCCTGCTAATACTAGCACTCAAGTAAAAATTCAAAGATTGACGGTGGGAGTGTAACATGGCAACTAGAATAAAATCATCCCAGATAGCAGACGGTGCAATCGTAGCCGCAGACTTGCACTCAGCAATTGCAATCAACACTACTTCCGCTATTGAGACTACTTCATCAGGAACATTTGGTTCAATTACTGTAGATGATATTGTAATAGACGGAGCCACTCTATATCTGAATACTACAAACGTTTCAAATCACTTAACGATAGATGCGCCACAAGATATAATATTAGATTCTCAATCAGTGAAGTTTCTCGATGCCGCTACTGGAGCATCTGGAACTCTAACACCGGGCGTTGAATATCTCTCTGTTTATTCTCAGGTAAACAGTCCTGTAATTCAGTCTCAAAAGGTCGATGGCTCTTTATCGATTAAAGGCAAATGGACTGATCCTAATGGAAATGTGTATGCTACAGGTGGTCTATTTTTTGATTTCAGTAACCAAGGTAGAGCAACATTCAACGAAAATCTTACCGTAGGGGGTCGTCTTCAAGTTAACACCGATCTTCAAGTCAATGGTAATACTACACTAGGTAACGCAGGCACTGATACTGTTGCGACACAGGGGAATTTAAATGTAGGCGGCAATGTTGTTGTTACTGGTAATCTTACCGTAGAAGGCACTCAAGTAACATTAGAGACTACCGCTCTTGATGTCGAAGATAAGAATATCACTTTAAACTATCACGCATCAAATGATACTTCTGCAAGTGCAGATGGTGCTGGTATTACGATTCAAGACGCAGTTGACGCTTCTACAGATGCAACCATCTTGTGGGATGCGTCGGACGATAAGTTTGTTTTCTCTCATACAATTGATGTGACTGGTGATGTATTAGTCAACGGATCTACTAATATCACTGAAACAAGCACACTAGGAGACACAGACGGCGCTACTCAGTCGCCTTTGTTCTTTACTCAGCCTCTTACTACTGGTTCGTCTTCTCTAAGCTTCAAAGCAAGGCGTGACACTGCTGGTTCAGATACAGACGGTGTAGTATATCAGATTCAAAAAGATTCCGATGGCGGTTATCTAACACTTGGTTCAGATGTTGATCATGGCACTTGGGACTTGCCTGTTCTTATGGGTAAAGGAACAAATCATGACTTTGGTATTGACTACTATGGTCGTGTGCATGTCGGTGTTCCTCTAGTCAACGGAACGACTACAATTCTACCGACTAATGCATTAAACATATCGTCATCTGATCCTACCATCGCCTTTATCGATGGGCTTGGCGGAATAGGTGCTGGCGTTAAGTGGGCTGAGATTGATGCGAATAATGGTCACTTAATATTTTCTGCTGATAGATCCGACAACGTATCAGACACTATTATTGGTTTTGATATTGACGGTGATCGTAAAGTCACTATCGATGATTCCGGATTCGTAGGTATTGGTCAACCTACCCCTGCTTTTAATTTAGATGTAACAGGTACTATAAGAGCAACTTCTGATGTATATTTTCAAAATGATATTTATTTAAGTAATAAGCTAAGACATAATGGCGATGTAGATAACTATATAGGTTTTGATACTGATGTACAAAGTTTCGTTACAGGTAATAGCACAAGAGCGCAATTTAGTAATACTTTAGTAAGATTTAATCAAGAGGGTTTAGGTCAAGATTTTCAAGTATTTGGTCAAAGTGATGATAACCTTTTATTCGCAGATGCAAGTGCTGATAAAGTTGGTATCGGAACAGATACTCCAACTCATAAACTAGATGTTGATGGTGCTATTGCTACTACTGAGAATCGCCACAACATAAGACCTAATATATTACTCAACTTTGCAAACAGTAAGCAGTTAGATAGTAGAGTCGCATTTTCTCGTAATTCGAGCGCAACGTATTGGGACGGCAAAACTTATGTAAAAGCTCAAGAAAATCTTCTAGCAAGAAGCGACACATTTACATCTGGTGGTTGGAGTACCGGCACATACACAGTAACTTACAATGCGACAACAGCACCAGATGGTACGAATACCGGCATAAAAGTAGCACCAGGTACAACAGGTCAAGGCAATAGTATTGCTATCACTTCAAATATTGGTAAAACAACAGATAGTTATGTATGGTCAATGTTTGTAAAAGCTGACCACTCAGATTATCCTGCCATTGCATTGTACTGGAACTCTTCTGGTAGTGCAAATGTCAGATTTGATATAACTAACGGAACAGTCGTAAGCACTACTAATGGCAATGGAACGATAAGTGGATCAGTAGTGGATGCTGGTAATGGTTGGTATAGACTTATATCAGTTTATTCAGGTGCAACATCAACAGCGGCAACCTTCTATGTGCTAGACTCGACTTCATCTTGGAGTATGTCAAATAATCCAGATGGAGTAAAGGGTATATTTGTATGGGGACCTCAGGTTGAAAGAAACACTGCCGTAACTCAATATACGGTATCGACCTCAGGTCCTGTAATAAAAAGTGCTCCTAAACTTCTGACAGCACCTAGAAATGTTCCTAGATTTGATCACTATCCAGCAACTGGTGTGAGTAGAGGTCTATTGTTAGAACAGAATGCCCAAAACCTAAGCAACTACAGTAAAGATATGTCTCAGCTTTCACAGAATAGAGGATCAACTCAGACTAATTTAGCCATAGCTCCTGACGGCACACATACGGCAGACAAATTTGTTAGTGACTCGCAAGCTGGCGAACATGCAATGATAAAGTATTTTACAACCCAAGCCAACAAACATTATACTGCTAGTGTTTTCGTGAAGAGTGATGGATCTATGTCAAATGTCGCACTTCAAATTTATCAATCTTCAGGAATTCAAGGCAATAATGTAGGTAGATTCAATCTAACTAACGGCACAATTACATACGGAGAAGATTGGTCTACGATAGAACACGTAGGAAATGATTGGTATAGAATTTCTGTAACCGATTCTGGTGCTGGTGGCACAGGTACTTTTTGGATATATAATTGCGCTGATGATGCTAGTGGAACCATTCATCACCAGGGCAACAATTATAAAGGACTCTTATATTGGGGTCATCAAATTGAGATGGGCAACTTTCCATCTTCATTTATTCATACTGATGGTACTGTGACAACTAGAAATGGTGACTATGCTAAAGTCGAGAACTGGACAAATTACTTCAATACTAATGAAGGCACGTTCTTCACAGACATTCATGTGCCATACGATCCTGCTACAGATGCGGCGACTAGATATTTCGCTCAAGTACAAGGATCGACTTTCTTGAGTATGTACAAAAACTCTCAGTCTACTGCCGTAAATACCTACGATGGTGTCACTGGGCACAGTAGAACTTTTCAAACTGGCGATAATAAGTTTATTTCAGGATACTCTGTCGATGCCGCAATAAAGACTATAGGTGCCAATAACCTATCAATTTCCACGGGTGCATTGAATGGTCCATCTTGGAACAACTACGAGACTAATAACGAATTAGTGTTTGGACAAGAAAATAATAATATCGGCTGGGTTAGGAAATTAGCATATTACCCTAATTACTTGTCTGTTACACAACAAAAAACATTGATAGAGGATTGATATGAGTAATAAACTAATTGGAACAGATCCTAATCAAGTACCAACTAACGCAGACTTAGGATCACTCGCATTTCAAGATAGCGAGTTTCCTTCAGTAAAGAACATGCGTCTAACTGGATCTATGATCATTGGCGATGAGAGTACAGCAAGTTCTGGCTTGACTTTAGCTAGAAGACTGACTGTTCCCGCTGGCTCTTCGGGCGATCTATTCTTGTTTGGTCCAAGTCCAGAGATAGGATTTTTTGATTCTAACGCAAACAGATCGTCTGCTATTGATGGCAATGACGGCGCTATAAAATTCTCATCTTATTCTGGACCAGATAATACTGCACTAGCGGCTTTAGTAGACGGCACGGAAAAGGCAACATACCCATCTAATTTGATGATGGAAATGTCAAGAGTAAATCGTGACGCAAACGGATCGTACACTTCTGGCGGTAATTTGGATATAAAGCTAGGTAATCTATATCTAACAAATTCAAATCCACTAGTTGGCATTGGCACAAATGATCCTAAAAGACCTTTACAGATAGGGGCAACAGGATCTTTCCCAATTTCGTTCAACGGCAACTATCCTGATATCCACATGAACACTTACTACGAAAGTGGCTGGAGAATACACACAGCAGGGTTTGGTGCCAAAACTACTTTCAATGGCGCAACTGGGGCATTCGGATTCTCTAACGTAGCTTCTACGCAAACCGCTGGCGCTAACTTTACTCCTTTAGAAAGACTCACTATTCTAGCTAATGGTAATGTCGGCATCAGCACTAATGCTCCAACTGCAACTCTACATGTAAACACTCAGATTGGTGCTAATGGCGGCGGAGATAGTTCTGTTGATTATCCTTTAGTGATATCTCAAGAAGATGTTGGTAACACGACCAATCAATTAGACGGAGCAGGTGTTGGTATTTTATTCAAAAATGCTACAAACAGTACCTCTGCCATTGGATCAGCTATTGCATCGATGAAAGCAACGTCCAGTGATGATAACACCTCTTGTGAATTAGCATTTCTTATTAGTGATAACGACAGTACTCTGGATGAAGTAGTCAGGATAGATGTAAACGGACAAGTTGGTATAGGAACAACATCTCCAATATCAAAACTACATGTCGATGACAGTAATGGTGCTGTTATATCATTATCTAGAACAGCGACTAATACTTCAGGAATGATGGGAACAATTCGATTTGGTAATCTAAACTGGGACTCAAATCTAGTAGAAATTGTTGCTGTTCAAGACAGTGCCAATGATGCGGCTTACTTAGACTTTATGACACAAAATTCTGGTGCCGCTACTGCCACCCATCTAAGAATCAATCGCTATGGAACTATAACGCATTATAAAGAAACTAATTTCGGATCTAGTGTAAACGTAGCATCTACTGGCGAACTCACAGGATGTCCATTCACTCATGTTAGATTGGCACGAATCTATGGTAGTCCATATAATGATAGATTTGAAGCAAGACTTGTAACTACTGGTCTAAATGCTGGACAAAAATATGTTCATCTTATTACACAAGCCGCCGGATCAAGCCACGTAAAATTCAAAATGTTCTCACAGCGTTCTGGAAGTGAATACATGATGGGAGCATCTCAGTTTGAATTCCGTTGGTACAGTGAGAGCGATGGAGATTTTAGACAATGGGATGTATCTGGATTTGAAAATGTAGGACATTATGTTAATGGATTCGAGATAAATGGCATGCCTTACGGCTATCTAGTAGATGAGGCAGTAAATCTAAATACTACAAGCGAGACTGCAAGAATAAGTGGAACTAGTAACTGGGGCTATGCAGTTGTTAGGATACCTGTAAACTTTTTCTCTAACTCAGCAGGAACAGATGAAATATACTTTACTATAGATGAACACGCACAATCAAGTAATTCTTGGTGGGTGGGAATTGCCTAAGGAGATAAAATATGACTAATAGAGCATTCAGAGGAGACACATCAGTAATTGATGGAAATATAGGTCTCAACACACTTACACCAGCGGCACCGATTACAGTCGCTAAGCCAGGTAATGGCGACATGACCCAGTTCCTGAGATCAACAAATGCATATGCGTGGCAACAAGGCGTAGCATCTACTAGTAACTTCTATATCTCAAATAACTCTGGCGATAAAAAGTGGGAATTATATCCAGCTGGTGGTATACAAGGTCAATCGCCTACTTATGATTTTGTCGGCAGTAATTATAATGTTGCAGGCTATGGTACTAATTACAATGTCAACATGATTAGGCTAGGAACGTTTACACTGCAACAAGGCGGAGCATCCGCTGAAATACAACTTCATTTAGGTACAGGTTATAATGGATCGGCTACTCAAAATAGAAAGTATGTACTAAACGTTAGAACGTCTAACGGCAACTCTGCCACAGATTATTTGGGTGCATATGCTTATAGTGAAAACGTTGATCCTGCGAATGGTGATTGGCACCCCTTAGAAAGTTGGATTATAGACGAGCATAGTAGTACATCTTGGACAGTTTATATAAAAACCAACACCCTAATAGGAACGTATAACCATTATCAAGTAGTTTGTCCTAACGCATCAAACAGTTGGCTTCACGATCCTGGAGTCGTAGCTATTTCAGCGGCAACAGCTTCATACACAATATCAGGCGGTGATAGGCAGTTGAGACTTAGCGGTAGAAGCGAAACTTCTTTCTCATGCTATAAAAATGGACATATGATGGAAGAGGCAAGTACGAGAACTGTGACGCCTTGGACTGAATACTGCGACAATGCCAGTGATTTTGATGCCGCTACGGGCGTGTTTACGTGTAGATATCCAGGAACATATTTCTTTGCTTTTAGTCCCATGCATTCCGGTACAGTATCTGGCGACCTTCAACATAGAATCACTAAGAATGGCTCGGTTTGGTCTAATGCGAATAGTACGCAAAACGGTGGTACTTGGCAACAAACAACTGTAAATGCATTGATACCACTAACTACTGGGGATTATGTGCGACCAGAAGTATACTCTTCTAGCACCAATGCCGCTAAACACGTAGTATACACTTCAACGTTTTCAACATTTCACGGCTTTTTAGCCACATAAGGAAGTAAAATATGACAACAATATCTATAGAACTAAGTGACGTAGAGATGAAAACCTTTGAATTCGTGGCAGATGATCCACAATTCTGGGTAGAAAATTTAGCAAGGTCACGCATAAAAATGGGTGCAGATGAGATTACTCAAACTGTAGTAAAGCATTGTCTTGACAACGGGCTTGAGATACCTGCATCTAGGGATGAAATAATTATGTTCGGATTTGAGCAAAATATTGTCAGGACTGTAGAAGAGCATAATCAGTGGGTTTTGGATAACTCTCCAGTGATAGAAGAATCTTCGCCTGAATAAGCATAGTATAAATAACAATAATGAATAAAACGCTATTGGGGAGAGTGAACCTTGGCAACAACTAAAGCTTTTGAGTTAGCACAGCTAAGTGCTGTAGTCACATCATCAGGTGGTGTGTCTTCTGTTAGTGATGCACTGGATGTCAACGGTGCAGAGATACTAGTAGGCACTAATAACTCACGTTTCGCTGAAAACAATCTTCGATTTATGGCGACTGGTGCATCTTACATTGATGTGAACACAGTTGGTCAAGCACTCAACTTTCGTGTATCAGAAACCTCTTCACTAGACACTACTGCAATTAGTATAGCAGATGACGGTAAAGTGACTTTACCTACTCTTACAGGTGAAACTGCTATTGATACTGGATCTCTCACACTAGATGGTGGCAGAAACATACAATGGGGTGGAGCATACGGCTCTGGCTTTCCCGCTATATGGGGACACTCTACAAATAAACAGATAAAATTTGCTCCTGATGGTAACACGTCTGGACTTCTGTATCAGATGAGTGCTACACAGTTAGACGTAAATCCCACAACTACATCTACTAGTTCAACGACTGGCGCATTAGTCGTGGCAGGTGGTGCTGGTATTGCCGAAAATCTAAACGTTGGTGGCGATCTTACGGTCACAGGCGATCTTACTGTTGAAGGCTCGCAAGTCACACTCAATACTACTGCCCTTGATGTTGAAGATAAAAACATCACACTCAACTATCATGCAAGCAACGATACATCTGCAAGTGCAGATGGCGCAGGTATTACGATACAAGATGCTGTAAGTTCAGCTAATGATGCGACTATTTTATGGAATGCTTCAAGCGATGGATTTGACTTCTCTCATAGAGTCAACGTAAGCGGTAATAGTAATATTACTGGCAACTTAGACCTAGCCGCTAGTACCACAGAAACACGCTCACTTCAAATTGGTCACGGTAGAACTGGTGACGGCATATCACTTATCGACTTAGTTGGCGACACAACTTATAGTGATTACGGATTTAGAATTCAACGATCAGGAACTGATTCAGGTAAATCTAGTTTACTACATAAAGGCACTGGCAATTTAGAAATACGTGCGCTTCAGGCGGCAACTATTAGATTCAAAACCACTGATGCAGATAGAATGCAGATCAAGTCCGGTGGCGACATAAGCTTCTATGAAGACAACAGTGG
>ERZ1046568.2869-NODE-2869-length-10801-cov-4.315094_pt1 | contig 10801 bp, 10 predicted proteins | sample MGYA00383092_ERZ1046568 | MGnify/ENA primary metagenome ERZ1046568 (study PRJEB29581, sample SAMEA5548362) | metagenome | biome: marine; feature: coastal; material: water | depth 1 m | study: Short-term variability in the microbial, nano- and picoplankton... | reverse complement strand
GTAAAGATAGTACACGTCAAGCACACGGGGGTAGCGATCGGTTAGGCTTGAGACCATTAGTGGTTTGTGGCGCATAGCCACCAAAACAAATGTCTAAAATTGGAGCTCAAAACTTGGCTAGTCTTATCAAGATGGGGTTTGACGTAATAGCTGCAACCCCGGCACCTCAAGCTTCAGCACAGCTTGCCTTAGAGTCATTTAAACAGTTTGGTAATGTATGCAAGTCGACTGAAATGTCTCTATTCTCGACTGTTCCTCGTTTGGCTATAGAGCTTGGTGTAAATACTATTTTTTGGGGTGAGAATCCAGCCTTACAAGTAGGTGATGCGGCTGTGAGGGGCTTTGATGAGTTTGACGGAAATAATCTTCGCCGATTAAATACTTTAACCGCTGGTGGGGTTGAATGGCTTAAAGAATCAGTAAGAAGTCCCTATCTTGCAGCGCATTATGTCTATCCAAATGAAGTTGAATTTGACAGAAAAAAAATTAGTATTTTTTATCTAGGACCGGCCTGGGATGACTGGAGTAATGAAGATAACGCCACATACGCCTCTTTGCAGGGGTTAACGCTTCGCCCAGGGGAAGAATTAGTAACAGGAGATCTATCCAATGCATCGATGCTTGATGAGGAATTTACGAATATAAATATGATGCTCAAATACTATAAATATGGCTTTGGTCGAGCTACTGATTTCGTTGATGAAAAAATCAGGAGTGGACTCATGACCAGAGACAAAGCCATAGAAGTTGTTAAGAAATATGATGGAGTGTGTTCTGACGAGATAATAGCTAGATTTTCTGCTTATGTTGGCATATCTCAGGATGAATTTTGGGATATAGCAAATGGCTGGGTAAACAAAAATTTATTTACCATTACCAAATCCAGCCGACCGACCTGTAAGTTTGAGGTAGGCACTAACTATGAAGGTTGACATTGTCGATGTAGGTAGTGGAAATGTAAGGTCAATTCAAAATTGGATTGAAAAATGTAATGTTGATGCACGATGTGTTCGTCGTGTGGATGACTTAGTATCTGAAGTAATTATTCTTCCAGGCGTCGGGTCAGCAGGACCTTATATGGAAAGGCTTCGTAAAAACTCGTTCGATTCCGCAATAATAGAGCATGTTCAAGGTGGTGGTAGGCTAATAGGTATTTGTCTTGGATTTCAAATTATGTCTTCTTTCTCCCAAGAGGATGGAGGTATTGAAGGGCTTAGTTTAATTGATGCTGAGGTAAAGCGACTTGAAAACAGTGCATCCCATAACGAATGGGAGCCGTTTGCATTCAGGAAAGACCAGATGAATGGCCAATCTTTTTCTTCTTCAGAAAAATTAAGTCGCAAGACGATCCTAGATGGCCGCGTTTTCTATAATCATGAGTATGGTGTCATAAATAACGATCCTCACGCTTTTACAGTCCCTGTCTCTTTAAAGCTGAATCAATACTCAGGTATGTTCGTGAAAGATAAAATTATTGGAATTCAGTTTCATCCTGAAAAAAGTCAACTTACGGGTCTAGAGTTAATCTCTATGATTCTATAGGCATGCTATGAGAGTTGGTTCAACATTATTACTAAAGAATAAAAAGTGCTATCAGTCCTATAACTGGAGTTATTTCAGACCTCTAGGATCTCTTCAAATAGCGATGGATTCCTTGGATGAGTATGAGTGCGATGAAGTGGCTATTATCCGTCCTGTGCGCGATTGCGATTCATTGGATCTTTTTTCGCGGGACTTAGATGTTTTGAGAGAGCTGAAGGCGATGACGCCAATCAGTTTTGGTGGAGGAATAAGATCACGCGAGCATTTAGAGCTGTTAGAAGGTTTACCTGTGGAAAGGTTCGTTTTTTCATCTGCATTTATTGCAAGTAATCAAGCACTTGTAGATAGTGCTCGTAGGCTATTTGGTAAACAGGCAATCCAATGCCTTCTACCCGTAAAAGTAGATGCGGATACTATTTATATCTACGATTCTAACAAGGCTCAATTTCTAAGACTTGAGAAAGTTGACTTGGCTCTAATTAATGAATTAGCTAACGAAGTAGTTCTTTATGATACTAGCAATGATGGTGGTTGCGACTCCTTCGAAAAATCTATTATCGAGAGGTTGCCGCTCGAAAGAAATAAGCTGGTGGTCACTGGAGGAGTCGGGAAGTCAACTATCGAATGGGCCAAGCGTGAAGGTCTGGCTTCAGTATTGATTGAGAATAAAGTTTTACATAATGAATATTCGGTTAGGGGGTTTAAGGATGTTAAGTAGTTGCCCAAAATGTCTTTATGGGGACACCCATCCTTTTGGCTTTAGTATGTGTGAATCAGAATGCTCGGGCTGTCTGACACACAAAGAAAAAGATAGCCTTGACTGGCATAATAGGCGCCAAATTTTAGATGAGCACCTAAAAAAGTATAGAACAAGTGGCAGAAAATATGATTGTGTAGTTCCAATTATTGGAGATGCGGAGGATTTCTATACCCTGTCAAAAGTTTTTGAACTAGGCCTATCTCCTTTAGTAGTCTGCGTTAATGATTATTTTAAGAACGATATTGGTTGGCATAATATACACCAGTTAATAACCCACTTTGATGTCGATTCTTTTGTTTTTAATCCCGATATTCGAGTTTATAAGGAATTGGTTAAAACATCTTTAAGAAAGTATTCGCATGTATTACTGCCTTTTTTACAGCTTCATACTTCGTTCCCTGTGCATGTGGCGTTTGAGCGAAAAATACCCTTGGTTATATGGGGGCAAAATCAGGCAGTAGAGCAAGTAGGAAAATTTTCTCACATAGATGCAGCAGAAATGAGTAGCTGGAGTCGCAGGCAGCATGATCTGTTTGAAACTGATGTTGATCAATTAATAGGTAATGGCGCCCAGGTAGACACTCGATATCTGAATTACTATCAGTATCCATCGATACGTAAGCTAGAGCGTCGGGGCGTTACAGGGTTGTATCTTAGCAATTATTTACGCTGGGACCCTCTGTCTCAAAACAAAAGTGTCACCAAATACGGTTTTCAGCCAGAAACTAATGCTAGTACTTTTGATGTGTATGAAAGAGCGGGTAGCTCTGTGTACTACAAATTGCATGATTTGCTTAAGTTCAAACGACTTGGTTATAGGAAAATCACAGACCATCTAGTGCGTGAGATAAGACATGGTCGTTTGACGAGAGCTGAAGCAATTGTGATTGAAGCAACCTATTCACCAAGCCAAGTAAATATAAAGCCTTTTTTTGATTGGCTAGGCGCTTCAAAAAGTGGATATGACTGGTTTAAAATGCATCGCCTTTCCGATATCTCACACTTAATAGCGGACAGCGAAGTGGAGTTTAAAGCCCCTAATTTGCCAACTAAGTTAAGTGATCTCCTAAGTCTATCAAAAGGTTCAGAAGAAGAATTTTTACTGTTTGACAAAGGGATCGATATCTAACATGAAATGCTTATTTGTAACGGGTACTCGTGCCGATTTCGGAAAAATGAAAGGCCTTATCTCGGAACTTGGTAGTGATGAAAGCCGCTACTCTATTCAGATCGCCGCAACGGGAATGCATTTACTAACAGAGTTTGGCAGTACTTTGGTAGAGATAGAGAATACTTTCCCAAACAAGGTTATTCAAATCAAAGGGCAAAATTTTCAAGAAAACATGTCCAATGGATTTGCAAGATTTATCATTGAATTTAATTTGCACCTCGAATCTGAAAAACCTGATGTTGTTTTGGTTCATGGGGATAGATTTGATGCTCTAGGTGCTGCGATAGCTGCTTCAAATATGGGTATACATGTCGTTCATATTGAAGGCGGCGAGGTATCTGGGACAATTGATGAAGCCATAAGGCATAGTGTATCAAAATTTGCGCATATTCATTTTGTTGCAAATGAAAAATCAAAAGAGAGAGTCTGTCAATTGGGTGAAGATCCGGATTATATATTTGTTACGGGTTCACCAGAAACGGATGTTCTGCTTGGAGAGGATTTACCCTCTCTAACAGAAGTTAAGGACAGGTATGATATTGATTTTGAAGACTATGCTGTTTTTTGTTTTCATCCAGTGGTTAGTGAAAGAGATGATCTAGAGCGCCAAATAGGTGAGTTAATAAAATTTTCTGAGTCTATAGACGATAATATTATTTGGATTTATCCGAATAATGACTGGGGTGGAAATATTATAATTGATTGTTTGGTGTCTATTAAGAAGAAAAATTTGAAAACCTTCGAAAGTATGAGATTCGAGAGTTATTTGACACTCCTTAAAAATGCAAAAGTTATAGTTGGAAATAGCTCTAGTGGGGTGAGAGAGGCTCCGGTATTAGATACGCCTTGTGTTAACATTGGCTCTAGGCAGGCCGGACGCGTGCAACATCCACTAGTTTTTGATTGCGAAATAGATGAGGAACATATTAGGGAGGCCTATCAAGCAGCTATAGCATCTGAACAGCTACATGTTAGAACAAAGACCTTCGGGTCCGAAGGGGTCGCTAGCGCAATTAAATCCATTCTAGACAACCTTAATTTCAAAAAAATACCAATACAGAAGACGTTTCATGGAAATTAGTCGTTCAGCCTGCGTAGTAGGTGCCGGTATGATTGGTCGTCATCATGCGGCTTCGCTTCTTGCTAGCGGGTTTTCAGTAACAGTGGTTGATCCGATAAATCCAAATATTCCTGACATTAAATGGTTTGATAATTTAAAACAAAATATTATTTCACAGAATGAAGTTTTCATTATTTCGACAACGGCAGAGTATCACTTTGAAATAGTCCGAAGTATCTCCAAAAGTCAGATAGCAAAGATAATTATTATTGAGAAGCCATTGTTCTGTAATCGATCTGAGTATTTAGAGTTTAATTCCGAGATGTCTAGATCTAAACACAAAGTTATATGCAACGTCCCATATTTTTATCATGATGAATTGCATAGACTGAAATCTTCTACTGGTCTTGGGTTGGTTAAAAAATACTCGGCCTATGGATCTAACTGGGGTATGGCTTGCAATATTTTGCATGACATTTCGATTGTTGATGTATTGAGTCATACACACTCTCTCGAACTTTTCAATCTGACTTCTGATATATCAAGCATAAAAGAAAGTAAGCGTGTTGGTTATTTGGAGGTTTTTGGATCAGTGGGGTTTTTACTCAACAATATACCCGTAAATTTGATTTGTAACGAAAATGGTCCGCTCGAAAAAGTTATTGAAATTGAATTTGAGAGAGGCTCGGTAAAAATTGACTTATTTGCAGAAATAATTACAAAAAGGTTACATAATAACAAGACAGCAACTGACCGTTTTATAACGGCAAGGGCCAGTGAAACTACAGGATTTGTAGTGGAACAATTAATGGCTGGAAATAATGTGCTTCCTGAAGTATCCCGTTACAGCTCTGTTTCATTACAAATATACGAAATGTTCGCGAAAAGTTTGGGATCAGCCTCAAGAAATCTTTTAGACTATCCGTTTTCATAATGAATAAATTATTTAAAAAAATAGGCCTTTCTAAACGGCATTCAACATATTTTTTAATCTCTGTATTGTTTATAACCTCTCTAGAGATCAGTTTTTGGGGATTATTTGCAGTATTGATCTCTGTTGAACAATTTGATATTCCCGAGCCTTTTCTGGGGTTATTAAATAATTCTAGCCCCGCAACCTTACTAATAATAGTGGTTATTTTTCGTTTCCTGCTACAATCATTTCACTCTTGGTTTATACATTTCTCAGCATTCACATACCTTACTAGGCTTAGAGATTATTTGGTTAAAAACACTATCGAGGCAAGTTATAGTAATTTTGAAGTAATAGGTAAAGCTAAATTAACTACAGATATAATAACTAACACAGCGATTTTCGTTGATTCGGTTTATCTAAATTACATGAAAATAATCTCTGATTTGGCAAGTCTGCTTATTGTAGCTAGTGCAATAGTTTATTTTTCTGGTGCAGAGGCTCTTATAATCATTGCAGTCCTCCTTTTTTTGGGTATTTTAGGCGTATTCTTTTTAAAGGATCTTCTACTTGGGTGGAGCTTTTCGATTACTGAGAGTATGAACCAACTTAATAAATTGACAGATTATTTGCTGTATTCATTAAAGGAAATTAAAGTTAATAAACTGGCTTCAATTGTTGGAGATCAGCATCATTTAGTCCATAACGATATTTCTGCCACACAAACTAAAATAAGATTCACACAGTTATTTCCACGCTATGCTGTAGAAGCTATATTTTTTGGGGCAGTGGCCTTAGTCGTAATGTTTTCAGAAAACCAACCAAAAGATGCTCAGCTGGCCATTATGAGCTCTTTAGCTTTTTATGTTTTAGCTGGTATGCGCTCTATGCCATTAGTGAACCAGTTGATGATCTGTTTTAATGGGGTAAGATCAGGGCAAGGAGCTCAAAATCAGCTAGTTAATCATATCGATGAGTTGACTAGTTTTTCTATCGCGTCGAAACTTAGTTATGAACTGGATATTGCTGAAAAGGAAGTTAGCTTAGTTGTGTTTAAAGGTGTTTCGTTTTCTTATGATAAAAAAGATGTCATCACGAACCTATCTTGTGATTTAAGGCGTGGAAATGTGGTTCTCTTTAGTGGACCATCGGGCAGTGGCAAGTCTACTGCATTAGACTTATTGTTAGGTATTCGAGCTCCTTTAAAGGGCACTATCCACATACGAAAAAACTTATCTTTCTTTTACGTGAGTCAACATCCTTTTTTCCCATCGTGTAGTATCTCAGAGTATTTTAAGCGCGTATGCCCTGACATTACGTGGGAGGAGATTCAGCCGCACCTGGCCGAGCTAAAGCTTTTTGAACTTGCAGATAACTCAGATTATTATTTAGGAGAAGCCGCATCAAATCTATCGGGTGGGCAGCGGCAGCTGATATGCTTAATTGTTTCGGTTCTATTGCAGCCAGATGTTGTTGTTTTTGACGAGACAACGTCTGGCCTTGACTCCCATAGTGAAGGCGCTTTTTTCGATATGCTAAGGTCGAAACTAGCCAGTTCTTTGGTGGTTATAATATCCCATCGATTGAAGACTAAGGAAGTAGCGGATCAGACGTTGAATTTTCCTACTTGATAAATCGAAAAAGATTAGCGGCCGATCCATAAATTTTTGATATCGAATACATTAGTTAAGCGCACCATTATTCAGCTCAAAAATACTTTTTTGGGTTTTCGCTCATTTGCACTGAATAATTCCAAAGTGCAGGCTATATTGACCCAGAATCTAATTTAGTGCTTTTTCTTAGGAAGGTTGACATTGCGTTTTGCGTAGCCATTTTTCTTCGGTATGACTGATCTTTATATTTTTAAGTCAGCTTTTGTGGTGGTTTTATCTAAGCGGTGTGCGATATATTTTCGAAATATGTTTAAATTATAATTATCACTTTAGTGGGGAAAATCTTGCATAAAAAGATAAGCAACGTTTTGATAATAGGCGGTGGTGCGATAGGGTTGGAATATGCCTCCATAGTCTCATTCTTGGGTCAGCAAGCTACTGTGATAACCAGAAGTGGATCTAATGAAAGCGCATTGGTTCGTGCTAGGGTTATTGCTGGTGATGTTGCCGATCTATCATTAAATGATCTTCATAGGTTCACTCACTTTATAATTGCAGTTCAACCAAGATATACATTTTCTATCATGAGGTATCTGCTAGAAAATACAAAGGCTCACATTCTTGTTGAAAAACCTGTTTGCCTCTCTAGTACAGACTTCGAATTAATACATGCTAATAAGTTTAATGAGCGTATTTATGTAGCATTTAACAGGCGAAACTTTGAGTCAACTAAGTTGGCTCGGTTCATAATTGGTGAAAAGCCTGTTATTTCTATGGAGGTCTGTTTTACTGAAATGAAGGATCGCATGCGGGGGAGTGACGACGAGGTTAGGCTGTGGGGTATGTGCAACACTATTCATCTGTTTGATATGGCTTTTTATCTCGCGGGCATACCTGAAAATGTGCAAACAGTGCGTTCTACTATCGGTAATGTAGACAGCTATAGCGTTACAGGCAGCTTAGCGAATGGGGTAGTGTCTATGAATGCGCATTGGGGTGGTCCTGGAAATTGGGGCATATGTATCGCTACTCCTGATGAAAAGCTGTTTTTTGATCCTTTGGAGAAACTAAAAGTCCAGAAATCAGGATCATTTAAAAAAGATGAAATTCAATTAGATCTTGGGGTAAATGGAAAATTTAAGGATGGTTTCCTCTCTCAAACAATCGATTTTCTTGATGGCTCCAAAGATAAATTTATTTCTCATGCAGAATATAAAAGGTTGATTTTGGTAATTGAGAAAATTTTTAAATAAACTTTTATTTGCGAGAATTATTATGCTACTAGATCTGATCCCGCAACGTTTAATCTCTTGGGTTAAATATCGATTTGATACGAAATTTGCGTCACCATCTGACTTAGATCTTGATAATTTTATTCAATTTTTATCAGGCAATTCGAAGGTTGATCTTAATTTATATAGGAAAAGTGGTGTTTTGGTTGTTAAAGATTTGTTTAGTCAAGAGCAATTAGATGGTTGGCGAGATGCCGCATTATATGATGTTAAAAGAGATTTATTTAAGTCATGTTTTGACGGTAAGGATTATTGGTTAACGAATTTAGAGAATTTTTCTTCAGGGGCAGAAATAGTTGCATCCGCAGGAATTTTAGCAATATTGAATCAATTGATTGGGCCTAAACATGTATTTTGTGGACATGACTCAGTAAGCATAAACTACTCGGTGCCGGGTTTGCATGATGATCAAAATACTTACAGACAGCTCTTTGGCGATGAATATGCTCCTGATGTGAAAACGGTTAGGGTATTGTTTAATTTAAACAGCTCATTTTCGATGCCTCAGAGATTTGGCTTTGTAGCAGGTTCTCATAAAAGAGATACTCAAAAGATTGACCATAAATACTGTGAGAAGAATATTAAATGGGTTGAAGTTTCACATGGTTCAGCGATATTCTTTGACCCTAGAGTTGTTCATAGCGCTGATCCGTTAACGCACTCAAAATGTATGGTCGTACTTACATATGATGAAGAGAAGGATGAGGTCGCTAAAGTATTCAAGTACACACATGAGAACCGCGGTCAGGGAGTCGGCCCCAAGGCAAAGATTTGGTCTGAGATCGAACATCATGGTTTGAAACCAGACTTCATAAAAAGCCCTTATGAGTAGCGCATTAAAAATTCTATGTGTAATGGATTCTCATCTAGGAGAACTTCATAATTTAGTCCCAATGTTTTTTCATTGGGGTAATAATGGCGAGCTAAAAGACTGTCATATCGACTTTGTGTATATTGGTCATACTCTTAGTGCTTCGATTATTCTTGAAGAATTGGAAATTTTGCGGCCTTATGTAACATTTGAACTTACGGTTCTCCCGATAGTATCTCCAAGAATTTGTAGCATAAAAAAAATTTTTAATTTTCTTCTTCTTTCAATTCAGCATGTTTTTTTAAGACGGTATAGTTTTACGTTTATTCCTTATGATCAACGTGCAGTATTTAATATGGTATTTAGGCTTGGGTCCAGAAAGTTAGTTGCGGTGCCCCATACGACAGGTGACGAAGTATATTCTGAAGGAGTCTTCAAAAATAGGAATTTGCGCAGTAAAAAAAGTTTTCCAGTTCTAACAAAATCGTGCGCTAGTAAAGAGTATTTTTCAGCACTTGGTTTTGATGAGATCATTGTTACTGGTAAATACTTTGAATGTCAGCAATATATAGACGTCATTCATCCTTCTGAGGATTTTAAGGATGGAGCTAAGAAATTATGTATTTTTACTCTGAATCGAATTACAAAACTATTCTCCGAAAAAAACTGGCTTCAAGTACATTATGATATTTTAGTATCGGCTGCTGATGCTGGATTCTCTAGTGTTTATATTAAAACTCATCCCAGTCAACCGAAAGAAGATTTAGATGACTTGTTTATCCTAGCTGAGAAGCTCTCGATAAAACTGTTATTAGTTTCTGGTAACCCGAGCTTAGCCGCTAAAAGGTTCGATATTTTTATTACTGTTCTAACTTCCGCAGGGCAGCATGCTAAATCTGTTGGTAAACCAGTATGTTGTTATGCCACATCTTCCATGAGATCGGAAGTAGCCGAATTTGGAAACGATCCTTTTCCTTACCAGAATCTGGGCGTGAGTGAACTTGTTAGTAAGGCTGATCTTGGGTGCTGGCTGAGTGAAATTGATAGCTTTAGTGCTCCACCTCCAAAATTAAAAATGGATGATTTACTGAGTCTAAAGGAGCTATGCAAGTTGTGTTAGAAAATACTTCTTCAATTGAAATGAAAAAGTCATTTAGAGAGACTGCTCTGATAGTTATTTTTGTTGCTCAGGCTATACTTTCCATGGGTTGGATAGCAGTTTATCCCTTTGGTGGCTATGTAATACTATTTCTTTGGGCCTGTGCATTCTTGTGTGTTAAGGCTTCGCCGCTAAAATACTGCGTTTATGGTTTGATTGTCGGCCTCTTTGCTGTATTTTATATGTTTCCAAGACCCTTCGGTTATGGTAACACCGCTTGGCATTTGTCACTTTTAGTCTTTTCTCAGATGTTTTTCTTAAATCGTCAATTGTTTTCTGAAGTCGTCCAGTCCTTTGTTAAGTGTTTAATTCTGCTGTGTTCAGCGTCGCTGATTTACCGAATAATTATATATTCGGGCATTGAAGTTCCTTATCAATATATTGATTTAGACCCCCAGGTATTTAACCTTTACTGGCCGTTCTATGTAGAGCGCCTCAATATTAGTCTTGGCGATGTTGACACTGTAATAGGAAGTTTCA
>ERZ1046568.2868-NODE-2868-length-10804-cov-38.018048_pt1 | contig 10804 bp, 5 predicted proteins | sample MGYA00383092_ERZ1046568 | MGnify/ENA primary metagenome ERZ1046568 (study PRJEB29581, sample SAMEA5548362) | metagenome | biome: marine; feature: coastal; material: water | depth 1 m | study: Short-term variability in the microbial, nano- and picoplankton... | reverse complement strand
TTTTGCACCACCGCCTTTTCCGTACTGTATTGACCCACAGCTAGTCATAACAAGAGCACATGGAAAAACAAGTAGTAATAATAGTTTTAACTTTTTCATTTTGTTTTTTTTCAAATATATTAAAAAATAAATAGTTAATCCAAAACTCAGCTCGTGAGGAATTAAGTTTTGTTTTCACAAACATATAAAATGTAAGCTTGCTTTTTTTGGCACAGGCGCTTAATAAATCATTTTTCATTAAACTTACTGCGGGGCTTATGCACAATGTTATAAAGAGAATGCCATATAATTTGAAGGTAATCTTTTATGACTAACAACAAAGTTAGTGTTCATTTAGCCTAAAGTCGGGATATGCGTCCATTTTGTGCTCGTGTGCGTCAAGACCTTCAAGCTCTTCTCTTTCCGACACCCGAATTCCAATTGTCTTTTTCAAGGTATATATTATTATAAAGGAAGTTATTATGCAAAATATAGCATAGCAACTCACCCCTGCTAATTGAATAACAAACTGATCAAATCCAGCCTTTGCTCCAAAGAGTCCCACGGCAAGCGTTCCCCAGGCACCACAAATAAGGTGTACAGCAATAGCTCCAACAGGGTCATCTAGCTTTATTTTGTCTACTAAGCTTACAGCAAACACAATAAGTACGCCAGCAATGGCCCCTATTAAGATGGCGTCTTCTGGACTCATTTGGTCGGCGCCAGCGGTAATCCCTACCAGTCCTCCCAAAATCCCGTTAAGGAACATTGTCAGGTCTAGATTTTTGTACAAGACTGTTGATGTAATCATTGCGACAACTCCGCCAGCAGCAGCAGCTAGGCAGGTGGTTACTAGAGTTAACGAGGTTGACTCAGGATTAGCAGAAAGAACAGAGCCCCCATTAAAGCCAAACCAACCAAGCCACAAAATAAGAACCCCTGCTGTGGCCAGTGGAATACTGTGCCCGGGAATTGCTTGTGGTTTTCCGTCTTTAAATTTGCCTATACGTGCGCCTAGTAGCCAAACACTTACAAGTGCAGCCCAACCCCCAACAGAGTGAACAAGAGTTGACCCAGCAAAATCATAAAAACCTGTTGCGTCTCCAAATTCTAGGGTTGATAAGAACCCTCCACCCCATTGCCAAGACCCAGCAATTGGATATACAAATCCAATGTAAAAAATCGTAAAGATCATGAAGGCGCTAATTTTCATGCGTTCAGCAACCGCGCCAGAAACTATAGTGGCAGCAGTGGCAGCAAACATTCCCTGGAACAAAAAGTCGGTCCACCAGGTATATCCTCCCTCGGCATAGTCCGCAGTCATTCCGTTTTCTGGGGGTGTAATTCCGGGAACTATTGACCCTATGTATCCATTAAAATCGCCAGGATACATCAGGTTGAACCCTAGAGCATAGTAGAGTAAGAGCCCTACTGTTATAATAAAGATATTTTTAAATAGGATATTAATTATATTTTTTTGTCTTGTAAGACCTATTTCTAGAAATGCAAATCCAGTATGCATAAAGAAAACGAGCGCCGTACAGATCATCATCCATACGTTGTTAATTGTTAATAATTCCATACTTATTATTTTAATGTATTACCGCCCTTTTCGCCGGTTCTAATTCTATATACTTCATCGATCTGCGATACAAATATTTTCCCATCTCCAACCTCTCCTGTAGAACTTGCGTCTAGGATTGCCTTAATTGTAACTTTTTCAAAATCATCATTGACAACAATCGACAAATAACGCCTTTGAATATCACTTGTGCTGTATGAAACGCCTCGATAAACATGCCCTTCTTTTTCGTTACCTAGCCCGGTAACATCCCAGTAAGAAAAAAAGTTTACACCAACTTCGTGCAGCGCTTTTTTTACTTTAGAAAATTTAGATTTTCTAATAATTGCCTCTACTTTTTTCATTTTCTTAAATTTATTTTCATGCTAAAACTAACTAAAAATTCCTGTACCCCTACACGCTTTAGGGGTCTTATTATAATATTTAATAATTTAATAATAATCGCCTAATTATGTTAAGGGTCTTTCAATAAATGCTTAAAAAAAACAAAAAACCCCAGAGGCTAACCCCTAAGGTTTTTAACACAAACTAAAAATCACAAACTTATTTTTAATTTTTTTAGAGCACACGATTGCTCAGTAATAAATTGAAATTAGTCTTGACCCCTTTCTCTTTTTCCTGGGTATGCAATAGATCCGTGCTCAGAAATATCAAGTCCAGCAACTTCTTCTTCTTCACTTACTCGTAGCCCCATAGTATATTTAAGGACTCCAAACACGACAAAAGATAGAGTAACAGCCCATACAGCATAGGCTAACCCACCTGTAAGTTGTGCAACAAGTTGCGCAGAGCCACCACCATTAAAGAGACCAATTGCAGCAGCATCACCGTCTATGCCCCAAAGGCCGACAACAATCGTTCCCCAGAACCCTACGACTCCATGTACAGAGGCAGCTCCAATAGCATCATCAATTTTAAGCTTCTTTTCGATAAACTCGATAGAGAATACGACAATCACCCCACCAATAAGGCCTGCTAATACCGCACCACCAGCAGTCATGTTTCCACAACCAGCAGTGATACTCACCAAACCAGCTAAAGCACCGTTTAAAGATTGTGCCAAGTGTGGTTTTCCGTACCAAATCCATGTAGTTGTCAGTGCGCCTAACGCACCAGCAGCAGCAGCAAGATTGGTGATCAGCACTACCGTTGAAGCGGCAACCGCGTCTTCTCCACCCCAAGCAAGCTGAGACCCCCCATTAAAGCCAAACCATCCTAACCAAAGTATAAACACCCCTAAGGTTGCTAATATTTGGTTGTGACCTGGAATAGGCATTACTTTTCCATCTACAAATTTTCCAATTCTTGGACCCACCATATAAGCAGCAACTAAGGCCGCAAAACCACCAACAGCGTGAACGATTGATGAGCCAGCAAAGTCAATAAATTCAGCAGGCATAAATCCATCTGTATTATTTAGCCAACCTCCGTTCCATTCCCATCCACCAGCGATAGGATAGATGATTGCAGTCATTACGATTGAAAACACAATGTAAGTTGAGTATTTTGTTCTTCCTGCAATTGCCCCAGAAACAATTGTTGCTGCAGTTGCTGCAAACATTGTTTGGAAGAATAAGTCAGCACCTTCTCCTTGCATTATTCCACTCCAGAAAAACCATCCGTTACTAGTGTCACCATACATTAAAGAGTATCCTACAAACCAGTAGGTAAGAGATCCTACAGCAATATCAAGCAAGTTTTTCATAGCGATATTTACTGCATTTTTTGAACGCGTCATTCCTGATTCTACCAAAGTAAAACCAGCTTGCATAAAAAACACTAAGATACCAGCAATTAGCATCCACAACATTCCCATGTCGTCTTTGATCGCTCCAGCAAGACTTTCAACTGTTACAGTTTCCTGAATTGTTAGAGGTAAAGTATTTATAAAATTTGACATAAATTATATATTTATTTAGTTAGTAAATACGAATTAGAATGCGTAGACAGCAGCTAAAACAAACGAAGACAAGCTTTTGGAACCAGAAAGGTCGTTGTCTAAAAAGGCTTCATCTGAAGCAGAGTCTAGTCGTAACTCAGGCTTAATCATTAAGTTTCCTACAGTATAGCTTCCAGTTAAAGTCAAAGCAAGTACATCTGCATCTCCATCTGCATCTGTTGCTCCAATAGCACCAAATTCGCCAGTTTCAGCAAAGTATTCTGCCCTTAACCCTAATGAAAAGCTATCAGATGTTGCAAGCTGTGGGTATAAGGCAACTCCAGCAAAACTAACGTCATCACCGCCATCAAAATAAGCAGCGTTCAAGCCCAGAAAAAACGAATCAGACAAATCAAGTCCACCCGTAAAGTCAATTTCATAAGCGCCTTGAGAGTCTAAGAAATTAAGATATTGTCCAGCATACCCTAGTTGAAGGCCAAAACCATAGTCCCCTGAAGGGTTGTATTCTGTTGCGTCTGTAGGGTTCATTACAGCAGCCATTAATGACCAGTCGTTTCCTAAATCAAAGTCTGCTTTTAGACCTGTATGGCTAAATGGCCCGTAAGAAAACAGGTAAGATGTGCTATAATTGAAGTTAGCTGCAGGCGAAATAACCTCGTATCCTAAAAAGGTATTAAAGTTACCCATTGTTAATGTTACTGATTCGTTTACATTCCAATAAACATAAAGTTGATTAACAATGTCACCTGTGTTTGAGTACATTGGAGATGCGAATATGGCATCTGTACCTCTTGGTCCAAAAGCTAAATCTGCAACAAATCCAACTTTTTCTCCCTCATAACTAGCAATTAGATTGGCCATGCCTAGAGCAAAACCAGGAAGCTGAGCGAATGAAGAGCCCGGAGCGATAGCATCTTCGTCATTGGGCGCAGTTAGGTTCGCACGATAGTACGCATCTACAGTTCCGGAAAAAGAAAACGATGGAACATCTTCCTGTGCGTTTAAAGATAATACCCCAACGAAAGCTAAAGCACTTAAAATAATTTTTTTCATAATAATTAATTTAATAGTTAATTTTTTAGTTATTGCCTTCAAATCTATAACATTTTAAAATACACCCCCAAAAAATATAGGGTTGTAAAGTAATTTTTATACTATTTTTATTTTATACCCCTAAAAATTTAGGGTATTATATTTTTTTAGTATATATTTTTAATATTTCAACAATTGTGTTTTTAAAATAGTGTCTAGTTTGTGGTTTTTGGGTCTTTTTGTTCTGAAAATTATATTTCCTCAATTTTTGATTGATTATTTGACAATCAATCCTTCCTTATATTGCTCATTACGCATTAATGGCAATTCAAAATCGCAAATTCGAAAAACTGATGAAGCTTTTTTATAAATAGACTTATTGCCATTATATTACATCTTCAACGACGGTTTAAAGCTTCAAATAATTATAAGTATGTTAAAAAAACAAGGTCTTTATTTACCCGAATTCGAACACGACAATTGTGGTGCGGGGTTTATATGTAGTTTGACAGGAAAGCGCTCAAATGATATTATTCATAAGGCATTAGAGATTCTGGTTAAATTAGAACATAGGGGCGCTGTAAGCTCAGATGGTACTACTGGTGATGGTGCAGGTATTCTCATTGATATTCCTCATAAGTTCTTTAATATATTTTGTGATTTTGATCTCCCAGATGCCGGAGAGTATGCGGTTGGTAATGTGTTTCTACCAAGGAAAGAAAACCAGAGGACTTATTGTGTTGAGGTTTTCGAAGAGGAAATAAAAAAACAAGGATTAAAAATTCTTGGCTGGAGAGACGTCCCTGTAAATAGTGATGTTTTAGGTGAAATTGCCAAGGAAACAGAGCCTTTTGTTAAGCAAATATTTATCAGTAAGTTAAATAGCAAACAATCAGAGTTCGATTTTAACCTAAAACTGTTTGCTGCTAGGAAAATAGCAGAACATACAATTTATGACTCTAAATTATCGGAGTCTAAATTCTTTTACCTCCCGAGCCTTTCTACTAAAATAATTATATTCAAAGGGTTGTTAAAGCCAGAACATATTAACGAATATTATTTAGACCTTTTCAACTCAGCACTAGATACGCGACTCGCTTTAGTGCATCAACGATTTTCAACAAATACATTTCCAACTTGGGACTTGGCTCAACCCTTTAGATATATTTGCCACAATGGTGAAATTAATACCTTACGAGGAAATGTGTCTCGTATGTTTTCACGAGAAGAAATTATAAAAAGTGACGCTTTTGGAGAGGATATAAAAAAAATAATCCCCACAATTCTCAAAGGAAAATCTGATTCGGCAACCTTGGACATGGTCGTTGAGTTGTTGTTAATGACGGGTCGATCGCTTCCAGAAGTAATGATGATGTTAGTACCAGAAGCATGGGAAAAAAACCCAGATATGTCCGACTCTAAAAAGGCTTTCTATGAATACAACTCATGCCAAATGGAGCCATGGGATGGACCCGCCTCGATTCCTTTTACAGATGGAAACTTTATAGGGGCTGTTCTAGACCGTAATGGTTTGAGGCCCTCACGCTACACAGTAACTAAGGACGGGAATGTCATTATGTCTTCTGAAACAGGAGTTGTTGAAATTGAGCCAGAAGAGGTAGAGTTTCATGGGCGCTTAGAGCCAGGTAAAATGTTTTTAGTAGACATGAATGAAGGCCGGATTATTAACGATGAAGAGATAAAGGAAAAGATTGCATCAAAACAGCCTTACAGGAAGTGGCTTGATGAAAATCTCATTCAGCTAAAAGATATTTCAGCAAAAAAAGGTCCAATTATTCATAAAGAAGTTGACTTAATCAAAAGAGAATTAGCTTTTGGGTACACCAAAGAAGACATAAATACAATTATTCGGCCCATGGCTCAGTTAGGCAAAGAGCCGATTGGCTCCATGGGAAGCGATACTCCAATCGCTGTTTTATCTGAAAGACCGCAATTAATTTACAACTATTTTAAGCAAATATTCGCTCAAGTAACTAACCCGCCACTAGACGGAATTAGAGAAGAGTTGATCACAGACATTAGCCTTACCCTAGGAAGCGATACTAACATTTTTGATTGCAATTCACAGGCCTGTAAAAAACTAAAGATTCAAAACCCCGTTATTTCAAAACATGATTTAGATAAAATTAGAAATTACGATACAAACCCTAATTTTAAGGTCGAGTCTATTTCTATGCTTTATAAAATAAACCGTGGTTTAAACGAATTGGAAATCGCGCTTGAAGCCTTAGTGTCAAAGGCTTCAAAAGCAATAGATGCAGGTGCAAATATCATAATATTATCTGACCGATTTGTAGACGAGTATCATGCACCCATTCCTGCGCTATTAGCATGTTCGTATGTAAATCATGCACTTCATAAGCTAAATAAGCGCTCGCGAGTCAGTTTGATAATTGAGTCAGCAGAGCCAAGAGAGGTTCATCATTTTGCACTTTTATTTGGTTTTGGAGCAAGTGCCGTAAACCCATACATCGTTAATGAAATTGTAGAGAATCAAATTAAAGACTCTGACATTACTGACCTAGATTACTTATCGGCTATAAAAAACTACAACAAGGCTGTTGGAAAAGGGATTTTAAAAGTGATGAATAAAATTGGAATTTCTACTCTTAACTCTTACCGTGGATCTCAATTGTTTGAATGTGTAGGGATTAACACTAATACGGTTGAAAAGTACTTTCCTAATACGCCAACAAGAATTCAAGGGATAGGACTTAGGGAAATTGAAAAAGAAATTTTAAAACGACACAAGAAGGCATTTAATTCTAATATAGAATCTGAAATTGAAATTGGAGGTGAATACAGATGGCGTCGTGGGCAGGAAAAACACATGTTTAACCCATTAACGGTGGCCAAGCTTCAGGAATCTGTACGCACGAATAAAGCATCTACTTTTAAAGAGTATTCTGAGCTTGTCAATGACCAGTCAACTCGTCTAATGACAATCAGAGGTCTTTTTGAATTTGATCAATTTGACCCAATTCCAGTTGAAGAGGTTGAACCATGGACAGAAATAGTGAAGCGCTTTAAAACTGGCGCAATGTCTTATGGGTCCATTAGTAAAGAAGCACATGAAAACCTTGCGGTAGCCATGAACAGAATAGGTGGAAAAAGTAATTCTGGTGAAGGAGGAGAGGATGAGGACCGATTTTATAAAAACGCACAGGGCGATTGGAGAAATTCGGCAATAAAGCAAGTTGCTTCTGGTCGATTTGGAGTTACCTCTAATTATTTAACAAGTGCCAATGAGGTTCAAATTAAAATCGCTCAAGGAGCAAAGCCAGGTGAGGGAGGTCAACTACCAGGGCCAAAAGTGAATGCGGAAATTGCAAAAACAAGAAACTCTACTCCTTATGTGGGGCTAATTTCGCCACCACCACACCACGATATTTATTCAATTGAAGATCTTTCACAATTAATTTACGACGTCAAGTCAGCTAACAGAGCTGCACGCATTAATGTGAAGCTCGTATCTGAAATTGGGGTAGGAACTGTGGCTGCAGGGGTTGCCAAAGCTAAAGCGGATGTTGTTTTAATATCTGGTTTTGACGGAGGTACAGGCGCTTCACCATTAACATCACTAAAACATTGTGGCCTTCCTTGGGAGCTAGGAATTGCTGAGGCACAACAAACACTTGTGATGAATAACTTAAGAAATCGAATTGTTTTGGAATGTGATGGGCAGTTAAAGACCGGTCGTGATGTAGCGATTGCATGTCTATTAGGCGCAGAAGAATTTGGGTTTGCAACAGCGCCTTTAGTTGCTTCGGGGTGCATTATGATGCGGGTATGCCACTTAAATACTTGTCCAGTTGGTATTGCAACTCAAAACCCGGAATTACGTAAAAAGTTTAAAGGAAAGCCGGAACATGTAGTTAACTATATGTATTTCGTAGCCCAAGAATTACGTGAAATTATGGCACAGTTAGGATTTAAAACCGTCAATGAAATGGTGGGACAGGTTCAAAAATTAAACCGAAAAAAGGCAATTGAACACTATAAAGCTTCAGGAATTGATTTGACACCGATTTTACATAAAGTTAAAGTGTCTAAAGACGTAAAGCTATTTAATACAGAATCACAAGATCACAACCTTGAAGCTCATTTAGATTTTAAGCTAATTAAGCAAGCTCACCAAGGGATATTTAGAAGACAAAGAACTCATTTAAAGCTTCCTATTTCTAATGTTGACAGAGCAGTTGGTGCGTTATTAAGTAATGAAATATCTAAAATTTATGGCACTGACGGCCTTCCAGAAGACACAATAAATATTGATTTTAATGGCTCTGCAGGACAAAGTTTTGGAGCCTTTACCACAAAAGGAGTTTCAATGACTGTTCACGGAAATACAAATGATTACCTAGGGAAAGGACTCTCTGGGGCTAAACTTATAATAAAAGTTCCCCAGACCTCTACAATTATTCCAGAAGACAATATTATAACAGGAAATGTGACGCTGTATGGAGCTACTTCTGGAGAGGTATATATTAACGGAAAAGCAGGAGAACGTTTTTGCGTTCGTAACTCAGGAGCTAAAGCTGTTGTTGAAGGAATTGGCGACCATGGGTGCGAATATATGACTGGAGGAGTTGCAGTGATACTTGGAAAAGTAGGTAGAAACTTTGGAGCTGGAATGAGTGGGGGCGTAGCTTATGTTTTAGACGAAGATCAAACCTTCACAAAAAACTGTAACGGAGACGACTTGAATATTGATCCAATTAAGCTCGAGGAAGACGAGACTCAACTACGACTATTAATTGAAAATCATTTTGTTGCGACTTCAAGTCCACTTGCAAAACGAATTTTAGAAACTTGGAGAGGAACACTCCCTAAGTTCAAAAAAGTACTGCCAGAAGAATACAGACAGGCTTTATTAAGATTAGAAAAGGAACAACTAGAAACAGTTTAAAGATGGGAAAGACTACAGGATTTTTAGAGTTTAAGCGTCAGGATGAAACCTATCAAGCGCCAAAAAGTAGAGTAAAAAACTACAAGGAGTTCACAATCCCATTAAAGGAGTCTAAGCTAAAAGACCAAGGCGCTCGCTGTATGGATTGTGGAATTCCGTTTTGTCATAGCGGATGTCCGTTGGGGAATTTAATTCCAGATTTCAATGATAAGGTTTATAGAGGGAAATGGAAAGAAGCTGCTGAAATATTACACTCAACAAATAACTTTCCGGAATTCACTGGGAGATTATGTCCAGCACCCTGTGAGGAAGCCTGTGTTTTGGGGATTAACGAAGATCCGGTAAGTATAGAGAATATTGAAAAAAATATTGTAGAAACCGCCTTTAAAGAAGGCTGGATTACAGCAAAACTACCAAAATTAAGAACGGATAAAACTGTTGCTATTATTGGATCGGGACCTGCGGGCTTAGCTGCTGCTCAACAATTAAACAGAGCCGGACATACTGTAACCGTTTTTGAGCGTGATGAAAAGCTTGGAGGACTTTTGCGCTATGGTATTCCTGATTTCAAAATGGAAAAAAACGTAATTGATCGACGTTTAAATGTTTTGGTAGAAGAGGGAATCATATTTAAAACTAATGCACATGTTGGAAAAACGATAGATGCCAACAAGCTAAAATCAGAGTTTGATGCTGTTGTACTTTGTGGAGGTGCGACTGTCAAAAGAAATATCCCTATTCCTGGATCTGACCTCAAAGGGGTTCATCAGGCGATGGACTTCTTAAAATTAAACAATCAGTATGTTGATGGGTTAGCCGACTTTAAAGACATTATTTCTGCAAAAGACAAAAAGATCATTGTAATTGGTGGTGGAGATACTGGATCCGACTGCATTGGAACTTCGAATCGCCATGGTGCTACATCCGTAACTAACTTTGAAATTTTAACTAAGCCAACAGAAGGAAGGCCTGCAAATCAACCTTGGCCATATTGGCCCATGAAACTTAAGAGGACCTCTTCGCATCAAGAAGGTGTTGAGCGATTTTTCAGTATATCAACTAAAGAGTTTATTGGAGATGACAAAGGACAATTAAAAGCCTTAAAAACAGTTGAAGTAGAATGGATTTTTAAAGAAGGAGAGAGACCAGAGCTAAAAGAGGTCTTAAATTCAGAAAAAATATGGGACTGTGATTTAGTGTTGCTCGCTTTGGGGTTTACAGGAGCAGAAAAAACATTAGCAGACCAATTTGGATTAGATATGGACTTCAGAACAAACATCAAAGCAACAACAAAAGACTACGTAACAAATGTTCCTGGAATATTTGCAGCAGGTGATATGCGTCGTGGACAATCATTAATTGTTTGGGCGATATCAGAGGG
>ERZ1046568.2865-NODE-2865-length-10811-cov-23.958070_pt1 | contig 10811 bp, 13 predicted proteins | sample MGYA00383092_ERZ1046568 | MGnify/ENA primary metagenome ERZ1046568 (study PRJEB29581, sample SAMEA5548362) | metagenome | biome: marine; feature: coastal; material: water | depth 1 m | study: Short-term variability in the microbial, nano- and picoplankton... | reverse complement strand
TTTATGGAGAGAACTCTTGGCACGTAGAAGACGATTTTATTTGGTGGGTACAGAAATGAACATTCCAAAAAGACTAAGTCAAATATGGGTTGGACCTAGACCTGCTCCAACTCAATGGCTGCATACTTGGCGAGATAAACATCCTGAGTGGGAATACTCTATATTTACTGATAAGATGTTGCGATCTCGTAAATGGCATAATAGTCATTTGATTGAACATTATTATAATACAGGTAAATTCCCAGGTGTATCAGATCTTATTAGATATGAATTGTTATATGAGCATGGTGGATTTTGGCCTGAAGCTGATATGACTTGTTTAGAAAATACTGATGAGTTATTTACGTCACCAGAAAATTACGCCTATTCTTGTTATGAGAACGAAAAACTACCAACGCCAAATATTCAACCTATTATGGCATGTAATCCTGAGAACGTATTCGTCAAACATATTATTGACACACTACATAAATTAAAACCAACTGATTTAAGCCCAGAACCATTTAGATCCACGGGTAATCTATTTCTATCTAAACACCACCCAAATTTTAAACATATGATAACAATATGGCCAAGTCATTATTTTATTCCGTTGTTTTATGTACGTGGTGCAAAAAGATATGATGGTCCAGATAAAGTTTATGCAGACCATAAGTGGGGATCAACTGGTCATGCAAATAGTATAACATATGATAAGGGTGTATAATGTACATATCTCACAAATATAAATTAATATTTTTACGAACACCAAAAACTGCGAGTAGCAGCCTGTCCGAGTTCTTTATTAAAAACATTCCTGATCCTGATGCGATCTATACACCAGTTGAGGACTCTAATATTTCAGCAACATTAAGCCAAGATATAATTAATAAGTATAAGGTACATTTTAAATATTATCATTTTACGTTGCAGGATTTAGTTGAGAACCGTATTATAACTCCAATGGCTGCTATTGAATATAAATCTATTGCGGTCGTAAGAGATCCTGTTGATAGACAGAAAAGCTTTTACTATTTTTATAAGAGATGGAAAAATCAACATGTAACACCATCAATAGAAGAATATAATTCTTGGACGCCAAAAGGTTCTTTTATTGGTGAACCAAACTCTGGTATATTACAATCCAATATATTAAAATATAACAACGAAATGCATGGCGAGTATTGGCTATACGAAAACATAAACAACGAGCTCAATAAACTTATGCATGATTTACATATAGAAGTAACACATATGTTACCTCAACATAAAACTGATTTTAGGAAAAACCGTGGTAATGAAATTTCTTTTGATGATAAAGCAATGGACAATATATTAAAATACTTTGGACCTGATGTAACTTTATATAATGAACTTTCTGAGGAAACGTATGTATGAAAGCGTATATCTTAAAAATTAATACGGAGTTATCACTTGAATATGCAAAGGTTACCGCTGACTCTTGCGATAAAGTTGGATTGCCATGGACATATCATTTAGGATATAGTAATCAATCTGGTAAGTCAGCGTTCAGAGATTTAGATATACCTAATTTACCAACCGAGCCTTATCAACGTATTGAAAATCCAAACGCTGGTCAAAAAGCTATGTGTTGTACAGCTGGTCATTTTGCTATATGGAAAAAAATTGCTGAAGGTACTGACAATGTAGGGATTGTGCTTGAACACGATGCAATAATGCTTCAACCAATAACAATAACAATTCCAGAAAATACTATTGTCGTATTAGGATATAAAATACCAGACCCAAACAATTATAAACATGAAGAAGCTGGTCCACCAACAGATTTAATAAGAATAGAAGGGCATGAAGGAGCGCATGCCTATGCCATGACTAAACGAACTGCTCAATTTTTGATTAAAGAATTATCTGAAAAAGGTATACGAAGTGCGGTTGATAATGACTATTTTATATTAAGACAACGTAGAACAGCCATGCCATTACATATAGCTTCACCAACTCCTGCCCTTGGATGGCTGCGAGAGTCGACTATTTGGGGTAAATCGGCACAAGTTAACTATCAATTCATACCCTCTTTTCAAAAATATTATAAATAGAATTAAATTAAATAGTAGGATCTAATTATGGTTGACGAACCACAAGACATTAATGACCCGAAGAACGACGAAGACGAAGTCAAACCTAAATCAAAGCCGAAAGAAAAGGCTGCTGAAAAAGGTAAAGATGGCAAGCGTAAAATTCAGAGTTTTAAAGGATTTGACGCAGGAAAATATATCGATGCTGAGCCAACATTAAATGAAATGGCATCAAGCAAACCAGCCGTTATAACTTTCGGAAGAATGAACCCAATTACAGTTGGCCATGAAAAATTGGCTAATGCAGTTGCAAGTCAAGCTAAAAGTAGTGGCGGTGTTGGTTATATTTACCTTTCACAATCACAAGATAAAAACAAAAATCCATTAAGTTATAATGATAAAATTAAATACGCTCAAAAGGCATTTGGTAAAATCGTTATTAAATCAAAAGCACGAACTATTATTGAAGTGATGGCTGAACTGAGTGGTAAACATAAAGATGTCATAGTAGTTGTTGGATCTGATAGAGTAAAAGAATTTGATAGATTACTAAACAAATATAATAAATCATCAGCTGGATATGTATTTAATAATATTACAGTTGTATCGGCAGGACAAAGAGATCCTGATGCCGAAGGTGTTAAGGGAATGTCTGGAACCAAAATGCGTGGCTTTGCCATGGATAATGATGTTAAGAAATTCGCAACCGGATTACCAAGTAAATTAAAAACAACCGCAGCCGCGATATTAGCCGACGTGCGAAAGGGAATGAACATGTCAGAAGATAACGATAACGAATTTGAAAACATTGAAGATTTTGTAGAGGATACGGAAGAGCTTGACGAAGTTTTAGATCGTATGCAACGAAGAGCTATCGGTATTAGGATGCGTAAAAACAGATTTAAAATGAAACGTGGTAGAGAAAAAGCTGCTCGACGAACTGCAACCATGCAAGTACTTAAGAAACGTGCTCGTAAACAAGCAATCATAAATCTTAAAAACCGATTTGCAAAAAATAAACGATATGCTGACATGTCGTCTGGTGAAAAGATTGTAATTGATAAACGCGTTGCTAAATTCTCTAAACAAAGATTAGATGCAATGGCTCGAAAGCTATTACCAAAAGTTAAAATTAAAGAACGCGAACGTAAACGAAGCATGAATAAATCTAGGAACGAAAGTTTAAACCTACAATTTGAAAACTTTGTAGCAGAAGCTCATAACCCAACACATGTAAAAATGGCTGTAGGTATTGCCGCTGATAAAAAATATGGTAATGATATGTCAGGCGCAGTTAAGACTATCAACAAAATTGCAAAAGGTTTATCTGACCATCCTCAAGTTGCCGCGGTTCTTAAACGTAAAAATGAAGACTTAGATACACAGTTTGAAAACTTTATGTCAGAAAAAACTGGTCAATATTATACAGGTGTAGCCAAAAACAAAAGAGACGATCGTGAGGATCATTTTGAGCGTAATGGCAAAAAAGCTGACAATGATGCATCTGCATATAAACCAGCTCCTGGAGATAAAGAAGCAAAAACTAAAGAGTCAAAGCATACTAAAAAAGCACGGGCTATGGGCTTAACAGATGAACTAGAAGAACACACCATGTGGGGAATGCGTCAAGGTAAACGACCTCATATGCTTTTAGACAAAAACGGCAAAACAAAATTTGATAAGCGTTTCAAAATGTATAAGCCAAAACTTCAGGAAGATACTGATTTAATTGGTGAGGATATTGTTGACTTAATGAAATCAACTGAGTCTTATATACAAGAAGATGCTGCTGATAAATCTCTGGCTAAAAAATCTGAAAAATCTGGTATGCCAAAGGGTGTATTAAAGCAAGTATATAACCGTGGTGTTGCTGCTTGGAAAACTGGTCATAGACCTGGAACTACACCAGAGCAATGGGGTCACGCAAGAGTTAATTCTTTTATAACTAAATCGTCTGGTACATGGGGTAAAGCTGATAAAGACTTAGCCGCCAAGGTACGTAAAGAAGAAGTAGAGCTTGAAGAAACATATAAAATTACTAAAATGTATAATCCAACTAATAAAAAATCTCGTGCAGATGGAAAGAGTACAGCAACATTCGCGGTACATACACATGATCGTAAATACTTTAAAGAGTTCCCAACACAAAAAGACGCTAAAAACCATATGAAATCTCTTGGTAAATCAGAATCAGAAATAAATGAGCTAGGAACAGATACTCTTGCTAACTATGCTAATAAAGCCATAAGAGATAAAGAAGATGCAAAATACAATTTTAAACGCTCGGTAGGTTCACAGGCAGCCAACAGAATGCGTGGAAACGTACAAGGCGCTTCTGATGACGTTAAAAAAATAAAATCACATAGTGATAGAATTAAACGACGTGAACGAGGTGCAGCACATTTTACTCGTAAAATGCTAAGAAAAAAGAAGGACAACTAAGATGAAAAAGTTTAAACAATATGTTCAGTCAAAAGCAGGCGCAGGTGATATTGGTACTGATGAATTAGTTAAAACTCTTAAAGGTGATACACCTATGGAAGAAGCTTGTTGGGATTCACATAAGCAAGTTGGTATGAAGAAAAAAGGAAACAAAATGGTTCCTAATTGCGTACCTAAGAATGAAGATGCTGAATATGATAACGAAGGTGGCATGTCAAAAAATCAATTAAAGACTATGATTGATGCTGCACAAGAGTTACATGGTATGCTTGACGACGACGAAAATATGCCTGAGTGGGTACAATCAAAAATTACAAAAGCAACTGATTACATTGATACTGTTAGAGATTATATGAAATCAAATGATGTAAACGAAGGTTCTGAAACTTGGGAAGCTGGTTATAAACGACGAGTAGTTAAAACAACTAGTCCTGAACATAAAGAGGCTGGTCATAAATGGCGCATCAAAGGTAAAGATAAAGCAAACCTTTCTATTAAATTATATAAAGAAAAACCATCTCAAGCCGAGTTTAATAAACAAATGAAAAGAGTTGCTGGTCACGAGTTTGGAGGCTAACATGATAAGTTTTAAAGCACATCTAAACGAAGCGGTAGATAGACCACCTAGATGGAAAAAAGATACTTCTATGGGAGAGGGCGGCGCTCAACTTATTGAGTTTCCAAAGACTAAGGCTAAGTACAGAGTTTCAAAATTCCTTGACCATAATGAACGTCATAAAGGTGAATGGAATTTAGAGGTTTGGGATACTCGACGTAAAGAATATGTGTGGGTTGAAACTCTTGCTCCAAAGGCTTGGGTAAAAGAGCTTATCATTTACCGAGGTCAGTTCAAACACGATGCGCGTGGGGAATATGATAAAAAACAACAAGTAGCAGATTATAGTAAAACATTTAAATTCGACGGCCATCACTAATGAAAAGTTTTAAAGAACATATCACTGAATATACTGTTAAGTCAATGGCAAAATACCATGAAATAATGGGCACAGAATTTATTAGACCTAAGGTTAAAGTATTAAAGTTACCAACAAAAAACGTAACTGATAATGATTTAATATATGCTCAATTAATGTATAGTCACCTAGAAGGCTATCAGTATGCGGAACTTACATTTCCGGGTGCTACTAGAAAGACTAATGCGTGGTTTAATAAGTATTCTAAAATAGCTAAAATATACGGCGAAGAAAACGATGAAGGCGACCATTTGTCTGTTATGAGAAAAGTTACTGAAATGATTAGTCAACGTAGTAAAAACTTTAAATTAAATGGTAGAGAATGGAAATCTAGTAAACAAGGTAAAGCTTGGGATGCATGGGAAACTGAGCAAAGAAAAATTTATCCGGAACATTGGTAATGAAAAGCTTTAAAAGATATATTAGCGAATTATATACCATTGGTCATACTAGATCGTATGATGTAGGCCTGGAAAGGACTAAACGGAATAAAGAAGATGGCCACCCAGATCCAATGTCCACAAAATTCCATAAAGTTGGCAGGGATAGGGGCGAAGATTTCCCCGGTGGCGCAGCATATAAAACTACAAAAGATGCTATCTCTGGCGCTCACGAATTAAAGAAATACCACCCGGGTTATAGGTATAGCGTATATAAAATGAAGGGTGATTTTGATAAACACGCCTATCATAATAAAGAAACTGGTATGCATCATATAAAAAGAGATACTGAAATTACTCATAAGGTAGCTCATAATGTAACAGAAAGTGTTGACTTTTCACACGATCACCATCATACAAGTGTTAGCAAAATTGATACTGATAAGCATAATGCTGGTAAAGGTAAAAACCCAGAACATCCTATGTGGTTATCGCATAACGCTCACCAAGCTGCAGGTTGGCATAAGAGTGCTGAAAAAGAAAATGGCAAAGCCCATACCTATAAAGTAAAAGTAAATAACATTGCTCGTCATACAGATCCAAAGGTAAAATCCTTATTTAAAAAGCATGGTCATAACATGAAAGACTATCATACTGATCTTGTTAGCAATCCAAATCATAAAGAAGTACATAACCACCCAGCAACAAAAATGCTCAAAAAGGCGGGTTATAACGGTCACACTCATTCAGATTATCATTCTCACGATTTTCAAAAGGACCATGACTCAACTGTAGTATTTCACAGAAAACATGCGACAATGCACGACGCAAATAAAAAACCAGCTCATAAGCATGCTGATACTAAACACACTGTTGGCAGTCATAGTGTTACACATAAAACTCATCAGGAATACATGGACGGAAGTCACCGGCCATTAGACCATGGTGGTACAGAGTCTAGAATAACAACATCACATGATCATGCTAAAACTCTTAAAACAAAACTTAAAGGTACTGGTAATCGAGTCAATACAACTAAAAATCAATCTGGATCTAGGGTAAAGATTACGCATTCTGATAGCGCTGCTCGAGACACGTTCCATAAACACTTAAAAGGTTTAAAATGAAAAGTTTTAAACAATATATATCAGAAGGTATTAAACTTAAACTTATTAGAGGTAAGCGTGAAGACGTCTTAAAAATAAAAGATAGTAAAGAAAAATCTTGGGTTGAAGTGCGTGGCAAATCAGGATTTGAAACTAAATATAACCCAAAAGATCCTTTACATAAAGCAATTACGGCTTTGCGTAAATCTGTGAATGTATCTGAGCTCATAAATGGCGAGCCTGTAGGTATTAACCCAAACCACCCCGACGGTAAAAAGGCGTTGGCAGCAATAAAGAAATTGATGAAATGAAAAGCTTTAAGAAACATGCGCAAGAACGCAAAGTACCAAAAGGTTTTTATAAAAACAAAGACGGCACTGTAAGCATTGACCATGATACTAGTAATAATCGTCCTGGGACTAAGCGACCAAGTCTAAATAAAAAAAAGACAGTAAATGAAGCTGCTGACCACGAAAAATCTTTAGACGATCATGCAGCTGAACATAATAAAGAGGATCATACTGAATATTTAAAGAAACATTCTGCTGATGTACATAAACATGCGCATGATGCCGGATCAATTAAACAATTTAAAAGTTATTCAGGTGGAGTTAATAGTAAATTGCTCGAAGGTCATAAAAAAGGTTTAAAGCACCATGAGGTACATAGTATAAATGAACATGATATGCATCATCATTATGGCCAAGCACATGAGCCCGGATTTGAAAGCCACGGCCATATGCACCATACAATTATGAAACATTCTAAACCTCTTGGTAAAAAAATAACATTGTACCATGGAACACAACACGATTTTGGAGCAGCGGCTAAAAAATCTTCAAAAGGAATAGTTCATAGTCCAGCGCACTTATCGACATCACACGACCATAAAGTAGCTAGTGATTTTGCCGGCCATGAATCTTCTACATTTGACAGACACGTTGTAGCAATACATGCTAATAAAAAAGATAAAGCGGTTTATATAGACGGTAAAACAAAAAAAGGTAAAATAGGATCAGGTGAAAACGAATCAGTGATCCCAGCTGGAACTAAATTAAAACATATTAAAAGCCATAAAACATCATGTGGACATACTCTACATCATTTTAAAATACATGATCAGTCTGAAACAAATCAGGCCGGTAGTGGACATGGCACATATAACGATCACGCAAAGGCAAACACATGAAAAATTTTAAAGAATTCGTATCAGAAGAAAAAGATTCACGTTTACAAAGAGCGGGAGTAAAAGGGTTCAATAAGGCTAAAGGTACACCTTCACACCCTACCAAAAGTCATATTGTTGTTGCTAAAGACGGTGATAAAATTAAAACAATTCGTTTTGGTGAGCAAGGCGCTTCTACTGCGGGCGATCCTAAAAAGGGTGAGTCTGATAGAATGAAAGCCAAACGTAAGTCATTTAAGGCTCGCCATGGTAAAAATATTGCTAAAGGTAAAATGTCAGCTGCATACTGGGCTGATAAGGTCAAATGGTAATTTTTTTATAAATAAAGAATAATATTAAAGGAAACGTACAAATGAAAAGCTTTAGAAATCATCTTAACGAAGCAAAAGATACTCATTGTTCTGACAAATGCTGTGGTGCTGATACTAAAGCTGAAGATTGCGATTGTCCTGCAGATTGTTCTCATTGTAACTGTAACTCAGTTAATGAAAAAGTTGGCACAGAATTTACTCCACATTGGATGTATGATCCTAGAACGGGTAATAGAGTTAGAGCTGAAAAAGAAGTTGACCATCATAGAATGAAAGCTATGGGTTATACTCACGATCCTTACAAACGAGAAGCTTTAGACTATAATCCTGCTAAAGGCGAATACAATCAACCTAAAGGTAAGCCAGTTGGTAAAAGAGTAGGAACACGCACAAAAGCAGAAGAATCATTTGATCCTAAACATCCAAAGGTTATGGCTGCTCGCAAAGCGGTCAAAAATGGTACTTATAATGGTAATGTAGATAAAAATGGTAATGCCATTGTACACATTAAAGGTAAACCTCATACAGTAACTAAAGGCGACCCTGCTTCCCAATATGAATCATTTAACGAAGATGTTATTGACATTATTAACGAAAATAATATTACCATAGAACAACTAGAAAATATGACTGAGGAAGAACTTCAGGAATTATTACGTGGTACTGGTAAAATTATTGGTGGAACAGCAAGGGCTGCATACGGGCTTTCAAGACTTGCAGGGAGAGGTATCAAAGCTGTGGGAAAAGCCGCGTTGATGAATAAACAAGGTAATATCCGCGGTACGGCAGCTGCTCAAGCTGACAAAGACCAAGCTGAAAGAGACAAACTTAAGGCTACATTGGCTAAGGTACAAAATAAAAGAAGAGATAATATCAAAGCAAAGCTTGTTGCTAGAGGTAATAAAAGATTAAGAAAAAAGATAGACTTTCATAAGGCTAAACTGAAACAAACTCAGAATAGACCAAAACCAAGTAATTACTAAACCTCATTAAGGAGAACTACAATGGGATCATGGGCAAAACTAGATAACGCAGCGTCAGCACCAAAATGGCTGTCAGCTACCGCTTCTAATCCAAACAAATCAAACGACAAAGATAACGCAGTTTTCGTTTCTGACGAAGAAGCAGCATTAGCATCTAACCGAGCAAAAGGCCTTAAAGGTCCAGGTTGGTGGTCATATCACACAGCAAACAGCCGTCACTTTGCGGAATGTTTAGTACCAATGAAGGGCGGAACATGTGCAGACGCTACTGTTGGAGACTTAGGTGTTAGTGGTACAGGCGATGATGCAGTAGCTGAAGATACATAAAACATTATGATATTAACAGAATCAACCTTTCTGTTATTTGCTTCGAAGTATTACGACAATCCAAATTGTACCGATACCGTCGAATTTTATGAGGACTTGAAGAGATTTCAGTATTTACGTAAACTATTTGGTAGATACAAACAAGATAATGATTTGAAAGAAAGGCTGATTCTGAATCACTTGATCGTTATATACAATATCTTTGGACCAGAAGCAACTAACATGCTTTTTATGAAACTACATGAATACCACGAATTTTTAAAACCATTTGTGGTATATTTAAACTTTATGCCTAGCGTCGTTTCTTACGACGATTATGTCATACATAAAGATAGTATAGAATCAGATAAATACATTAGCGAACTGCTAAAAGGAATATAAACTATGGTTGTAGATCTATTTATGGTATACCAATTTATTCGGCGCCTAGCTACGCCGTTTGAAAAATGGCCTGCATATAAAGAAGGCATCATTGATAAAAACGGCAAAGTTTTAATCAAATCAAAAGATTTAAATACTAAGAAGCAACGTGCAGCATGGCGTATCTTTGATCGCATGATCGCTAACCTTAAAAAATTACTTGCCAAAGTCCCAGGCGGTAGTTCAAAACTAGCATCATATGCGGCTGCTCTCTTTTTAATTAGAGAATATAAAGCGTTTACTGATGAGGATATGTTTTTAAACGAAGACATGACTGACGATCAATTAGATGAATCATTAGAATTATTTTCTAGTAGTTATAACTATTATACCACACTTGCAGAGAATGTCAATAGAAAAAATGAAGCATTCGGCAGAGCAAGATTTAAACAGCAGTTAGCAAAGCGTGGAATGGATGTTGATAAACTCCATACTCAAAATGTTAAAGATGCTTTGGATGCTAAGAAAAGACGAGAAAGAGCATCAGCTGATTTAAAATCATTTAGACAAAAGAATAACATTGATGCAAAACCAGAAATACAAGAAGAGCCAGTAAATAATGTTAGCGGTGGAAATATAGCTGGTATGGATGGCGGTCATATGTCTAAAGCAGGACAAAAGAAATGGACGTCAAGTAATAAGAGTT
>ERZ1046568.2861-NODE-2861-length-10833-cov-45.174522_pt1 | contig 10833 bp, 10 predicted proteins | sample MGYA00383092_ERZ1046568 | MGnify/ENA primary metagenome ERZ1046568 (study PRJEB29581, sample SAMEA5548362) | metagenome | biome: marine; feature: coastal; material: water | depth 1 m | study: Short-term variability in the microbial, nano- and picoplankton... | reverse complement strand
TATTTTACGATCTATATAGTCTGAATTATATTCCATAGGAGAGATAATATCCCAAGATTTGAAAAATTAAAAGGATAAATGGGATAATCTTTAACTGCATTTAGTTTAAAAAGATTAAATATTATGGAGTAATAACTGATGAAAAGCAGAACACTAGGCAATTTGAATAATGACCGCAAAACACACAAAAAACCTCTTTTTTACCTTATGAATTTCTTTACTCAGCACCCAAAAAGTGTTGGAGAAACATACCTTGAACATTTTTTTGTAGCTATAAGTTTTTCTTTTAGGTTATTCCTTTCTTCCATTGCTGCATTAGTACATGCATTTATACCTGCTCTGTTCAAAAAAACTGCAAGTACACAAATAAAGAAAATGTATGGGCAAATGACCTCGCGAAAGTAATTATCAATATAAAATTTTGTAGATTTGAAAAGTTAAATTATTCTTTAAGATATCAACTTAGTACAACTTCACTGTGATATTTTTATAGATCTTCTTTTTGGACAGCCACAAGTTTGCTGAATTGTTTTGCATGACCACCCATACCCAAACCGTCAATCCACCGTTTATGTCTTTCTTCTATAAGGTCTTCAAAAGAAATATTGTTGTTTTTAACTTCTAATCTCTCATCTAATCTCAAGAAATTTTTGGGATGATCTTGTTTGTGAGCACCAAGATCCCAAGTATAAAACTCAATGTGACTTGTATTAGCATTTATTTCTCCAACACACAGTATGTTATCGATATACTGTTTTTTCATAACTATTTTTCCTTAAAAGTATTTAATTTATATGAAGGTTGAATTTATAGGTAACAAGCTAACAGATATCCAATTAAAATTCCCTTAAAAAATGCAATCCAAAGTAATGTATAATTACTAAGGCCTAATTTTGCTTTAAGCCATTCAATTTGTCTTTTATGAAACTCCAACACAATAAACCTTCTCTTTAGCGATATTCGTTTAAAAAACAGTCTCCCATTGAAGTATATTGCAGAATAAATTGATTACCATTGTAGTTAATCTTTTTATAAATGCTTGAACTCTGCTGAATTAATTCTTCAGTTGGGAAATTTTCCATACATTTAGCTTTTAAATCAAACTTGCTAATCTTCACGTGATACAAGCGCAACCCACTCTTTTCATTTGCATTTGCAGGATTCAGAAAAGCTAGCAGTCCAATTATACTGATTACAGTAATAAGATTTTTTTTAATCACCAAATTATACCTCAAAATATAAAAACTTATTAAAAAGATAATATATGATTTAATGATAAACAATAATAATTGATAACAAGCAAAGATCGGTTAAAGATTAATCTCAATTTGAAATATCATCTTTAAAGCTCTAATAAATACATAACTACAAAAGTAAAAGAAGAATAACCTATAATAAACAATGATTAAATTTTGATATATAAGGATAATAAGTACATGGCTCCGACGGTAGGGGTCGAACCTACGACCAATTGATTAACAGTCAACTGCTCTACCACTGAGCTACGTCGGAATACCATGTACAACGCCTCTATAGCTAAGCCTTTTTTATGCGTCCATAGATTTTTTGCGTTAATTTAAGTTTTTTTTAATTTATTTTAATAAATTGCAGCTTTTCTTGCGTTTTAACTATTCAGTGCGTAGTTTATTTTAATGTCACAAAAATATTGGCCAAAAAACTATCTCCCTAAAAGCTTACTTGGCAGATCAATTTTGATTTTAGCTATACCAATATTATTGATACAAGCCATTATAACTGTGATTTTTATTGATCGATTATACGGTGATGTCACGATTAGCAAAACTTCAGATATAGCGCGAGAACTAAACTTCATTTTAAATTCTGAAATAATCGAGAATGATTCTTACCCATTAAAATACATACATGAGAAAGCGCAGCCATTATCTATTACAGTAAATATTGATGCTGACCCAAAAGAGACAAAATTTGAACATACATTTTTTGATATTTCTGGTCGTTATTTAATAAAAGCATTAAAATCACAAGTTGTTGGATTAAAATCTATAGATTTAAAATCCGACGAAACAAAAGTTAAGTTAATTGTTTATCGAGATAATATCAATTTCATCATTAGCTTATCAAGACGGCGAGCAACTGCAGAAAACCCTCATCAGTTACTCGTAGCGGGATTTCTAGCTTCTTGCCTTTTTATAAGCATTGCCGTTTTGTTTTTAAAAAACCAAGTTCGCCCAATAAGAATATTAGCAAAATCAGCAGAGTCTTTTGGTAAAGGTGAAAAAATTTCATTTTCACCAAGTGGAGCTACGGAAGTTCGACAAGCTGGGCATGCTTTTATATCGATGCGAGCACGTATTGAACGACACTTAGAACAAAGAACCGCCATGCTTTCAGGAGTAAGTCATGATTTAAGAACACCCTTAACCCGCATGAAACTTTCAATAAGTCTTATGGAGAAAGATGATCTACTAGATGATTTACAGGGTGATGTTAAAGAAATGGAAGATATATTAAATGAATTTTTAGCATTTTCACGTGGGGATAGTGGTGAAGAATTCTCAATAGTTGACCCAAAGAAATTAATTAAGACACTTATTAAAGAAAGAAAGCGCCTTAATCATAATATATCATTAAATTTAGATAATATTGGTTCAGATAAAATTAAATTTAAATGTAAAGCCTTAGCAATGAGCAGAGCAATAAATAATTTACTCTCAAATGCTGCAAAACATTCCGAAAAAACAATTGTTAGCGTAAAATCAACATCAGATACGTTATCATTTATTGTTGAAGATTCGGGGAAAGGAATCCCAAAAGATTTACGGCAAAAAGCAATAAGACCCTTTGAGAGACTTGATACATCAAGGAATCAAAATAAAGGTATTGGAGCTGGTTTAGGCTTAGCTATAGTTTCTGACATAGCTAGAAGTCATGGTGGCAAACTAATATTGAACCATAGCAATGACTTAGGTGGATTAAGAGCAGAAATACAAATACCCCTTTAAACATAATCTAAACATTCAGGCGGTGGGATATTTGGTAGGCCCGGCAGGACTCGAACCTGCGACCAAAGCGTTATGAGCGCTCTGCTCTAACCAACTGAGCTACAGGCCCGCCTTCCCTTCAATTACTTAACCAAATCGACCTGGTCAAGCGACAACACCATTTTAATTTGATCTTTAATACTTTAAGGAAAAACTAGAGATTCCATGGGGACACCAATGACCAAAAATAAAAGCTTAACATACGCAGATGCGGGTGTAGATATCGATGCCGGCAATACATTAGTTGAACAAATAAAACCTGCGGCTAAGTCCACTAAGCGGCCTGGTGTAATGGATAGTTTAGGTGGCTTTGGGGCAATGTTCGATTTAAAAGCCGCCGGCTTTGATGATCCAATACTTGTTTCAGCCACAGATGGAGTTGGTACGAAGCTAAGAATAGCAATTGATACTCAAAATCTAGATACTGTTGGTATTGATCTTGTAGCAATGTGTGTAAATGATCTTATATGCCAAGGAGCTATACCTCTGTTTTTCTTGGATTATTTTGCTACAGGTAAACTAGAAGTTAATGAAGCATCAAAGGTTATAAATGGAATTGCAGAAGGTTGCAGGCAAGCAAATACCGCACTAATTGGCGGTGAAACTGCTGAAATGCCAGGCATGTATGATGGTAAAGATTTTGATTTAGCTGGTTTCTCAGTTGGAGCAATGGAGCGCGGTGAAACATTACCAAGGAATGTCACTAGTGGAGATGTTCTAATTGGGCTTCCTTCTTCTGGAATTCACTCTAATGGATATTCGTTAGTTAGGAAAATTATTGAAAATTCAGGTCATTCTTGGAATGATGATTGTCCATTTGGTGAAGGAACATTAGCTAATCACTTACTAGAACCAACAAGAATATATGTGAAATCTGCTGTTACAGCCATTAAAACTGGTAAATTAAAAGCTCTTGCTCACATTACAGGTGGCGGATTAACAGAAAACTTACCAAGAGCATTACCCGAAGGATTAGGTGCGAGTATAAATCTAGATTCATGGAGCAGATTGCCTATATTCAATTGGCTTATAAAAGAGGCTGGTTTAGAAAATTCTGAAGCTTTAAAAACATTTAATTGTGGAATTGGAATGATAGCTATTTGTTCAGAGAATGATTTAATTGAGGTAATATCAGCATTAAAAACCAAAGACTGTTCTCCAGTTGTAATTGGCGAAATCATTAATGGTAACGGCGTAAACTATTCTGGCACCCTTTAATGAAACCTCGGATAGCTATTCTAATATCTGGGGGTGGATCAAACATGGTTTCACTTGTAAATTCCATGAAATCGAATAGAATCAATGCATTACCAGCAATTGTTATATCTAATAATCCAAATGCAGCTGGATTAAAAAAAGCTTCAGAGCTTGATGTACCAACAATATCAATTGATCATAAAATATTTAATGGAAATAGAGAAGCATTTGAAGAGACCCTAAATAATACTCTTCAACGTGAAGCAATTGATATAATTTGCTTAGCGGGTTTCATGAGAATATTAAGTCATTCTTTTATAAACCAGTGGGATAACAAAATTCTAAATATTCATCCATCCCTTCTCCCAAAGTATAAAGGACTTAATACTCACCAAAGAGCTATCGATGCATCAGATAAAATAAGTGGGTGCTCAGTTCATATAGTCACAAGTGAGTTAGACGGAGGTTTAGTATTAGGACAAAAATCTGTTAACATATCTTCAGATGAAACAGCGCAAACTTTAGCAGAGAAAGTTCTTATAGAAGAACATGTATTATATTCAAAAATTTTAGATGATTTTATAAATAATATTTATGTCCAATAAAAAAAGGGAGACGACGCTCCCTTTTTTAAAAATTTAGAAAAATTATTAACCTACTAATTCAAGACCAGAAAAGAAGAAGCTAATCTCTTCAGCCGCTGTTTCTGGTGCATCTGAACCATGTACAGAATTTTCACCTATTGAAAGTGCAAATTCTTTACGAATTGTGCCTGCATCTGCTTCAGATGGGTTTGTTGCACCCATTATTTCACGATTGCGTAAAATTGCATTTTCACCTTCGAGTACCTGAACAACGATCGGTTCTGAAATCATGAACTCACAAAGCTCTCCAAAAAATGGACGTTCTGAATGAACTCCATAAAATTCCTGTGCTTGTGCAAGTGTCAACTGAATGCGTTTTTGAGCAATAACCCGTAGACCACCTTCTTCGAATTTAGCCACAATTTGGCCAACAAGGTTACGTTTTGTTGCGTCTGGTTTTACAATTGAAAATGTGCGTTCTAATGCCATTTTTATAATCCTTTATGGTAATTTTGAAACTGAATTGGCGATCGAGTAACATATGAAGAATACTTTGGAAAGGCCTCAATGAATCTAGCGTTGACAGTGTCTACTTCATACGTCATTCCGCATTTATGTTAAAAATAAATGATATTAGTTATTCAATAGCAGGTCGCCAATTATTAGCGAATGCATCAGCAACTATACCCTCCGGTCATAAAGTGGGTATAGTTGGAAGAAATGGCACTGGCAAAACGACCCTATTCAAACTCATAACAAATGAATTAGGTTTGGATGATGGGAATATTGAAATCCCAAAAAAAATGCGGATTGGTGGAATTGCACAAGAGGCACCTGCATCAGATGATAGTTTATTAGAAACTGTTCTATCTGCTGATACTGAACGAACTGCACTATTAGAAGAAGCTGAAATTGCAACAGATCCAAATCGCATTGCCGATATACATGGTAGATTGGCTGACATAGATGCATATTCTGCTGAAGCTAGGGCAGCTTCTATTTTATCTGGCCTTGGATTTTCATCTTTAGCACAATCGCGACCTTGCCACGAATTCTCTGGTGGGTGGAGAATGAGAGTTGCATTGGCTGGCGTTTTGTTTGCACAACCAGACATTCTTATGCTTGATGAACCAACAAACTATTTGGACCTTGAAGGAACAATTTGGCTTGAAACTTACCTAAAAAAATACCCACATTCAGTATTAATCATTTCTCATGATCGTCAATTATTAAACACTTCTGTAAATGCTATATTACACCTAACAGATAAACAATTAACGCTTTATCAAGGTAACTATGATACATTTGATAGCGTAAGAAGAGCTAAACTTGCTGAACAAGAATCTATGGCTCGCAAACAAGAAGCAACTAGAGAACATTTGCAAAGTTTTGTTGATAGATTCAGAGCAAAAGCTTCGAAAGCAAAGCAAGCACAATCTCGAATTAAGATGCTTGAAAAGATGGAACCTATTGCGGCAGGCGTAGAGAATTCCGTAGCAGCCTTTGATTTCCCAACACCTGAAGAATTATCACCACCAATCTTACGATTAGAAGATACATCAGTTGGATATGATGAAAAGCCAATTCTAAGAGATCTGAATCTGCGCATTGATCAAAGTGATAGGATTGCACTTTTAGGAGCAAATGGTCAGGGTAAGTCTACCCTGTCCAAACTTTTAGCTGATCGCTTAATACCAATGAATGGCAATTTGGTAAGGTCATCTAAACTGAAAATAGGATATTTTGCACAACATCAAGTAGATGAATTACATCTTGATGAAACTCCTCTTCAACATATAACAAGAGAATTTCCCGGAGAAACTCCATCAAAACTACGCTCACGGCTAGCAAGAGGTGGAATCGGGCCTGAACAAGCGCTTACTGAAGTAGGACGATTGTCAGGCGGACAAAAAGCACGATTATCGCTGTTATTAGCTACAATAGAAGCACCACACCTATTAATTCTCGATGAACCTACCAATCACTTGGATATTGAAAGCCGTGAATCTTTAGTTTTTGCATTAGCAGCATATGAAGGAGCTGTTATATTAGTCAGTCACGACCCTCACCTAGTAAACGCTGTCGCTGATACATTATGGTTGGTAAAAGATGGTGAAGTAAATGTATTTTATGAAGATTTAAATGCTTATAAAAAACTCCTCCTTTCAGAAAGAGGCTTAGCTGATAAATCTGAAAAACCAAAAAAAATTAAAAAGAAACGATTATCACATGGTGAAAGACGAAAAATTCTCGCACCATTTCAATTAGAAGTAACTAAGTGTGAAGAACGTTTAAATAAAATATTAATTATAAAAGAAAAAATTGATAAGGCATTGGCAGATCCAAATATCTATACAAATTCAAATCCTGAAAAATTTGAAAGTTTAAGTAAAAAACGAGCTGAGGCAGATGAAGCTATTACAAAAGCAGAAGCTCTTTGGGTATCCGCTGAAGAAAAATTAGAAAAGGCACGCTTACAAATTTAAACGTGCCTTATAGAATTTTGAATTAAAATATACTTTAATTATAATTCATATATATCTGATATCAAACGATTTAAAGAACGAACACCCCAACCCGTGGCTCCTTTTGGCGCAAAATCAGTTTCAGATTTCACTGATGCTACACCAGCTATATCCAAATGCACCCAAGGCATATCATCCTCAATAAATCGTTGCAAAAATTGCGCTGCTGTTATGGAGCCTGCTGTGCGTCCTCCAACATTTTTTATGTCAGCAATCCTAGATTGAATTAATTTGTCGTAGTTTTTACTTAAAGGCATTCTCCATGCACCTTCAGCCTCTAGGTTTGCAGATTTCAAGAAATCATTAACTAATTTATCATTATTTGAAAAAGCACCTGCATTTTCATGACCTAGAGCAACAATTACTGCACCAGTTAAAGTTGCTAAATTTATAATACCAGATGGTTTGTATGTTTTCTGTGCGTACCATAAAACGTCAGCAAGGACTAACCTACCTTCAGCATCTGTATTTATAACCTCTATTGTTTCACCTTTCATAGACTTAACTACGTCACCTGGGCGTTGAGCTTTTGCATCTGGCATGTTTTCCACAAGACCAACCAAGCCAATTATATTTGCTTTAGCTTTTCTAAGGGCGAGTGTTTTCATTACACCAGCCACAACACCAGCTCCCCCCATGTCCATTGTCATATCTTCCATACCACCCGCAGGCTTCAATGAAATACCACCTGTATCAAAAACAACACCTTTTCCCACAAGCGCAAATGGCCGTTCATTACCACCACCTGACCATTCCATAGTAACAATTTTAGATGGACTTTCAGAACCCATACCAACACCTAAGAGTGAAAACATCCCAAGCGCTTCCATGTCAGACTCTTCTAAAACATTAATTTTTAAACCTAATTCTTCTAATCCTTGGAGTCTGTTTGCAAATTCTGTTGTTGTCAAAACATTAGCAGGCTCATTTACTAGGTCTCTTGTAAAAAAGACACCATCTACAACAGCACTCAAATCACTATACTCGTCCAGAGTTTTTGACACATTAGTAATATAGACGTTTAACTCACCAAACTCAGTTTGATTATTTGTCTTATATTCATTAAAATTATAACGCCTCATTGTTATGCCAAAAGATAAATGAGCAGCTCGTGCATTTGCTGTAACAAATAAATTAATATCTGATTTACCAGATTCTTTTGCAATATTCGCACCACATTTTTGAGCTACTTCTATTGAAGGACGCTTTTTCATTTTTAGTAATAAAACTGCATTAGCTGACAACCCCAAAGGTGATGGAAATCGTTGTACGTCACCTTCTTCCATTTTTTCAAAAAATTCAGAATCTGCAAATTTTCTAAGAGCACCCTTCATTAATCTATTTACTCTTTTTGCCGAGGGACCAAAGCTACCAGCAGCATCTGCACAAATCACCACTAAGCCCTTGGCATCAGCAATTGACTGTAAAGAGTGTTCTTTAAAAGTTGGGTGAATGGGTCTTGTCATAACAATTTCCTTATATTTGTTTTGTCATTTAAACCGATGAATAAATTAGATACAAGGGTACAAATTGCTGTTATTATGTTAGTAAATACGTTAATTAATAAATATATAAATAATCAACATATATTGGTAATTGTGACAAAACTTGACAGATACTTATTTAAGCAATTGATTGGACCATTTGCTTTTTTTTGCTTTATTATTTCTGGCATACTCCTATTAAACCAAGCGCTTGGCATTATTGATATAGTTACTGAAAATGGCCAACCAGCTTATATTGTATTTGAACTAAGCTTTTTAATTTTACCTAAAGTACTTGTAACTGCAATTTCAATTTCTGGATTCATTGCTAGTGTTTTAATTATTAATCGCCTGTACAATGAAGAAGAACTTTTAGTAATGATGAGTATAGGTCGCTCATTCATTGAATTAAGCAAACCATTCTTATTATTTGGCATTCTAATAGCTTCTTTACTTTTTTTGGTGGTACATAATTTGAATCCATACGCTCATTCAAAATTTATTGACGCTCAAGAAAGAATTAAAAAAGAATATGTAACGCAAATAATTAAACCCGACCAATTTATTTCGTATCAAAATAAATATACATTCTTTTTTGGGGATAAGGGCAACAATGGAGAATTAAGTGAAATATTAATTGAAGAACAAATAACTCCTGATACAACACTGACTCACATCGCAAAAAATGGGCAAGTGATTGCAAATAAAGATTCAAACGCTCTTCTTTTGCGAAATGGATCAACACAGAGCTACAATAAAGTTTCAGGAACTTTTAGTCTCTTACAATTTGACACATTAGTTTTTGACCTGAACCAATTAAGGAAAGATACAATCTCGAGTGAAAGTAGTTTATCAAGTTTAAATTCGACAATGCTTAAGAAAAAAATTAGTGCCATGGAAAGCTTTGATCCAAGACTTGGAAGGGCAGTGTCATTATATCATGATAGAAATGCAAAAGCACTTTTAGCAATGCTTTTTCCATTATTGGGTATGTTAGGATTACTTCTAGGGGGGTTTAACCGTTCTGGCTATTTAATTAGGATTATATCATGTATTTTAATTATGGCTAGCTTGGATCTTTTACGTGGCGCTAGTAAATCTTGGGTAGTTGAAAATCCACTAATATGGCCTGCACAATACTTATCACCATTATTATGTACATTTATTATTGCACTAATAATATGGTTTGTTTCGACCAAGACAACTGGATTATTCAAAATAAATAGCAAGGTGTTAGTATGACATTAGCAATATATTTTGGAAAAAGATATTTAATCTCATTTATACGTGTCTTTTTAAGTATTGTTTTACTTGTATTATTATTTGATTTTTTGACGAACCTTAACAGACTAAATGGAATAGAAGCACAAATATGGAATGCATTAATTTTAAGTCTTTTACGAACCACGACTTATTTGTCATTAGCCATGCCATTAATTATTATGCTATCGGCCTTGGCTTTTAGTGTCAGCCTAAGTAGATCAAACGAGTTTATCGTACTACGTGCATCTGGAGTATCAGCCTTAAAAGGTTTATTTTCAGTAATATTAAGTGCGTTTTTTTTAGGTTTAATATCAATATTTATATTAGATCCACTCGCTGGGAAGATGATTGAATATTATGATATTAAATTAGATAAACTTCGCAGCAAAGAACAATCTCAAGTATTAATCAATGACAATGGGTATTGGATGCGACAGGCCACACTAAATGGCCATCAAATTATTAAGGCAGTGAGTGTATCTAATAATGGACAAAGATTACACCAAGTAACAATATTTAATTATGATAAAAATGGGCTAGTTAAAGAGCGTTTTTTTTCTGAAAGCGCAGCATTGAAAAAAAATGAATTATTACTAACAAACACAATAAAATGGTCAGATACTAAAATCAAAAAAAATCCTATTATTGCAAACGAAAAAATTAAAAAATTAAATATTAAAACTGAAATAACTCCTACTCAGTTATTGGATGGATATGCTTCACCTGAAACTATTTCACCATGGAATATGAACAAACA
>ERZ1046568.2856-NODE-2856-length-10846-cov-10.654527_pt1 | contig 10846 bp, 13 predicted proteins | sample MGYA00383092_ERZ1046568 | MGnify/ENA primary metagenome ERZ1046568 (study PRJEB29581, sample SAMEA5548362) | metagenome | biome: marine; feature: coastal; material: water | depth 1 m | study: Short-term variability in the microbial, nano- and picoplankton... | reverse complement strand
TTTGAGACGTACTACGACAAACAGTATTCTTTATCTAAACTAACTACTGAAGCATACATACGTGATGATCAGTTTGAGGTTATTGGCGTAGCAGTAAAGCAATCAGGGGGAGAGACCCAATGGTTTAGCGGTACGAAACAAAAGACTAAAGAGTTTCTAGACTCGTTTGATTGGGGTAACTCACTAGCTGTAGCGCACAACGCTATGTTTGACATGGCTATTCTTTCGTGGCACTTCGATATTAAACCTAAGATGATTGCGGATACGTTATCCATGTCGAGGGCAATACATTCTATCGAGGTGGGTGGGAGCCTTAAGGCTCTATGCTCTTACTATCATCTTGGCGCAAAGGGCGACGAAGTAATTAATGCGCTAGGTAAACGCCGTATAGATTTTGATGACGCGAGTTTATCTAGGTACGCAAGCTACTGCATTCAAGACGTTGACCTAACCGAGAAGTTGTTCGGTGTTTTGCTACCCAACATAAACAAGACAGAAGCAAAGCTAATTGATCTCACCCTACGTATGTTTACTGAGCCAGTACTAGAACTAGACGTAGATGTATTGGGTGCTCACTTAGAAGGGGTAAAGAAAAAGAAAGCCGAGTTGATGGCTAAGATTACAGCAGACCGTAAACAGATCATGAGTAACCCTAAGTTTGCTGAGTTGTTAAAAGAACAAGGTGTAACACCGCCTATGAAGATTAGCCCGACAACAGGCAAAGAAACTTTTGCGTTCGCTAAGTCAGACGAAGAGTTTAGAAACTTACTAGAGCATGATAACGAAATAGTGCAAGCTCTTGTGTCTGCTAGGCTAGGTGTAAAGTCCACCATTGAAGAAACTAGAACTGAGCGGTTTATCAACATCGCTATGCGTGGGACTATCCCAATACCCTTAAGATATTACGCGGCTCATACTGGGCGATGGGGTGGGGATGACAAAGTTAATATGCAAAACCTACCACGTAAGTCCCCATTAAAAGATGCGATCTGTGCGCCTACTGGCTACACCATGATTGACTGTGACTTATCTCAAATTGAGGCGCGTACTCTTGCATGGTTAGCTGAGCAGAACGACTTGGTTGAAGCGTTTGATCGAGGCGATGATGTATACAAGATTATGGCTAGTAGCATATATGGTAAGCCAGTAGATCAGATAGATCAGAACGAACGGTTTGTTGGTAAGACTACGATTCTGGGTGCGGGTTATGGCATGGGTGCTATGAAGTTTCAGGCTCAACTTAAGAACTTTGGTGTAGAGCTAGATGAAGATGAGTGCAAACGTATTATTTCTGTGTATCGAGACACGTACCAATGGATACCTATGTTGTGGCGCGACGGCAGTAATACTCTGGAAGGAATTATGGATGGTATGGGTTCGTCGTTAGGTAAGTGGAACGTGCTGTCTGTAGATGAGAAAGGCATACGCCTACCAAACAACCTATATATAAAGTATCCAAACTTACGTAGGCAAGACTCTGAGGAGGGTAAAACTGAAATTGTATACGACACACGTAGGGGCAGAACAGTTATCCCTAATAGAATATACGGAGGGAAGGTTATAGAGAATGTGTGTCAGGCATTGGCTCGAATAGTTATTGGTGAGCAGTTGCTTGGTATCGCTAAGAAGTACAAGGTAGTGATGACGGTGCATGACGCGATTGCATGTATTGTACCTAACGAAGAAGTAGGAGAAGCAAAGAAGTTTGTAGAGAAAGTAATGAAGACACGCCCTACTTGGGCACAAGAATTACCCCTCGATTGTGAGGCTTTTGATGGAAAAACCTATGGGAGTTGTAAATGAGTGAGTATATAGATTGGAGTGAGCACTGGTTAAACGTTAAGAAGCACTTAAAAGAAGTACAAGACTTGATGAATTCTAAGAAGTATGAAGAAGCTAAAAAGAAAGCAATGGACTTATCAGTCGATGGACATTTGATGCGTCAAGCCATTACTTTAGAGGAGGAGAAATGGGCGCTAAAAACCCAAAAATAATGATTGCAACCCCGATGTACGGTGGTATGTGTACAGGAGGGTATGCGCTTAGCTTACTAGGTGCATGGCAGACGTTGACTAGTTTGAAGTGTGAAACCTATATAGCTACGCTAATGAACGAGAGTCTAATAACTCGTGGGCGTAATGACTTGGCTAGGATGTTCCTCGAACGTGATGCTGACTACTTGATGTTCATCGATGCTGACATTACATTCCCGAAGGACGCTATCCCTGCGCTACTACTAGCAGATAAAGATGTAGTGTGTGGCGTGTACTCAAAGAAAGAGATTGCATGGGACTCAGTATCCAGAGCGGCTCAAGCGGGTAAAAGCAACTTAGCAGAGTACAGCGGTTCTTTTGTTCTTAATATGATGGGAGCGCAAGGTGATCATGCAGAAGTAGATGAGTCAGGTGTTATCGAGGTACGGCATGGGGGTACAGGCTTCATGCTAATCAAACGCAGTGTACTTGAGAAGCTGAAAGACCATGTGCCTACGTACAGACGGACATCGTTTAGAGACTCAAATGGTGAGTACATACACCCTGTCACACACCAGTTCTTTGATACAAGCATTGATGGTACAGGTGCATTGTTATCTGAAGACTACCACTTCTGTGAGTTGTGGCGAAAACATGGCGGTCAAATCTATGCACACCCCGCTATTAAACTAGACCATACAGGTACGCATGTATTTGGTGGAGACTTAATGAAATCAGGAGGGCAATTAGCATGACGGAAGACGATTTTGATGGAAAGACAGTTTACGATTCTTTATTGCACTCAGTAGGTACGTCTTACGACCACACTTACACACAGAAAGCTGATAAGAAACAAATCGGGGGCGATCACTACATGAATATGGGGCTACAGCCTTGGAAAGCTATGAAGTCTTGGATGTCCGAGGAAGAGTTTAAAGGCTTTCTTCGTGGCAATATCATTAAGTATGTCGCTCGATGTTGGGATAAGAACGGTGTTGAGGACTTAAAGAAAGCTATGCACTACTTGGAAAAGCTAATTGAGGAGTCGGAAAAGAACGAAACGTGAAAAACCGAGAAGGTACATACTAAGTCCGCATTTATTTTGGGCATCTGCTAGCAGATGACTTTATAAGGTACGTCTTGCGACCACACAATGACATGAATATATGCTATAACTAAATATGTTTAATAGTCATAAGGTTAAGTATGTCAACTGCATGGTCGTATTCATCAATTAAAACGTTTGAGCAATGCCCAAAGAAGTATTACCACTTAAAAGTACTGAAAGATATTAAAGATTCGGGCAGTCAAGCAACTATATATGGGCAAGAAGTTCATCAAGCTGCGGAGGATTATGTTAAAGACGGTACTCCAATACCAGAGAAGTTTGCTTACATACGAAAAGTAGTAGAAAGAATAGCTAAACAAGAGGGGGATAAATACACAGAACATAAGATGGGGCTTAAGAAAACTGAGGACGGGTACGAAACATGCAAGTTCTTAGGTAAAGACGTTTGGTGGCGTGGTATTGCTGACGTAGTGATAATAAATGGCAGTACAGCTTACTCGATTGATTATAAAACAAGTAAGAACGCTAGATATGCGGATACTAAACAATTAGATTTAGTTGCCGGAGGTTTGTTTGTAGAGTTTCCTGAAGTAGATACCATTAAGTCTGCTTTACTATTTGTTGTAAGTGGCGATTTAATTAGAAAAAATCATTACAGAGAGCATATGGATAAATACATTAATACGTTTGAACCGACTCTAGATAGGCTAGATACAGCAGAACAAACAGCTGTATGGAATGCTGTATCAGGGCCGCTGTGTAGATTTTGTCCTGTGATATCATGTGAGCACAACACCAAATAGGGCTATAGACATGAGAAAAAAACGTAACTACAAGAAGGAATACGACACATATCAAGGCACTGAAGAGCAAAAGAAGAACCGCGCCATGCGTAACAAAGCGAGGCGTAAAGCCCTGAAGAAAGGGTCAGTAAAGAAAGGTGACAACAAAGATGTAGCACACAACAAGGCTATATCAAAAGGGGGTACTAACAAAGACGGCACTAGGGTTACTACAGCAAGTGCTAATCGTAGCTTTGATCGTAACTCTAAGAAGGGTTTAGTATCAGAGACTAGTCCAAGGGAGCGAAAACGACGTGGAAATAATAAACGATAAGGCTCTTTTAATACGCACAAGGCGTCCAGAGTTAGTAACAGAGCGAATTGAAAACAGCAAGGTAATTAGTCAGGAGGGGGATATTTTTAATATAGCGATTAAGTGGGGCTTTCAAGAGTCTCAAGAGTTGGCGAAGTTGCGCATACTTAACGTGCCATCGCCTATCAAAAGAGATTACGAGTGGACAGGGAAGTTTGAACCCTACGACCATCAACGTGATACGTCTTCGTTTTTAACATTAAACAAGAAAGCATTTTGTTTTAACGAGCAAGGTACAGGTAAGACAGCATCGGTTATATGGAGTGCTGATTACTTGATGAAACTTGGGATTATTAAGCGAGTGCTAGTCATTTGCCCCCTATCAATCATGAAGTCGGCGTGGCAAGAAGACTTGTTTAAGTTTGCTATGCACCGTAGTTGTAGTGTGGCTCATGGTAGTGCTCAAACGCGTAAGAAAATTATTAATGCAGGGTCTGATTTTGTCATCATTAACTTTGATGGTGTAGGCGTAGTCGAAGACGATATAAAGAAAGGGGGCTTTGATCTAATCGTTGTAGATGAAGCCAATGCTTATAAGAACCCACAGACTAATCGTTGGAAGATACTTAAACGTATAACAACTAAACCCGAATGGCTATGGATGCTTACTGGTACTCCAGCAGCTCAATCACCTGTAGATGCTTTTGGTTTAGCGAAGCTAGTCAACCCTGATAAAACACCAAAGTTTTTTGGTCAGTTTCGAGACCAAGTGATGTACAAGATATCTCAGTTTAAATGGATACCTAAATCCAATGCCAAAGACGTAGTGCATAAAGTACTACAACCCGCGATACGGTTCGAGAAAGATCAATGTTTAGACTTACCGCCTGTAACTTTTGTAGAGCGTGAAGCACCTTTAACTCCACAACAGAAAAAGTACTACGCTAAGCTAAAGAAACAAATGGTTATGGAGGCAGGGGGAGAACAAGTATCTGCTGTAAACGCCGCGACTAACATAAACAAACTGCTACAGATATCCGGTGGTGCGGTTTATTCAGACGAGAAAGAAGTTATTGAGTTTGATGTATCTAATAGGATTAACGCTATATTGGAGGTGATCGAAGAGTCCTCACATAAAGTTCTTATCTTTGTGCCGTTTACTCACACCATAGAGCTATTAAAAGTACAACTAGAAAAAAATAACATCACTTGTGCGGTCATTAATGGCGCGGTGTCGTTAAATAAAAGATCTGAAAGAATTACTAAGTTTCAAACTGAAGAAGACCCAAGAGTTCTAATTATCCAACCGCAAGCCGCTTCACACGGCTTAACTTTAACAGCCGCGAATACAATCATTTGGTATGCGCCAGTTACTAGTGTTGAAACCTATCTACAAGCTAACGCGCGTATTGATAGACCAGGCCAACAAAACGCTATGACTATTGTGCATATACAAGGGAGCGATGTTGAAAACCGATTGTATTCAATGCTACGTAACAAAATTGGGAACCACTCCCAAATTATCGACCTATATAGACAAGAAGTATCAGAATAGTTTTGACATTGTAAATTTAACTGGTATACTTGTTAGTTCAAACAACACAAGGGGGTCATTTATGGCTAGTAAATCTATACATATGCAAGACGAAAAGAAACTCAAAGAAGAATCTTGGGAGCGTGACACTTTAGGTAGAACGTTTACTCGGTGCTTTAAATTAGGGAATAAGATTTTTGTACCTACTTATAGGCAAACAAAAGCTAAAGAAGTTGAGTATGTCGGGCCAGAGAGCACTTGGCTTAACGCTATTAGATACACCGAGCGAGAGTTAATGTTTGCGGGAGCAGTCCCTACAAGAGAGTATTTATGGACTAGGGGGTACATAAAAAATGGAAAATGAAATAGAGAAATACGTTGCCGCGTATAGAAAGATACGTGGTGTTATAAGTGAGAAAGAGTTAGCGCATAAGGAAGAGATAGCACAGCTACGAGAGCAACAAGATATGGTTAGTAGTAAGTTATTAGAGTTCTGCAACGACTCTAATCTAGATAGCTACAAGACTAAGGAAGGTACGGTATCACGTAGAGTAAGTACTAGGTACTGGACTACTGACTGGGAGGAAATGCATCAGTTCATAAAGGATAACGACGCTTTACATTTGCTTGAGGCTCGTATCCAACAAACAAACATGAGGCAATTTATTGAGGAGAATCCTGATAAGTTACCGATTGGGTTGCAAGCAAATAGTGAATATAAAATATCAGTACGAAAACCAACCAAACGATAAGGGGTTAATATGCAGAAAAAAAGTCAATGGGAATCTATAGTAGTTACAAGTTCTAAGCCGCTCACTTATTTTTATGAAAGAGCGTTAAAAGTAGCACCGCCACGCAATGGTAAAAAACCGTTAACGGTTAAAGAAGTATTTAAGTCTATCAACAAAGGGGGAAACCATGAGTAATTTAGCGATATTTAAAGACCAGAGCGCACCAGTTAGCACTAGGAAACGAGAGCTTAGTGAGCTATCTAAGTCGCTTATGCAGAAAACAAGCACCACCAATCGACGTATTCAGGCTAATACTAACGGTACGTTCAAGCGTGTAGTGAACGGTGAGCAGATGGGTAGTGCTGTACGAGGGGAAGTAAACGTAATTATAGTTAGCCTACTACCCAAAGTTTCGCGTATTTTCTACAAGGAGAAGTTTGATCCTAAGAAAGAAGCTACGCTACCTAACTGTTGGTCTAACTTAGGAGAAAAGCCAGAAGACATGGCGTCTGACAAACAAAGCGCGTCATGTATTTCTTGCCCTCAAAACGTAAAAGGCTCCGGTGAGAGTGGTGGTAGGGCGTGTAGATACCAACGTAGATTAGCTGTGCTTCTAGCAGGGGATACGAGTGGTGACATTTACCAAATGAATATACCTGCCAAATCTTTGTTCGGTAAAGGCTTAAATAATGCGCATCCGTTTGAGTCCTACATCAAGTTTTTACTAGGTAACGGTGAGGGTGTTGACGATGTTGTAACTAACGTAGCTTTCGATGCCAACGCAGATACGATGGAGTTGATATTTACTCCAATGCGTCACATTACTGAAGAAGAATATACATTACTTGACGAAGCTAAGACTAAGCCAGAAGCTAAGTTATATACATCTATTACAGTAGCTCAAACTGACGGCGTAAAGAAGTTACCGAAAGAAGAGCCAAAGATAGAACGTGCAGATGAACCTGAAGATGATGTCGTTGAAGAGCCACAAGTTCGTCCTACTAAGAAAAAGGAAGCCGCGCCAAAAGCTAAGAAGGATGTTGCTGACGTTGTTGACGATTGGTTAAGTGAATAATGAGTTATGGATATAGCATACGTTTAGTAAAGTTAAACAAAGAAGCTGATCGTAAGTTGTTAGGAGTTCGCCTTGGCAGACAGTGTATCAAACTTGGTATTCCTGTCGCCGAGGTAGCTCGGTACTTAGGGGTTAGTAGGCAAACCATATATAACTGGTTTATGGGGGCTACTATGCCTAGGGCTACGCAAGTAGGACTTATTAAGAACTTTATTAATCAAAATAATTTCGTACTAAACTTAAAATAAGAGAGCGAATTATGGACTTACTTAATACAGTACAGCCCTCTAATGGGTGGTTTTGTGTATTAGGTATAAAAGGAAAACGAGTAGATCAACATTTAGTTGAGACTAGAGAGGAGGTTAACAAGTTTGTCGAGGATTTTGTTTCTGATGGTTGGGATGTATATTTTGGGGTTGCTAAATTTTCCACCAACGCAAATAGAACCAAAGACAACGTACATCTACTTAAATCTTTTTGGGTAGACATTGATTGTGGAGAAGCTAAAGCTGTAGTTAGTGAGGAGACTGGTAGACCTGATGGGTACATCGATCAAGCCACCGGACTAGAAGCACTCAAGGCTTTTTGCGAAAAGATAGGATTGCCTGATCCAGTTGTAGTTAACTCAGGGCGCGGTATACACGCATACTGGCCCACTATTGAAGAGTTAACGAGAGCAGAATGGGAACCTGTTGCACGTAGGCTACGCGACCTTTGTTTAACTCATAACTTTTATATCGATCCAGTAGTATTTGAACCCGCTAGAATTCTTAGAGTTCCTGAGACGTATAACTTTAAGGACGATCCACCTAACAAAGTAACCGTATTAGAAGAGGCTGAGCCAACATCTATAGCAGATATACGTAGCATACTAGGTGTAAAAGAAAGTTTAGAGGTCGCGCCTAAACGTGAGATGTCTGAGCTTTCAAAGTCTCTGATGGGTAACTACACATCTAGCTTTACCAAGATTATGATGCGTAGTGCTAGTGAAAACGGATGCCAGCAGTTGCTTAACGCGTACAAAGATCGTGCGAACTTGACGGAGCCTAGATGGTTTAACGCTTTATCAATAGCAAAGTTTTGTAGTGATAAGGATAAGGCTATTCACAAGCTATCGAAAGATCATCCAGAATACGATCCGACTACAACAGAGGAGAAGATAGAGCACATTAAAGGCCCACATGGCTGTGCAGAGTTTGAGAAATCAAATCCTGGGGGTTGCCAAGATTGCCAGTTTAAAGGGAAGATTAAGTCTCCGATATCACTAGGCAAAGAAGTAGAAGAAGCTAGTGAAGAAGATAACACTATAGTTATAGAAGGTGAGGATGGGGAAGAAGACGAGACACATGTAATTCCTGAATATCCTGATCCTTACTTTAGAGGTAAGAATGGTGGTGTGTATGTAACGCCACCCGAAGAAGATGCAGACCCCATACTTGTATATGAGCATGACTTGTATGTAGTTAAGCGTATGTATGATCGTGAGATAGGGGACATGATTGTAGTTAAAGTTCATCTACCTACTGATGGCATACGAGAGTTCGTTATCGAAAGTGCTTACATGTCTAAGTTAGCAGACTTAGCTTCGATGCTAGCTAAAAACGGTGTGATAACTATAGGCAGAAAGAAAGCCGAGGCAGTAGCGATGTACATAGCACATGCTACTAGAAACTTACAATATAAGAGAAGGGCGGAGATAATGAGGAAACAATTTGGCTGGGCTGACAAAGACAGCAAGTTTATTTTGGGGGATCGAGAGATAAGTGCGGATGGTGTGTACCATAGCCCACCGTCAGATGTCACAAAAGAGATAGCACCACGCATACACACCGCAGGAACTTTTGAGAAGTGGAAAGAGATATGGAGTTTATACGGTAGAGAGGGTTTGGAAGCAAAAGCATTTGCGGCATTAAGTGCGTTTGGTTCGCCGTTACTTAGGTTTACTGGGCAAAGTGGAGCGCTAATAAACTTGGTGCATTCTGATTCGGGTACTGGTAAGTCTACTGTATTGTTTATGATTAACAGCATATTCGGACACCCAAAAGACTTATGCGGTACCCCAAAAGATACAGCTAACTCACTATATAAAAAGCTAGGGATCTACAACCATTTGTGTTTTACGCAAGATGAGATTACTAACTTACCCGCAAAATTATTTTCAGACTTTGCATATGGTGTGTCTCAAGGTAAGGGTAAAGACCGTCTGACCGCAGCTTCACAACTTATGGAGAACAGTACTAGGTGGCAACTTATTGGCGTAACGTCGTCTAATTCTTCTTTCTACGACAAGCTATCTATGTTAAAAGATGGAGCTAATGGTGAGCTAATGCGTGTACTAGAATATATGGTAGCGCCTGACACAGTTATTGGGGTTAAAGAAGGTCGGCAAGCGTTTGATAGAGATTTAATGAATAACTATGGGCATGCGGCTGAGCCTTACATAACATACCTTGTTAGCAACTTTGAAGAGGTAAAAAACACAGTCTTAGCTGTGCAAGACAAGATGGATAAGGAACTAAAACTAAGCCAGAAAGAAAGGTTTTGGTCAGCGGTTATTGCTGCAAATATAGCGGGAGGTATGATAGCCAGTAGAGCAGGTCTTATTGATTGGGATATGAAGCGCATCTACCAATGGGCTTGTAACATGATGCAGGACTTACGCATGGATGTAAAACCCCCAGCTGCTAGTGGTATGGCTGTATTAGGGGACTACTTAAATACATACATTAACAACACATTGGTAGTAGACGATGGAGTAGATCAGCGTAGTAACATGAAAGCATTACCAAAGATGGAGCCTCGTGGAGAACTGCTTATTCGTGCAGAGCCTGATACAAATCAAGTGTTCGTTACGCTTAAACACTTTAAAAAGCACTGCGTAGAGCATCAAATAAACTACAAGGACACGCTGAAATTATTAGCAAAAGAAGGGGCTTATGTCCGTACACTTAATAAACGTTTGTCGAAAGGCATGAAGTTAAGCACTCCTGGGGTAACTTGCTTACAGTTTGACATGGGTAACAGCGACGTAGTCAAGGGTATTATGAACACGGAAGATGATAGTTGAACAAGTACACTATGAAATTAACTGGGCTAAATTTAAACGGGGGACATCATTTTTTATACCCTGTTTGAACCCAGTGCAAGCCAAACGCACCATACTTGAAGTCACTAAGCGTTTGAAATATAAGGTTTTATTTAAGGTTGTTATTGAGGATGGGGTGAGGGGTTTACGTGTTTGGAAATTATGAGTAGAATGGGTTTAGTTACACGTCCCCCGTGTGACTTTGTGGGCAGGAATTCGCTCCTTCTGACTCGCTAAACCTTGTGTTGAGGCCCCCTAGTTAACGCTAGGGGGTTTTCTTTTTA
>ERZ1046568.2853-NODE-2853-length-10852-cov-10.593869_pt1 | contig 10852 bp, 8 predicted proteins | sample MGYA00383092_ERZ1046568 | MGnify/ENA primary metagenome ERZ1046568 (study PRJEB29581, sample SAMEA5548362) | metagenome | biome: marine; feature: coastal; material: water | depth 1 m | study: Short-term variability in the microbial, nano- and picoplankton... | reverse complement strand
GTTTCTCTGATCGGGGAATGCCGATCGAATGTTGTGGGCATGGGTTGCTCTGCAGGATTTTTGGAGACTTGCGGGAAACGTAGTATCTAAGCGGAAAATTGGTAGGACCAGGCGGATTGTCTTCAAGCGCCATTGCCTCTGGCGCTTTAACCCTTCGGGCACCTCCGCGTCGCTCCGGTGGACCAAACGCTTCTGAGGTCGCGTTTGTCGAACAGCGGTTCTCATCCAAACCTACCCCTCCAAAACCAAAAAACCCACCAAAGGGCGGGTTTTTGATTTTGGTAGGACCAGGCGGATTCGAACCGCCGACCTCTACCATGTCAAGGCCGATTGGCCGCACCAAGACACGCGTGGACACTCGAATCTATTATCACGCTGAACGTTTTGCAAGTGATTGGCCATGCAGAATCGGGCCTCGGCCATTTATACCAATAAAGTTGCAAATCGATATATTTATAATATTGGAGAATAAATTGACCCAGCAACATAATGATTAAGGTGTTAAGGGCTCGAATATTTTTTTTGGTATGCTTCTCGGAGACAAAAAGTGAAAAAACACATAAAAAACTCCAGCCTCGTCTATATCAGTGCCTGCCTAATGTGCCTGTTATCAGCGCTCGGAGTGGCGCAGACCGAGCGCGGCGGAGGGGTGCTGGAAGAAGTGGTCGTAAAGGCAACGAAGCGGGAACAATCATCCCAAGATATTGCTATCACCGTAAACGCTTTTAGTGGCGATCAACTTCGCCGGTTAGGCATTTTTGAAACAAAAGAAATTGTAGCGCAAGTGCCTAATATGCAGCTAAATAACGGCATCGGGCTGAATGCCTTCAACATCCGGGGTATTGGCAGCAATGACTTTCAAACCAATATAGATTCACCGGTTGCTGTACATGTGGATGAGGTCTATCTGAGCAAAACCTTCATGAATAAATTGATCTCCTTCGATCTCGAGTCGGTGGAAGTTGCCAAAGGCCCGCAAGGTACATTGAACGGGCGTAATACCACAGGAGGGACGGTCAGCTTTTATACTAAGAAGCCAACAGAGACATTCGAGGCAGGGTTGTTATTGACAGCTGGTAACTATGACACTCGTCGGATAGAGGGGTTTGTAAGTGGTCCTCTTGGTGATCAGATTCAAGGACGTGTTTCCGTCATTGACGTTGACCAGGGAGAAGGGTTTTACAAAAACCTAACTACTGGCGGTACTGAGGGACGAGATGATTACACGGCGGTTCGTGCACAACTGAACTGGGACATCGGAGAAGATACCTCGATTCTGCTCTCGCTTCACTCCGGCAAGGATACCGGTTCGGTGCCACCTTACGACGTCACTGGTGTATACACGCCTGAGTCCTACGCGCTTATTGACCCCAATGGCGGTGTGGGTGGGGCTATCGGTGGTGCCGCTACGGGTACTTTGGTGAGGTGTGCGCCATACAACGACGGGTCCGTCACTGGCGCCACCGCGTCATGTTTAAGAGGGCATGACGGTCTGTATGCCGGTGATGCTGACCCTTTTACCTCTCTAGGGCATGACTACCATAACGTGGATCATGAGAGCCGAGGCGGATCTCTGCGATTAGAGCACGATTTCGGCGGTGTGACTTTCACCTCTTTGTCTGCCTATGAGTATTTTGAGCGTGATCAAGAAGAGGTGGGAGACAATAGTGCGATCTACACAGGAACATGGATTTTTTGGTATAGCGAAATAAAGCAACACACGCAGGAATTTAGGCTTAACTCCAATGAAGATGGCCCGCTTAATTATGTGGCAGGCCTATTTTATGAAAAAGATGAGTTGTACACGCGTGACTGGCTGACCCTTGGGGCTGGTGAGCTCTCTGGATTGGGGGGTTTTGATACTGCTTTCGATCAAACTGTCGAGGCCTTGGCGCTTTTTGGCAATTTAAACTACGAGCTCAGTGATGAGCTGACATTGACACTCGGTCTCCGGTATAGCCAAGAAGACACGGAAATAGAAGGGGGGACCTGTTTTGCCGCTGGCATAGACCGGAGCCGGAAAGATGACCGACCTACATCTGGCTGCCTCGCACAGTTAACCAGCTCCGACAATGTAGTTGGTGGAAATAAACGCGACGATAGCAATACTTCTTACGTCGCCTCGTTGGACTGGACGCCTGCTGGGTTTGAGGACACCATGTTTTATGGATCCGTTTCGAGCGGCTTTCGCAGTGGCGGATTCAATGCTGACCTGGCGACTGAGCCGGGGCAATTTAATTCACTTTCCCCAGAGGAAATAACGGCTTACGAGTTTGGATTTAAATCAATCCTTAATGACGGCACTATGCGTTTAAATGCGGCGCTGTTTTATTATGATTTTGAAAATGGCTTCATTAACGTTGACAACCCGCTGTCACCGGTGCCGTATACCATCAATGCAGCCGGTCTAGAGGTGACGGGTCTGGATGTCGAATTTCAGTGGCTTATCAGCCAAAACTGGCGGCTTGATGCGGGTCTAGGCCTTTTGGACGCGGAAATCAGTAGTGATAGCATCTCCGATGGGCAATCCATTGACGGCAATCGACCGGTTAATTCTCCCGAAAGCAGTTTTAACGTGTCTCTCTCGCATAACCGAGAGCTTGGAAACGATTTTGCGCTGGAGGCCAACATCAATTTCGATTGGCGAGACGATCAATACTTCGAAACTAACAATAAACCGATCGATCGTCAGGACGCTTATGGCTTAGCCAACGCCTATATTGGCATCACCTCAGGTAACTGGCAGTTTGGTCTCTGGGGAAAAAATCTTACGGATGAAGAATACAAGGTTTATGTCAACGACTTACCGGTGTTTGGCTGGTCGTTAGCTAACTATGGAGACCCCAGAACCTTTGGGCTTAGGGTAGGGTATAGCTGGGAGTGAGAGCTAGTTGGCTATGGGGGTGGAGCGGCAACATGGCTAGACTTGGGTTTGCCCTACTTTTAGGGATGTGCACGATGTGGTCTTGTGCGACAAACAATGCTTCTATTCCCCCGCAGCCAACCGAAGACTGGAAGCTGGCGTTTACTTTATATGCGACGCATTGCAGCGGTTGTCATGGCGAGGCAGGGGAGGGCGTCGTGGGACCGCCTCTGATAGGCACTGATCTTATTCAAAAGTTCTCCTTGGAGGCTCAGACTGCTCTGATCAGCAGTGGCACTCCAAGAGGCATGCCATCATTCAACAGCCGGTTGAGTCAGGTCGAGATCTCTTTACTGACGCAGCTTACCCGCTCGTTCTGAGAGCGTTTCTGGCGATGAGGTCTCGGAGGGACTATGGCTTGGAATCAGAATAAAGAACAACTCGAGCGCATCATTGATAGCGTAAGCCTTGGATTGACTTCACGACGAAAATTTTTGAGTGCGCTGACGGCGATGGGCGGAGCGGGGCTGTTGGCGCCTTCCGCGATCGCAGACGCACTTGCGGCAAATGCCACTCAAATCGCCAATCGAGCCGTTCTAGACAAGCAATACGATCATATTATTGTCGGCGGCGGTCCCGCGGGTTGCGTATTAGCTAGGCGTTTAGTTGACGAAGGTGCCAAGGTGCTCCTGATCGAAGCGGGTGGAAGTGAAGATCAGTCTTCAATTATTGACCCTTTGCAATGGTATACCAATATCGGTGGCGCCAACGATTGGGGGCACATATCTTCTCCTGCTTCCGAACTTGGGCAAAGAAGACTGCTTGTGTCGAGTGGGAAAGTATTGGGCGGCGGTTCCAGTATTAATGCCTCCCTCTGGGCTCGCGGCTCCGCCAGCGACTTTGACGGTTGGGCTGCAGATGGCTGCACGGGCTGGGGGTGGAACGACGTTTTACCAATCTATCGGAGCATTGAAAAATGGGAGGGAGGGGCTAGCGAGTGGAGAGGTGGCGACGGCCCAATGCAGATTAGCTTACCTAAAGATCCTCATCCTGCGGCACTGGCCTGGCTGGAGGCCTCTCGTGAAATGGGTATTCCAGTAAAACAAGACCTGTCTTCTGGCGAGCTTATCGGCTCTGGTTTGTGTAATTTGAGCGTTCGATTTGACGGTACGCGCGAGTCGCCGGTCCGAGCTTACTTAAGGCCGGTACTTAAAAATCCTAATTTGACTGTACTACTTAACACTCAAGTAACTCGGCTTCTGTTTGAAAGGAGTCACTGTCACGGTGTTGAGTTGGCAGGTCAGGACGAGCAGTCGACAGTATTCTCAGCAGGTGACGTAATTGTCACTGCCGGAGCGATTGGCAGTGCCCGATTACTTATGCTTTCTGGCATTGGTAACGTCGACGAACTCAAGCGACTTGATATAGCATCGGTGAGCGATTTGCCTGGCGTTGGTGCTAATTTGCAAGACCACCCGTTACTTGAGGGAGTGATACTTGAGTATCGAGGGGACATTCCGGCTCCTCGAGGCAATGCGGCGGAGGCGACTTTATTTTTGGAAAGTGCGACTGGTAAAGGCGTCGACTTGCAGCCAGTCTTGATAGAGCTGCCTCTAGTAACGCCAGATGTGCGCGATGTATACGGCAATCCGCCGACTAATGCTTTTACGCTGGCGCCGGGCGTGGTCAAACCCCAGAGTCGCGGTTCGGTGAAATTGGCAAACGCCGATTGGCGCAAAAAGCCGCTAGTGGATACTGGCTTTTTACGTGAGCCTGCTGATATGGCTGCGGCACTGGCTTGTGTGGAACTGTGCAGGGAGCTAGGTCAACAGCCAGCTTTTAAGCAAATAAGTCTGCGAGAAGTGATTCCCGGGAGAAATCTGTCGAGTGATGACGCCGAAGACTTTGTTAGGCGCAGCACGACCAGCTACTTTCATCCCGCCGGAACCTGCCGAATGGGCGTTGATGAAACGGCAGTTGTCTCTCCCGACTTGCGGGTTAGGGGCGTCACGGGACTAAGGGTTTGCGATTCATCCATTATGCCGACTATTACCACAGGGAACACTAATGCCCCTACGATTATGATTGCCGAAAAAGCGTCCTCAATGTTGTTGTCGGCCCATTAATTTGATTCTTTTAGAGGTGAACCCATGAGCCCAGTTATTCAAGAGCATTACCAGCTCTTTATAGAAAATAAATTTGTAGCTGGTACCACCGGGGAAACTTTCGAAACCCGTAATCCTGCGACGAATGACCTACTTGCCACGCTTGCCAAAGCGAATGAGCGTGATGTGGATCGAGCGGTTAAGGCGGCGAGAAAAGCCTTCCCAGCATGGTCAAAGACACCTGTCGAAGAGCGATCGAGGATGCTAAATGCGTTGGCAGATGCGATAGAGGCGGACATAGAGCGCGTTGCCGCGATAGACACTCACGAAATGGGGCGGCGACTGTTTGAGACGACTTACGATCAGTTTATCGCCATAGGCCACTATCGATATTTTGCTGCATCCGTGCTTACACATGAAGGCTTCGGGCGTCCAATTCCCGGTGGTCAGTTTATTGCGGTGCGGGAGCCGCTGGGTGTTTGCGCGCAAATTGTACCGTGGAATGTACCGGCGATCATGGTGGCGTCAAAGCTAGCGCCTGCTTTGGCATCGGGTAATACAGTTGTATTGAAACCCGATGAGAATGCTTCAATTTCTACATTAGAGCTCTGTAAAAAAATTGCTCACATTTTCCCGCCCGGCGTTGTCAATGTGATTACGGGCATCGGTGAACAAACTGGCGCAGCATTAATCAACCATCCAGATATAGACAAGATTGCATTTACAGGTAGTACCGAGGTGGGTCGGCTGATTGGCCAAACTGCCGCCAATGCATTGTTGCCGGCGACGCTTGAGCTTGGTGGTAAAAGTCCAGTGATAGTGTTTCCTGATGTAACAGAAACGGACGGGCTGATTGACAATCTCGCTTTTGCGGCCATGTATTGCAATGGACAGTCCTGTTTGGCGGGTACGCGCCTATTTCTCCATGCTGATATTTACGGACAAGTTATCGACAAGTTACTTGAACGCCTTTCGCGGGCTGTTGTCGGATCACCAACCGCAGCGGATACAACGCTGAGTTGTTTGGTGTCTGCTAAGCAAGGCGAGCGGGTAATGGACTACATCAAAATTGGGCAAGACGAGGGCGCAAATCTTCTATTGGGTGGTCAGAGGCGCATGATTGAGGGCTGTGAGGCGGGTTATTTTATTGAACCAACAGTTTTTGAGGCAGACAATTCAATGCGTATTGCCCAGGAGGAGATATTTGGACCTGTGTTGAGCGTTATGAAATGGTCCAACTATGAACACATGATTGAAGAGGCAAATGCCAGTCGATACGGGCTAGCTTCGGGCGTATATACCAATGACTTAGCGATGGCTCTCAACACAGCCGACCTATTGCAGACAGGCTCTGTCTGGGTAAATCAATATTTCAATCTGATGAATGGAACGCCGTTTGGAGGTTATAAGGAAAGCGGTCTTGGTAGAGAGTTCTGCCATGAGACGCTCAATCATTACACCCAGCTCAAATCTATTACGTTGGTGGGTAGCGTGCCAGACCCATTTTATATTCAGGCGCACTAACCGGTTGAATGATGATTTGATTGCGCTCGACTCTCTTCAGTAACTTTTTGGATCAGGGTTACCCCAGGAGACATATGCGATTGCCTTGCAATCATGTGTATTTCGATAGTCGGTTTTTCTTTAAGCGGAATGAAACAGACTTGTGATGACCAGCTCTTCGCAGCTACCGCAGGCGCGATACCGACTGCTATTCCAGCTGCCACGTAGGTAAGAACTTCGGGAATTTGATTGGCGTAGTGGAAAATCTTGGGTTTAAATCCTTCTTTGTCACAGGCTTGGATCACGGTGTCAAAATGTGAGGGGTACAAGTGTCGCTCCAAAATCGCAAACCGCTCGTCTTTGATGTCCTTCAATCGAAGGCTGCGTACTCCGGCAAGTGGATGTGTTTTTGCCAATGCGACAACGAGCGTATCTGTAAAAAACCGCCATGCGACTAAGTGATTTTTCTGGATGTGCGATTCTATTTCTGCGATGCCAAGATCAACGCATCCAATATCTATTCTCTCGTCAATAACTGCTTGGAGCTGTTCGTCAGAGCGCATTTGTTGGAAGCGGAAATCAATCGATGGATAGCTCTTATGAGCCATTGATAGTGTTGGTACGAGTTCTTGCAACATCACTGCGCTCATAAAGCCAATTGTAATGACCTCGCCGAATCGGGCATCGCTACGTTGAGCAGCTCTGATCGCAGCCTCACTTTCGTAAATGGTATTCTTTGCCTTGCCTAAAAAGGCTCGCCCAGCTGGTGTCAGGCCCACATATCGGGTTGACCGATCGAAAAGCATCACGCCCAACTCGTCTTCTAGATTCTTAATTTGTTTTGTCAGTGGCGGTTGCGAAATAAATAGCCGCTGCGCTGCCTTAGTAAACGAACCCTCCTCGGCAACAGCAATAAAATAGCGAAGATGACGTAGCTCCATTTATACCTCGAAAAACACTTATCAATATATTTATAGTATTTGAGTAATAATCCGGCACGCAAGACAATACTAAGCTAATAAGTGACTTTAGCTCACTCAGGACCTGTCAAGGGACGCAAACCCTGCAATTTTCAGCGGCGCAAGGGGCGGATTTAGAGCGAAGAGGTAAATTCTGATGGCTTATGTGTTTCGCACACTCACTCAACCTGAGGTGGATCTACAGTATGACGTAACCGCGTCTATTATTGACCGTGAATCATTGATCGGACGGTTTGAGTACTTGAGTGAGCGAATTACGCGAGCTAACACATGTGAGCTTAATGTTATTTATGGTGTCCATATCGATGAGCGCGCTGACTTGTTCTTTCCAAGCAATATAAGCGAACCAGCACCTGTCCATGTGTTTATTCATGGTGGATATTGGTATCAGTTCACGAAGCGTGAGTGGAGTTTTACTGCTGAATCGTTATGTGCGCGCGGGGCAATTGTTGTCGTGCCAACCTATTCACTTTGTCCAAAGTTCAGCGTGCCCGAGATATTGCGACAAATGCGGCGATTCATTGTTTGGTTGCGGTCTGAAATAACATCTTTCGGCGGTGACCCAAATCGTATATTCCTTTCGGGCCACTCGGCGGGTGGCTATATGGCGGCAGCCTTGTTGTTGACTGACTGGGAAGGCGAATACTTGATTCCAAATGACTCGATAAAAGGAGTTACGACAATCAGCGCTTTGCACGATTTGGAACCATTGCGTCATAGCTACCTGCAAGCCAAATTAAATCTGACGCAACCTGAGATTAGTCTATTAACTCTAACAGAGCAGATCAAAGCCTACGAAGGCTCAGCTCAACTCGACTGCTTCGTCGGTGGCCAGGAAACGGCTGAATTTATTCGGCAATCACACGAGTTGTCAGAGTTGTGGCTCGCGTCAAATCACTCTGGGCTATATGAGGTCATAGAGAACAGAAATCATCTAGATATTCTTTACGAGCTTAGTGGCCCGGGTGGGCGCATAAGTAATGCAGTTCTTACGCAGATGAGCCTTTAACGTACTTGGCGTAATAGGAGAAGGGTACATGCAACCAGTAGGTGAAGTTCTCGGCCATGGTCGGCATGGGTAGTGAATCAAGGAGTGTCGATGATTTTGTTCAGCGGCATTTATCTGCCAGAAATCTGCTGCCCGATTTGATCAATCTAGACAGATTTGGTTACCCCGATCGCCTGAACTGTGTTTCGCTATTATTGGACGATGCGATTACAGAGGGGCACGGGGACAGACCATGCCTACGCTCTAGCGCTATTAGCTGGACCTATGCGCAGACCCAAGAGCAGGTTAACCGAGTGGCAAACTACCTGGTTAACGAGTGCGGACTCAGACCGGGGGAACGCGTGCTTGTTGGTGGTCCAAACACACCTTTGGTTGCGGCTTGTTGGCTGGCTATTGTGAAAGCCGGTGGCGTTGCTGTTTCGACGATGGCATTGTTGCGGGCGGGAGAGTTGGTAACCATTGCAGATAAGGCGCAAGCACGGATTTCGCTCTGCGACGGTTCTGTTGCCGATGCCTACATCACAGCGCAGGCCCAAGTGCCAAGCTGGCAAATCCTCACTGTTCTTGGTAGCGCAGATCTAGACATAGCCCTGCAAGCCCAATCATCAAACTTTAACGCGGTGAGCACAGCCGCAGACGACGTGTGTTTAATAGCCTTCACCTCAGGCACGACGGGCAATCCTAAAGGCTGCGTGCATTTTCACAGAGACGTGATGACAATTTGTCACACGGTGTGTCAGGAATTGTTGCAAGCAAACTCCAACGATGTATTTGTTGGCAGTCCGCCATTAGCATTTACATTCGGTCTTGGCGGCCTTCTGCTCTTTCCACTGTTTGCGCGTGCGTCCACGGTTATGCTCGAAAAACCCTCACCACCGAACCTGGCAGAAGCAATCGACGGGTTTGGAGCAACCGTCTGTTTTACTGCACCAACAGCATACCGCGCGATGCTGCTGTCACAGAGTGAGAATGATTTCGGCTCGTTACGCAAGGCAGTTTCCGCCGGTGAGGCTCTGCCAAGAGCAACGTATGATTTATGGTTGGCGGCAACGGGTTTGAAACTTATTGATGGCATAGGCTCCACTGAGTTATTGCATATTTTCATCTCTGCATCCGGAGAGGCTATTCGCCCTGGTGCCACCGGTAGGCCTTTATCTGGATGGGAGGCACGTGTCACGGATGACGAAGGTAACACGTTGCCTGATGGCGAAGTAGGGAACCTGATGGTTCGAGGGCCTATCGGTTGTCGATATTTAGACGATCCGCGTCAGGCTAATTATGTTGTGGATGGCTGGAACCGTACAGGCGATAAATTCATTCGTGATACAGATGGCTATTTTTGGTTTCAGTCGCGAGCAGATGACATGATCATCTCGTCTGGATATAACATCGCGGCACCGGAAGTGGAGGACGCGATACTCAGGCACGAGGCGGTAGCGGAGGTCGCGGTTGTAGGAGTGCCAGACGACGAGCGTGGAAATGTTGTAAAGGCTTTTGTGGTTGCCGCTTCGGGAGTTAGTGGTAGCGCTGAGCTTATTGAGACATTGCAGAACCACGTGAAGCGAGAGATAGCACCGTATAAGTATCCACGTGCTATTGAATTCGTTAACGAGCTACCCAAAACGAAAACGGGGAAAATACAGCGATTCAAATTACGACATCGACAGCAGAAGTAGAGGCTCTCCGTCTCTACGTCATCATTGAAAGAGCGTGAAAATGTTAACAGCAATTATCTTGTTTGAAATTAAGCGTGGTCGGGTTAACGAAGTTGGCGAGCGTCTCGCGGATATAAAAGGAATCACCGAGGTGTATTCCGTGGGGGGGCGATATGATCTCGTGGCGATTGCGCGTCTTTCTGATAATGAGGAGATATCAGACTTGATTAATCAACAGTTGGCGCAAGAGGATGGGATAGAGCGAACAGAGTCTTTGATCGCTTTTAAAATGTTTTCACGTCATGATTTGGAGTCGATGTTCTCGATAGGCTTCAAATAACGTGGTCTTCAAATCACTCGCTCTATGCAAGCCTAAATTAGTGGGTTGGAGAATGCCTGCAGGCCTTCGACTACTAGTCGCTCGGAAAATTTCTTGAAAATAGCCTGTAGGCGGTCTGCTTAGTCTCTGCGAAGCGAGTCATTCGTTCCAACCGTTTGAAGTTGCGGTAGGCGTCCCGGGAATCCACTAGCTGACACCCCATAAAGCAGTGATTACACTTTTCTCTACCTTTGCAAGGCTGCAGGACGATCACTACCTTTCCGCGGTAGCGTCCACACACGGAAACACGCCAAAACCCGCGATTCTGAAAAAATAAAGTTGAATAACAACAGAGACTTAATAATTTGGTAGGACCAGGCGGATTCGAACCGCCGACCTCTACCATGTCAAGGTAGCG
>ERZ1046568.2849-NODE-2849-length-10859-cov-18.979359_pt1 | contig 10859 bp, 1 predicted proteins | sample MGYA00383092_ERZ1046568 | MGnify/ENA primary metagenome ERZ1046568 (study PRJEB29581, sample SAMEA5548362) | metagenome | biome: marine; feature: coastal; material: water | depth 1 m | study: Short-term variability in the microbial, nano- and picoplankton... | reverse complement strand
TTTTATAATCTTAGTATTTTATCCGTTGTCATATACAAACTTGGCTTCACTACTAGTACTAGTTACATCAGTAACACTTTTTCCAAAGTCATTAAATGCTGGTCGTAGTTGCTGTCCGTAGTCCTGAAGTTCATCTAGTACTGGTATACGTACTGTAGGTCCTGATTCATATACAGAATCACCACTACTGTGTGCTGTACTGCACGTGCCACCTGTACCTCGAGTACAATTTATTAGTATATCATTATCGATATGTGTGTAGGTAACACGTTCATTTCCAATCCATACTGCACCTAGTTGATCTGGAGTTGCATTATACAATACTGACCCGCTTGTTACTGGGATCGAAGTATCAGTGAGTGTGATGTCGCTACTTAATGTAGTGTTAACATTAATTACCACTGCTTGAGTTTCACGGTTACTGTCCATAAACATTCTGAATCGTCTACTATTTGCATCTTCAGTACTACCAGTAACATTTGTTGTTACACGAAGCTCTAGTGCTTCATCAAATTGTGCTGGATATAGTTCTGTGCCGTGTCCTGCATACTGTGGTTGTAGGAACCCTTGAGTTGCATATATATCAGTAAACTCACTATCACTGCCGTCAACACTGATATTGCTGGCATCCACTGTTATTGCAGTACTACTTATCTCTGCTCCACTTGCTGTTTCTTGTGTTGTAAACAAACTAGTATCAGTATTTGTACCAATTGCCCAGTTTGACCCGCCTTCTAATAATACACCATCAAATCCAGTATTTGCATGGGCATTTAATTTTTCTGTAATGTTAATTCCATACATAATCTCCTGTGCTGTTACTGTCATTGATTCCAATTTGTCACGCTGTGTATACAAATTACGTAACTTTGTGTGGAATGGTTTGATATCGTTTATGTAATCAATCACATCATCAATTCTATCAAGCTCAAATAGTTTGGTATTCTTGTCTAGACTATGTTTAATCACTGCTTTAATATACGTTGATTTAAACGCCCAGTCAAGATTATTCTGCTCACTATTGATATAATTTAGCATTGTAAACCACATATCAGCATATAATGGCTGGAATTGCCCTACAAAAATGTCAAGTCTTAAGGTATCTAGTATCTCACCCAACATTGCACCTGGATCATGATCCCACAATGTAAAGTCCCAATTGCCAGTATCCCAACCAAAATCTTCTTTATTGTAGTTCCAGAGCAAACTTCTAAATTGTATTGTGGCTTTTTCTTTATACTGTAGTTCCCAAGTTGTTCCGTTATATTTAAACACTTGTTCTCTGTTAACACCATCACTATCTTGGCTAGTTAACACTTTTGCAGTTTCACCAACCACACCAGGCACCAGCCCTAATTCACTTCGTAGTAATATAATTCTATCAGTATCTTGTCCTACTACAAATCCAGGAACCATCCAATCAGTAAACAACCAATAGTCAGTAATGTTATATGCATGTGTTCCACTAATAATTGTTGAGCTTAATACTTTATCCCAATCTTTAACAGAATCAACTAAGTTTATATTAATTAGCTGACGGTTTAGTTTATCCACTAACACTCGTCTAGCTTCAGGCAAATATTTAATCCAACTCTGTCTTGGACGTATCATGTTACCGTATTGTGCCAACGGATGTAAATTTGTATCTGGTACCGGATTAGGGTATGGTATCTCAACAGTTAGTTGATTGATATTAATGTCTGTAACATCAGGGTTTACTATTCCATCAAATATTTGACTCCAAGTATTTCCTGAATCAGTTACTGGATCATTGCCAGTATTAGATGTTGATGCACGATAAAAGTTTCCATTGGAAGTTTGTACCAGCGTTCCAGAAACATATGTTGCTGAATTATTCCACACACTATAAACTTCAGTGACTGTGTTTTTATCAAAACTTGCAATACTATCTCGCAATCCCATGTGTAACCATTCTGGAATCACAGTACTAGGGTCTCCTTCAGTAACTAATGCATATTCGCGATGTAAATCAATATCTTTATTAGCAAAGTTTAGTTGTAATGCACTTTCACCATTATTAATAAATGTCTCTAAATTACTGACCATTATACTATTTTGTTCATTAGCATTAAGGTTACTGCCACTTGCTGCTACCCAGTTATATCCAAATGCACCAGGGTTTATAAGAATATTAGTTAGTTGAGAAGTTGTAAACTGGCGTCCTTCTCCCACTTTTGTTGTTTTATCCTTAACCCAGAAGTAATAGTATGTTTCTTCAGTTTCAGACTTACTATTATATTCAGTGATCTCAGTCCAATAATATACTGCATCACCAAATTCGCCATCACGTGTAAAAGGTACACCACTTAACTGTATTCCATCTATCACTGTGCCAGCACGTACTTCATCAGTATACTCATCTGGTGTTACATTACTTTTTGTCCACTCGTAAACATCAATACTACTGGTAGGGAATAGTGTTGCCCACCATCCTTGTTTGTATGAAATATCACCTTGTTCATAGTCATAATATACAGCGTTGCTTATATCCCACCAAGTTGAACCAACATACTGTTCGTCCCAAAAGTTAACATCAGTAACTGAGTAATATGGATCAGTAGTATTTGTATAGTTAGCAGAATCAAATGCCATTTTATATGACAGTTCTTTATCTACTACACCTGGTATGATACCAGCCAATGGGTGAAATACTTCCATTGTTTGTGTGGTCTGTTGTGTATGTGTATTGTATAATACAGCATTTTTAATTTTAGTATTATCTATACGTCGGGCCTGATCTCTTATCTTTTTAAACTCAATACCATTATCGCCTTGAACTGCTTGATATACTGCTCCAAGTTTAGTACTATTACTATTGACAATTACATTGTCTACATATGCTAGCATACCCACACGCCAGCCTTTAAGTGTGTTGTAATACTTAAGGTTAGTTAATGAATTTGTTAGGTCTACATTTGTGTTAAATCGTGTTGGTTGTAAGCCAAGTAATTTGCCGCCTGTACCTTTTTGTTCAATATATTTGTCTATATAAAAATGAGTTTCATCTTCAGTTGCAGTAACTTGGTGTATACCATCTGCACTTGGAGAACACACACTATTGATAATAACTACATAATCACCTATAGATAAGTTATGATCTGTAGTTGTTTGAATTAATGCATCATCACCTGTGCGGTTACCAGCACATATTTCAGCAATTTCAAAATCATAGTCAAACGTTTGATATATATTATATCCGCTGGTTCTAGTGCTTTGATCTTCAGTAGTACTTCCTAAATTATCCAAAACCCATATACTTAATTCAGCATTTGCTGGGTCTTCAATTTGATTCCAGTCACTAGCACTAAATGTGTTGATAACTGTTGTATCAGCTGAACGTGTTCCAGTTGTAAATCCAATTTCAATGTTAGCTGTTCCAGAACCAATTGCTAGTGTATCGTTAGTACTAGTTAAAATTAAGTTATTGTTAACATTAGACGCCAGTACTCCACTGATTGATGCGGCATTAATTTGATCTATAATATCAAAAATTTGTAAAGCAGTAGTTGATGTAGTAACCGAGGTTGTTGCATTAGTAACACCAACACCTATACCAACACTACTATTAGCTGTACCAGAACCGATAGCTATAGTTTGGTTTATACTTTGTATACGTAACTGTGTGCCATTTACTGATGCACTTACTCCGCTAATATCGGCTTCATTTATTTCTTGTACAATTTCACTAAGGCTAAGTGTACCACCACTTACTACAATTGATGTCTGTGAGTTGAATACTTGACTGTTTGTGCTAAATCCTACTTCACTATTACTGCCAGCACTACCAATTGTTAGACTTGAATCTCCAGCACTTGCTACTTTTGTAATTACCAATTGGTTATTACTGTTCTTACTTGGAGTAATAGTAGAATTACCAGCACTGGTTAATGTGCTTTGAATTTCAGTAATTATTTCATCAATATCAAATACACGTGGTACTGTGGTATTCACTGTGGCAACAATTGACCCAGTTAGTATACTTCCGCCAATTTTTACAAATACTGCAAAGTCATCCATATATGTACCAGATGACAGTGCATTTACTGATGTATTTCTATCACCAGTTGTTGGTAAACTACTAGTGGTATAACTTTGGTTTGTACATGCATTAACAATATCAATATCGTTTTGTAATACTGCTGTCATCTCAGTAACATAGCCTGCATTGGCGCCAGTTAATTCGGTATCCAAGTAAGGTATGTTTAATCCACTGTTGGCAAATGCCCCAGTGTAATAGTTTCCAATCCATGTGGTCCACGCACTACCGCCTTCAACCGCAGTATATGCTACACGCAAATCTTCCAGTGCGTTGATTCTAGCAACTGCTATGGTATTTTCGCTTGCATTTGTTATAAACGCTGGTGAAAATCCTTGTTCTAATGCACTTAATGCACTAATATTGGTTGTAATACTACTAGTTTGTACAAAATCAACAAACACACCATCAATGAGTAGCCCTTCACCAACATTACCAGTAATAGTAGGATTGCCAATATCGCCAGTTACTTCGATTGGTGAATAATTTGTTGTAGTTATAGTTTTATCTAAAACTATGGTTGATCCATCAATGATAAGTGTACTATTGTTAGCCGCTGTTGGATTATTAACTGACCCATCAATGTTAATAACATCATATGCAGTAGTAGTACTTGTTTTGCTAAATGTAACTGTTGTACCGTCAATTATTACAGTATCTCCACTGGGTACACTAGGGAAAATTACACTACCACGTAACGTAATTGTATTACTAACACTACTTAATCCAGTGGTTGCAATATTTAACTGATAAACTTTACCATCTTTACGTACCATATCGCCTTTTTTGTAAGCAATCACTGCACTCCAATTGGATAGTTTAGCATAGTCCGCAAAAATATTGTATGCACTACCAATATCATCAATACTTTTTAATTCATGTTTGGCTTCTCCAGCTAGTGGTAGCCCAGCGGCTGGCAGGAAGTTTTCAAACTTTTTACCAGCAGTTATACTATTGCCGTTGTTGAATTCTATTGGCAATAATTCAAAAGGCTTAACTAAATCACCAGTAATTAGTCCTGTACTACCACTGTGATAATCTATAACAAGATCTCCAAGAGAGTCACTTACATAACTATCATTGAATCTAATTGCTTGCGGGTTAGTTTTAATTAAGTCACTATCTAATTGAACTTCGATAGGATTGCGTTTCTGTGTATCGCCATAATCACCCAAGCGTATCATCCATTCCTCATGAGTATTGTGTTCTGGATTAGTGCCAAATAAATTTTGATTGCGCATAAACGCATCAAGTGCTATAGTAGTACCTTTCATTTTACGTTGGCCTTTGCCGAAGTTATATGCGGCATTGTCTTCAATAAATGTATTGGTTAGATAGCTTCCTTCAATGTATCCAGTATTAAATCTTGCTGTTTGTCTAGTACCTTGATTGAGTGTTTTACTGTCGCTATTGATATTATCACGTTCAACTTCACGCACACTTGTTTCCAAGTTACTCATAATACCGTCTGATTTAACCAAATAGCCTGGTGCTTCAATACGACCGTTCCAGTTACGTGTGCGTTCGCCTTCAAGTTTAACACGTGTATGTGCAATACCAGTTACTGGATCATGTGTAATATCATTAAACTGGCTAAGGTTGTTTAGCGTAATGATATGTTCATATTCAACAATGTTTACATTGAAACCAAATAGCTCTTTAGTAGTATCTTTTAAACTAAATTCAGTTGTTGTGTCGTTACGTAACACCAACATCTGACTTGGTTTAATTTGTTTGTTATCACTGTTAATAATATTAGCAGTTCCATCATAGTTGTAACCAACATAGTCTACATACCCAACTGATCCTTGAGTAAACTCTAGTGTTGTCAATATACCATTAATTTTTAATGGGGCTGGCTGATCAGCTAAACTCCATTCCATTGCCGTACGAGCATCTTGTAACCAACGCTCTTCAACTCCAAATCCCTGGCTTTCGTAATATTCACCAAGTCCAAGTATAAAGTTAAAAAGATCCTGCCGTTTAAGGAATGTGTACCCATATGAATATTTTACAGTGTTGTTTTTATATTTTTTAAATCGCTTGACATCCAGGTTACCAATGTCTATCTTAGTAACTGCGCCGCCTTCACTTACTGGGAAAACAGTAAATGTTCTGTCTGTATTATTAAATCCATTCACTGTGTATCCAGCATCACTTTTTTGTATTGTAATGCCAGAGTAGAATACATTTTTAATAGGCGAACTTTTAGTTAGCACAATACTAAAATCTGGTTTTGGAAGTTCTACTGGTCCGTTCTGGTAACTACTATCTAATAATACTGTAATAATATTTTTATCAGTGTAACCGCCAACTGGTATCATTAGTTCACTTTTTAAATTAGCAAATGATTCAATAATTGTATCAGGAGTAATACTAAACGTACTTGCCCATTCCACTACTAAGTTATTAAACCCTAGTATTACAGGTTGTAAACGTTGAGTAAATCCACTGGCTTCAGCACCACTTGCGCCAATTGGTCCATTAACTGTCAAACTAACATTGTCAGTATACCCAGCAATTGCAGATGTTACTGCTATTGACATCACTTTACCTGCACTTACTCTCACAGCATATTCAGTGGATCCAAACTTAGTATTACTGGTTGCAACACTGGTACTGTTATTATAACCACTACCGTTTGAGTCCACAACTACACTAGTAATTGTCTTGTTGTCAACCAGTTGTTGATGCATATGTGTATTTTGTAGGTTACTTCTAAATCTGTCTGAAGTAACTACTAGTTGTTTTTGTTTTGTATTAATTGTACTGATAGCACTAATATTGTTTAGTCTATAAAAGTTTTCAAATGTACGAAATGGCTTAAACAATAATGCACACTCAGCTAAAGCAAATGCATGTAAACTTGTTGATCGCCAAATATCTTCAGTTGGCCCCCAGTCATTGAACTGAAAGTTTTTAGTTTGCTCAATTGCTGTAGGTGTGGTCACTACGCCCGCAGTAACCGGACCATTAAGTACCCCACCACTGGTTACAAGTGTATTGTTATCCCAATCATATGCACTACGATTATATGCAATATCAGTGGTACGATTGGCCGATGTTGGATTACCAACTTCACCAACCTTTAAACTTTTAATTAGTTCTGCACGTTTGGTAGCATTAGTCCAGCTGTAGTTTGCGTCCCACCATGATGGTTTAATGCGGTGTCCTAGCATTTCCCATGGATGTGTGTGTGGTCGTGTTGTACCGAAATAGTAAGAGTATATCCCTTTCCAGCCGCCAATATTGGCACCAACACTTGCATAGTTCCAAGTAAATTCATCTCCAGCATCATAATATGCGGCACTGTTAAATCCTACTAAATTATTTTTAACTGCGTAAACATTATACCAGTCGTCAAGTACATCTGCCATTTCAGTCCAGATATTACTTGTTGTGTAATTAGCGTTTGGTAATACATCAGTAATCTCTCTGGTCAAGTCATAATGTGTGTTGACAAGTCCACTGGTAAACCTATATTCTAATTCTAGTAAACATGCTGTAACGATGTCAAAATTGGCATCTGTCATGTCATAAAATTCAGTACCAACACATGTATGCTGACTGTTATCATGTCCGTATAATATTCCACCAACAACTTCAACAGTACTGGGTCGCATTAGTCCAAGTTTAACAACACTTGGCGGTACATAACTATATCCAGTAAAATCATGCCAGTGTATTTCCAATTGTGCAGGTGTTGAATTACTATCAAGAGTTGCAGCAGTGGTCAGTGTAAGTTCATCAATATCAAGTGTATAGTCTTGACCACGTTGTAGTGGACGCCATACATAATCGCTTCCATTATAATCTTTTAAGTATACATAAACATGGTTATGACTTTCATTAAATATGTTGACATTATTGTTTGTATAGAATATAGTTGTTGTATCAGTAATGTTTATAGTTTGTTTACTACTACTATTGTAATAAACCATATCACTTTTACTGTAATTAAACGTAAGATTTTTACCAATGTTAATTTCAGTTAATGCAGTATTAACAATGTCACGAACTGTATCTGTAGACACACTGGTATCCCACAATTGTTTTACTTTTGTTTTAAAGTATCCTTTAAAATCATGATAGTCATTACCATTTTTTCGTAGTGCATTGATAGGATTAGTATATGGATTGTTCACTAAGTAGCTATACTTCATTGGACTAGCTACTTGTTGACGTATAGTTCCGCCACTAACCGCAGTATTAAAAATCTTGTGTATATTGTTTTCACCCAGTGCATCGCCAGTAAATCCAATTGTACGATGTATTTGATCATTGAAATGATTTGATATATTACTAAAACTAATTGTACTGAGTATTTCGTTAGTTGGATTATATTTAAAGCCTGGCGATGTATCAAACACATGCTGTGATGTGTTGATGTTTCTAGTATTAACAATATATTCAACTTCATATACATCATGTTCAACAGCCGCTGAAGACATAGTAACAGTAGTTCCACTCACAGTGTAGTCAGTAGTTTCCTTGAGAATATCTCCATTTTTAAACACAGTCAGTTGCTTATGATTATTATTGTTTATAAAAATACGACCAGCAAATGTCGGTGTTGCCAGTGCATTTCCATTGGATAAGTATCCACTACCAGCATATGCAGTATACTGGTCAGCATCCATATAATATGCAGTACTGTATGCATAGTTAGCACCAAATGTAACAACCATGTCATTACCACTGGTTGTTATTGTAATATTAGGGTCAAGGCCGCCATATGGGTTAGTTACTTTAAATTGTTTATTGGTTGCTGGTAATGCTTGCTTGAATGTATACGCAACATCACTTTGCAATGTTAAATTTGGATTAGTTTCACTGTACTCAACAATGTCATGAATCATAACATTACTAATTCGGTAACCATTTGAATCATGCTCTACCCAAAACTCTGGATTAATTTCCAAGTCCGAGCTGGATAGTTTAAATTTTACAACTTCATCTGATGTTGCAATATGTGTTTGAATTAATGGAGTTCGTTGGTTTCCATGTATTTGAGACCATCCGTTAATGTATGTGTTATTAACAATATCTTTAGCAAAATAGTAACCATCAATCTCTCTTGCATTTGCATCACCAACATCAGTTTGATATCGATTAACGTTTAATGTCATTACAAAATTAATATCATTATTATTGTTTTGTGTGTTATACTTGGGTGCAAATCCAAGTTCAGGATCTACTACACCAGCAGTATTAATTTCGTATCCAAAAAACTTATCGCCAGTGTAATCATCATTTTGATATGTGTCTATTTTTAAACCCTTGTCATCATATATTTCAAACACAGGAGCATCGCCACGGCTTTTCTTCTGCTGTCCATTACGCCATCTACTGCCATCCCAGTGTAACTCAATACCTGGATATTCATTTGGTCCGTGCAGCGCAAGTACTTTATCTAATGTTGTATAACTGTTAGGCGCATGGACTTCAGTAAATGTAATACTAGTTTCTACGCCACTTACTTGGTATATTCCATTACTATAAGCACCACCATTTAACACCAATACATAATCATCATTAGCCAATCCCACTTCAGCATTGGTATATGTACTCTGTCCAATTACACTAACACTGGGGTCAACATCTACAAGTACATGATTTATATTTTTAATTAATCGATGTCCACTATCAAGCAAATCGAGATTGTCTTCCCAACAAATAATTGGACGTTGTCCACGATTTTCTGTTGTGTTAAAATCAGTAATAACTAAGTTATTATATTCTACTGTGTTACGTATTGCATATATGCTGTACCATTGATTTGCACGACACCATGCATTTTGGTCAACACTACTACGATCTGCTACTACATATTCCTTTTCAGGCATCTTGTAATCACTATAATCCCATAAGTTGCTGTCCCAACTATCTAAATCCCAGTCACTTGGTAAACGTGGTGTATATGGTTGTACATGAAAAAACTGTACCTTATCGTTTGCATCAATGTGTTCAACCAATTTAATATTAGGTGTACCTACACCTTCAACCCAGTATGTTGTGTCAGCTGAAAATGCTCCACTTGAACTACTTACATTACTACCACTAAAAATAACTCGCATACCACTTAATAATTCTAGTGTTTTTCCATTTGCCAACGTTGGTGTTGTATAGTTACTTAAACGCACAATATTGTCAATGTCTATTGTATCACTAGCAGTTGGAGTTATTACGCATGGCGGAATATCTTCCATTAGCCAATAATAGTTTCCATAGTTAACAAACATGTCTGAGTTTAATGGTAAATCCAGGGTGTATGCTACTTCAGTTGTCAACTGATCAATTTGTGTAGCATCACTGCCCACTGTGGAAAGTAGATTTAAAACACTGTTGTAGGACAATGCCTCATCAGTATTGATTCCATCTTTATGGCTAATACCTGGTGCTAGTTGATTGTTAAGTCTTTGTGCTGATGTTTCAGGATTAAATAAATCCTTGTTATAACGAAAGTCTTTTCCTTTAACACGACCCCAATATGTATCCAATGTTTCAGTACTACCACTACTCAGTAACTGATCAAGTGTTGTACTTAAAAATCTACGGTTAGTATCTGTTTGTAAAATTCCTGGTAGGAAATCTGTAACATTACGCTTACCAACAAAAATTTGATCTTCGCCACTTTGTGTGAAGTTTTGTAACTTTTTAGGTTGTGCTGGATACTTTGACATTTATTTTTTCCTTAGGCCGTTGTACTTGTTCTTAAGTTTGCGCCAGTAAAGCTAGCAACAATTTCGATACTATTTAAGTTGATATCAGGTATAAAGATTTCATCACTGTTGGGTGTTAC